>Ga0210059_1013808_pt1 | contig 12029 bp, 5 predicted proteins | sample Ectturendosymbi2_FD_188042 | JGI IMG/M metagenome (GOLD analysis project Ga0210059, IMG submission 188042) | Ecteinascidia turbinata endosymbiont from Florida, USA - Sample 2 (SPAdes) (version 2) | ecosystem: Host-associated > Tunicates > Ascidians > Unclassified | place: Key West, Florida... | reverse complement strand
AAATTATAATTTTCAAAATTAAAAAAGTAAAACAGTAAAAGTATTGCAACTGAGGCGGGGCCCCTAGACATGGCTGCCCCCCCCGGCCGGGGGGTGCGGGGGGCGGTTCCCACGGCCCTGATCGTGTGAATGGTTTTTTCTCTACATTTTTATGTTTACCACTGAATGTTCAAATTCCTTAGTTGCACTATGGTGCGTGCTCCTGTACAAGAAAGAAGTAGAATGATTCATTGGTAAGAGTTATCTTTGTCATGATGAACAGTTTGGAAAAGGAACTTGCAGTTGCTTACACTTAAATATACCACTTGGTGGCTTAGCCAGTTAACAAGATTTGATGCTGCGCATCAACGAAATTCGAGCTAAAATCTTCAGAAATGATGAGATAAGCTTAGAAATTGTAAAGAAAAAGAAGAAATGCATCTAAAAATGCAATGTGCATACCATAAAAATGATTGCATAGAGTAGGCTATGTCGAAATCAAGATCACAAAATGCTCGAAGAATTTAGAAACGATCGGTTTAGCCTTACAGCATGCGCCATGATAAGTATGGAAAGCCAGTTGTACCAAAAATATTGTGGCTTACTGGTATTGGTAAGCATGTTTGCCTTAATGACGTAGCAATGGGTCTGATATACAGTGTAACAGCCCAATGTGACCTAGTGATCATTAAAAATGCTATTTAGCAGGCATTGGGACCGTTTATATACACTGATGGTAAAGTCTGTCTATGCATGTCGCTTGTTTTGCATATCCTTCTAATTCAGCTTTCAGTTTGGCACCTATTCTGTTGACAATGCAATATTACCACAGCAAACACACCTTAGAATACATTCTCATCACTCCTGATTTGGAAACAGTGGATGTGGTCTGCACTCTCTAACCTTCAACTAAGTGCAAGCTACTGTGGCAGTTCCTTTCTAAAGAAGAAGAACAGCACATGTTTAGGGCGACTCCGCAAGAGCACTGGTGAATTTGGTCGGAGTGCCCAAGGCACGCCTAAGTTAACAATTAAGAAACTTAGACCCGCCGGTTTCGCTCGACCTGCTCAGATTATCACAACAGGATTGTATTCACTCATGGTTTTATTAAGACAGCGTTAAGCACTGCGACATATATCACAAAAGCGGTTTATAATGTGCCTCAACATACACAGGCATTATTACAGGTGACAGGGGTTAATGCGAATTATATTCTTTCACAGAGGGAGAGCGTAACCCAACCTATTGGACAGTCGTAACACGACCTGCCTGAAAATTGGTTAAGACCTCGGTATCTCCGTAAGTCTAATCGTTCTGGGGTGTTTGTTGGCTACAAGCGTGTCCTAAATCACTAGTTCACTAGACCCCACTCGTTCTCCAACTGTTTAGGTGAGCTCAACTGATTGAACCTAGCAAAGACACAGGTATATATAAATTTTCTCGAGCATTTTCATTGGCTACTCGCATGACGTCGTGAAACGTCATTACGTCGAGTTCGGAGTTACCAGTGATTTCGGTTAGGTTTTTTATCATAATTAGGATTGTGTTTTGTTTTTATTCGTTTGAATCGAAAATATTATTTATATTTTTATCTGAATTGTTGACAGAATTGTTTTTATAAGGTTTTGATTTGCTCTCTTTCTAGTGGTGACTTGCTATTGCAAACGGAGTGTAAATATACGATAGTTTAAACAAATACACAATACAACGTCCTTGTAAATCAAATGTTTGCAAATCCAGTGTCCGTCTTCATTCTTCTTGAGCTCAGTTCATAATTTTAGACACTCCAATGTTTCTTCTTTGCCTTCACTATTTAATGAGATTGTCGGCGAACTTTCAAGTTGTTTTCGGAACTTGTTTTTTTGAAGTCTTTCCCTGCTTGTATTTCAGAGTCACAAGACGCTTCATGTTGAGGATGCAACGCGAACTCAACACTACCCCAACCCTTTGCTTTGTTAGTGCAGGTCGTCAAGAACGTTGGCTGCCTTAACTTTGTTTGCAAAATGTTAAGGCCATTCTTATTATCAACATCAAATGTTCTTATTTGAGTGATGCTGTTGCAGACCCCCGGGACCAGGGTCTGAACATATTAGGGGATGAAGCTGTTCTTTTTAAAGTTTCGATTGTTTTCCTGTTTTGCCATTGACTTTATTCTAAGAAGCTTTTTATTCACACATATTGGAATTGTCATCTTGACGAATAAGAGATATTTCTTGCATCGTGCTTTATTGTTCTCATTATGAGTCGTAAAGCTGTACTTTTGCTGCATCGAAATAACCAATGAACTTCATAACATCAATAGTGCAAGGCCAAGCGGCCTCGCGAAATATTACCACCGGTCAGAACTTTCTGTTTTGATCGCTTCACAGTTTAGAATCAAATTGTTACCAGAATAAAAGTACGGCGATTCGAAGGCAGACTATCTGCAGAGAGCCCTTATTCGAAACGTGCGTTATTGGAAGAGAGCATGATTAACGTAGCAAGTGTTTTTAAAGTTTTGCAAGCTGCGGTGCGGGTAACAGCCCGCCGGAAAGCCTTACGTCACAAGATTATTCATCAAGCGCACTGTCTTCCTGTCACGAAGCTTTCGCTGTGGTTCGCACACGTTCGAAGCAACAAAACAACAACAAGTCCGCGATGCACAGATGAGTCTGCATAATTGCAACACTTTTAGGAACATAACTTGAACAAACGCCAATAAATTCATCCATATTGTGACACGACGTCACAATAATACTCCCCTATTTTTTGAAAAATGTGTGAACGGCGTTGATGCTAATTTTTGGTTCAACAAATTTTTTGTCAATAGTGTAGCAGAACACTGCAAAACGTACAACAAAGGCGTGGAATAACTTGCAAATCAAATTGGCGTATGATACTTTTTAAATGGTGCGGTAAAACAAAATTATCATGTGGTTTGAGTTCGGGTCATATCAAGTTTCATAAGACCATAGCAATCCGGTCGCATCTTCAGGTTGTGACGACTGCAACTTTCTGCACTTGTAGCGTTTCATTCGATCTCGAACCTTCTTTTTCGATCTTTGAGCAAACGAGTTCGTTCGAATTTCATATGCATCTTAGCGCACAACAGCAAAAAGCCAAAGTTTTGTTGGGCACAATCTGACTTCAGTGTCGGGGTCACTGTTTCAACGGGAACAAAACAAACTTCAATGCAGGAATGTAAGACGAAATCTCTCCCGTGAGTGGGGCAACTCTGGTTGAGCAGGCTCACCAAAACTTCAAAACAGTGTAATGCAGATACTCATCTGCTCAACCAATGTGATCTCATCAACGTGTCACGCAATCTTCCATGTTGCTACCGACCACGATACACCAACATGTGTTTTTGCATCAATCGCATCTCCACAGTTTCGACACTGACTCAGGGCTATTAGGGAAAAATGTCTATTATTTGCAAATCTGCAGCAAAGGGAATGGCTTGCTGTGCCCTCATCCAAATGAAAATATGCAAAGTCAAATCGCTGGATTCCCGTTCTTAAACTGCGTTCTTGCTTATCCAACAAGGCAGTCGCGCAACTGAAGAGGGTGAGTTACTCTTTCCTGGTTGCTGTCAGATAGATTTTCACATATATGGTAAGATTACAAAGTATGCAGTTTCTTCACAGAGCTGTCAGTTTGCTGAACGTAACAACTTTCAAAGTTTCTTTGTCTGCACTTCCCTGTATCGTTCCGGCAAGATATTGTTCCGGCAAGATATTGTTCCGGCAAGATATTGCTCCGCATTGTTCCGGCAAGATATTGCCCTGCATCTCCACCAGTTATGTTGCAGACCCCCGGGGCCAGGGTCTGAACATATTAGGGGATGAAGTTGTTCTTTTTAAAGTTTCGATTGTTTTTCTGTTTTGCCATTGACTTTATTCTAAGAAGCTTTCTATTCACATATATTGGAATTGTCATCTTGACGAATAAGAGATATTTCTTGCATCGTGCTTTATTGTTCTCATTATGAGTCGTAAAGCTGTACTTTTGCTGCATCGAAATAACCAATGAACTTCATAACATCAATAGTGCAAGGCCAAGCGGCCTCGCGAAATATTACCACCGGTCAGAACTTTCTGTTTTGATCGCTTCACAGTTTAGAATCCAATTGTTACCAGAATAAAAGTACGGCGATTCAAAGGCAGACTATCTGTAGAGAGCCCTTATTCGAAACGTGCGTTATTGGAAGAGAGCATGATTAACGTAGCAAGTGTTTTTAAAGTTTTGCAAGCTGCGGTGCGGGTAGCGGCCCGCCAGAAAGCCTTACGTCACAAGATTATTCATCAAGCGCACTGTCTTCCTGTCTCGAAGCTTTCGCTGTGGTTCGCACACGTTCGAAGCAACAAAACAACAACAAGTCCGCGATGCACAGATGAGTCTGCATAATTGCAACACTTTTAGGAACATAACTTTAACAAACTCCAATAAATTCATCCATATTGTGACACAACGTCACAATAATGCCACGCTTAGTTTATTCACTTGGATCAAGTCCAGTTTTGTGTTTTGTTTTTTACTTTTTAACCTCATGAAATAGAAATTTCAAGTGTGTAAAACAAAATGCTTGTGCTGTAGATGCAGACCTCTGAGGCATTATAACATTACCAGGTTTTAGTCCTTTTTAATTTAAAAGTAATTCCAGTTTCTAAGATAAAGTAGCATACTTGCCAGCAGGTGCGGACACAGAGGGGGGATGCAGGGGATGCATCCCCCCACCAGACCTAAAGAGGTGTTGACATGACACTTAATTTCATTGAAAATCATCGCCAAAATATTTTTGTTCTGCACATTGCTTAATCGCTAAAGATGTTAAAATTCACTTATGTTAACAATTAGTCAAAATCGTTCCTTCTTTTCATTAGATGAGCTGGCCTTGTTTGTGGAACCCGATAGAAAATAGTCAATGATCGCATGGGCGTCCGCAGCAGGGGCAAAACGAGATTTTCCTCCTGGAAATTGGGATTAAGAACCAAATATTTCTGGAAAACCTGAAGTTGGCATCTTAATTCCGATTAATTGATTTGATTCTTGCAATGGCAATTTTTTTGACGGTATGAAACTCACACTGCACAAGAGTCAGGTTCACAGATATAGTGTCATGCAGTGGTGAGCTTGCAGTTCACTCATGTACCCTCCTTTGCCTGCAGAGGTTGGTTGCGAAAGTCGCGAGCGGGTTGCTCTGTTTTTGGTCTTCATTGCGTAACAATAACATGGCAACAAATCTTCAAAAGTTCACTTTATATTACGGTAGCAGGCATTTTGTTGCATGAGGCTGTTGAAAGTACACATTGTGGCAGGTAATGCAGCGAGACAGTGACATGCTGATAGCGGTAAGCCATGTACATTTGTACTTTGTGAAAAGAAGCATGAGTGAGTTTATAGCAGTGCTTCCACAAGTTTGAAAAATCCATTATTAGTGCGAGTGTCACCAATGTGCTGGAGTGTCAAACTGCACTTATGCAGGCTTGTTTTCATTCAGTATAAAATTACGTGGCCTATTAGAATGCATCTATGCAGGCTTGTGGGAATATGTCTTAATCGTTAAGGTTTAGTTCTGACTTCTGAGTGAATACTGAGTGCAAAGCCATGTCGGGTGTGACGAGTTTTCATAATTCATCTGGTAATTTTGGAAAACCTGTGTGGTGTTTCAAGTCTAGTAAGTTTGTCCGTAGTCATGTCAACATACAGGTCTACATAATTGTCCGGTTTGTGTAGCAAGTTTTTTGTTGATCGCTTTGGACGAGATCCCAGATGTTTACAGCTCTTGTTTCTAAGTGATGCCGACAAGTCTTATTTGCTGATACCGCAATCAGGGGGAGGAACAACCGCGCAATTCCCCCCGAAATTTTCAAAAACATGTTCAGTTGCTAGTTCAGTTGAATATATCAGCTGGGTGCGGCCTTGCTTGCTAAGTAAGTGAAGTCATAATCTGTGGTTTCATTGAAAACCATGGGCCTGGATCATGGCAATGCTTACTTGAAAAGAAATGCCCTGTGCTGAAAATCTGCAGATAACCTACTGTGTAAATTGTCGTAATACTAATATACCTGGCTATTGCTGCCAACGAAGCGTTTTTTGTGATTCCTACCGTAACATGGGGCATTTTCTTTGTAGTGTAGAAAGGATAAGGAGTTTTGTGAACGTCTATTTGCATTGCATCGTCAGCAATGTTCCTTCTAAGGTAGGAGTTCTCAAACGTTGGGTGTTATGGAGCCCATGAAGAGATTGACCGTAATTTGCGAAGCCCCACAATAAATTTCTAAAAATAAAAGCAAGAAAAACACGTTGTTACTTACCGATTGATGTTCCTGAGTAAATTGCAAAATAGCTCGCAGAGCCCCGAGGTTTCTCTCGCGGAGGCCTGGGGCTCCGTACGGAGCACTTTGAGAACCTCTGCTCTAAGGGACACAAACACCCAGAACCACCAGAACTGTTGCGCAGTGAAATCTCATTCTGGCGCGCTTGCAACATTCCAAAGCAATGGAAAACCACGCAAACAAGAAGCTATTTGAATGATATGTGTATTTTGTTCGTATTTTGATAAGATTGTATGTTTATTAAATAATTAATAAAGTTTGTAATTCATTGAAAACTCCACTTACTCAGCCCTAAAATAATCATGCTCACTAAAACAAATATTTGCTCAGTGTAAAATGATCTTAGAGGCAACACTGATCGTCATCAATTTGAAAATGATAAATAAAATGTTGACCTTGTCCCCCTGGAAAAAATTCTGCGGACGCCCATGAATGATTGCGCTTTCTCGCTTTCGTTTGTTCGTTACTTTCGTGCTTTCACGCATTACAAATTGTTTATTTCTTTCTGTTCTCTTAATTTCGGTTTCAAAATAAGCATAATCAAACCGCTTTTTGTTATTCATCCATCAAAATTACCTGCAATAACAAATGTTATACACAAATTAGTACTATGGGTGTTGCAGACTATTCCAAACGATGATTAAAAGCTGTAAGGTTCCCCATTTGAAGAGTACTGATCCAAACCGCATCCAAGTGACTACGCTCACTTGCTGCAACATACAAGCCAATCAGTGCTACTGCACTATGCTGGCTACTGCCACGGTAATTGTGATGCCACAAACGTAACCTACAATGAGAATAAGTATTATGCCGTCACATGAATTGTTTATCTCGAGTCCTTTATGTACCTGCGCCGACGCCAGTGACTGCGTCATATGGTTGTTGTGTGCCACATTGCTTGTTGGTTCCGTAGCGGTGCAGTGTTAAAGTTTGACCAATTTTATCACTCAAGCTTCTAAACCAAGCATAGACTTCTTTCCTTGTAAATTTACGTGTGCGCAAGTGATTTGTTTACGCAGTATGGTCCTGCGAAGCATCCGATCTACTGCAAATCGATGCCGCATCCTCCCATTAAATTTGCCTGTGTCCGCTACTGCTTGCCAGCCTTTAAAGTTTTACTTAACAAGTCGTGGCTTGAAGACATTACCTAACAAGCTGTCTGATGAAAACTGATGATCATAACAAATATTGGTGGTGATGTAAATTAACACAGTATATCGTTCAAAGCTCCCAAAAAGAGTGACTGTTGATAACACAAAGACATCAAATCATGTGTTAAAGCCATGCATTCTTTGAATCACTCGATGAAATTGACTCATTTTAAATTTAAATTAAAGTTTCTGACGACAAGAGGTTGAATTATACTTTAGAGCTGAAGTTGAATGATTTATTGTTGAGTATGATCTAGCAAAGTGGTTCTTAACCTTTTTTACATATCTTACCCTTTTACCAAACAAGCTTACCAGGTTTAGCCCCAATACGTTCAATGGTGGTCATTTATTGAAACTACGAAATTAATAAACTCTTACAGTTTAGAATAATTTATAAAAATTTACATTGGCTTCAATTTATGGTTCAATAAATTTACCCCCGTGGAAGATGAAATTTACCCCCAGGTGTTACAGGCAAGATTGCCTGTAACAACTTATTACTGTACAGAAAACAAACTTGCTGAAATATCCTCAAGCCTAAGACAACCAGAACAAATTTAAAAAAATTGCAGCCAATCAAAACTGATTATTAAGTCAGTTGACCTGACTGAAAACGGCTATCCTAGGACACTAACCTCAAGTCAACCCAGTGACAACGTCATTAAAATGTCAGCAGAATTCACAAGACAAGCAGCAGAAATCACATGAGGCTGATCACGACTAGGAAACGATGACGGAATAGAAGGGGAAAAGCCAAGCACCTGAAGGTTCTGGAAGCATTTGAAATCAGCCAATCACCAAGTGATTCAATAAGCAATAACCAATTAGAACACCTGAAGTAAAGGGGCGTTAACAAGTCACAAGACGAACTAAGTGTATAAATACAGCCCCATCTGAACTGAAATTCAGTCTTTCAAAGATTCGTCCTGCCGTCAGGTTCAGTGGCCGCGGTTAAGTTGTTACATGAGTAACGATCAGGAAAAACTGACTTGTCCAAGTTAATCTCTGTCAGACCAGATTGTAAATTTGGCTTGTCCGGGTTAATCCCTGTCAGTCGAAACTACAGAAAAGTGGCTTGACCGAACGAAGTTCTATCAGACTATTTTATGAAATTCAGATCATGAGAATGAAGTTTTGCCAGTTCGTTTTGTGAAAACCAGATGATGAAAAGTGAAGTTCTGTCAGTTTAAATTACAAATACTGTATTGGACTACCGTAGTTTTGTCAGGCAAGTTGTTCAGGCTTAAATTGTGTTTATGACTAAAATCTATTCGTATTGTTAAGTTGCTGTACAAGTCTGAGTTCAATCGATTGGTTTTTTTTCTTTAGCCGTTGAAGGTTTTACCTTCTTCCGCTTACTGCATCGGGTGGCCGTATAAAAGGTGAGCAATGCTCCTTTTTCTACCGCAGTGGACATTTCCACACTTGGGCGCGAGTCACATGAAACTTCTCAACACGTGTGTACACCTTGTTGTATACCCGTTCCTGCTCGGCATGTCGGTTACATCACTTTGTAGCCCGCTTGGATCGAATCCAGCTCGGCAGTGGTCATTAAAAATATCTTTGGTCCTTCTTCGGATCAGCCCTTTTGACTGAACTTACTTTCGACTAATTACAGCAACATTTGAAATTTCGACTGATGGTAAACTACCGCCTGAACTACTACTCCTTGCCGAGTGCTTCGCCGAGCTCCGAGCTGCGCAACTCGCGAGCAGTGAAACGAAAGCATGACGACTTTAACTGAGCGTTAGCCGATTGAGTATGCATCTACTTATCGAGTATATTTACAGTTAGAAATGTATTGTGATATAAAAAGAAAGTGAGTCTTATTTATATAGTAAATTGCTTGAATAGGGGAACCGATCTGAATAGATTGTTGATCTCCTTATCGCAAATTACTAAGATGCAGAATTAAAATATGAGAGCTATACGAGCGTTGTGACATGTCGAGAAGTGCTTGAATATTATGATGCATCGTATATTGGTGCATACCAGTTTGTGTTATTTGAACATATTTATTGTAATGAATAAAAGCTTTAGAACCAAAAACTATATGTTTCACTGGTGTGCATATTTTATAGTGTGAACCGTTGAGAAATCATTAATATTCGGGCAATTAATGAGGGCTGTTAACCAGACATAGTTTCTGCGAGAACAGTCCCTGATTCAGTAATGAGAACCCATGCATAAACAATATCTACTGGATCAAAAGAACATTGTTATGCCACCCCATATGGGTCGCATCTTGTGTGTTACACAGGGATAAATTTAGCCCAGGTTAAGAACCACTGATCTAGCATTTTCAGTTGCAAATTAATTAATCAATCTTCCGAAATCCATCGATGTACTTCCAAATACGTTTATAAAAGGGTTTGCGACCGAAACAATTTTCCGCTCTATTAATGCTGATTACGACACAAAGGCGTTGATTTCAATGATAATGACTTTTTGGTGATAAACATTTATGCATTCCTCCTTTCGTTAAAAATGTGGCCTTTTGTTCCAGGTATGTTGTGCTGTTTTGTGAGTGACTCCGCTGCTGGCAATTGCCTCCGATCAGGCAATTTGCTAACGACAGAAGAAATTCAAAGACCATTCGACGTTTCAAATCCATGCAGAGAAAAAAAAGTGCAGCTGTTGATAATCAGAAAGTATTTCACAGAAGCTGGTTGGAAAGATTTGCAAACAGTGGTGAAATCTGTAAAGCGTATGGCTTGGATTTGCAATGTTTGTTATGTGGAGTTGCAGGCCAGTAATGTGCTTCAGATCAGCTGTGATAGCTGCCTCTCGTAAATGCATGCATCGTCTGTGGGAGTTCGAAAAACTCCTAAGAGCAAAAACTGGCTTTGCCGAACTTGTTACGAAATGGCCAGTCGTTCTTTCATAGAAATGCAGAAAAGTTTTGCGTTTTACTATTCCGAGTTTTTTTTATTAAATGCCTCATCTTGCATTTTTGGTTATGCATCCGTGTTGTGAAGGTTGGTGCCCTTTCACATGAAAGCAATACTGTGTCTTCGTGCAGTACCTCATTACAGTGCAATGTGCCTTCATTGTAAATTTCGGTTTGGCACACGAATACAGCAGCAGTGAATTCTCTGTACTGCCTCATATACTTAGTGTACGGCACAAGAAATGTGGACTGTGCATAGTTTTCACATTAAAATCGCACCGAGTATGTGTTGCTTATGGCTGATCTAGTTTCTTGTACAAACTGTGTTCCATTTGTAAAACACAGTGTTGCAAAATGATTTTTCTGTGTATTTCGTCTTCAGCAGCATTGTTAATACAACAACACCCCATGCAAGGGGTTTTATACCCTGAAATTGCATGTAGTAAATCAGAAAAAGTGCCTACACACCTGCAAGCAACTGTGACGTTTTATAGGCGTTTTATGACAAAAGCGACGCTATTTGTCGATCCTCAAAATGATTTGGTCGTTTGTAATGACAGTTCCAAGTTTTTGTTATAGTTTGAAATGTAAACTCACCCATCTGGAGTCACCTCGAAAAGCTTTTACGACCAAATAGGATCGCATTCAAGTTAAGCGGCCAATCGTTGAGCCGTGACAGTTGTGTATGGGGCGCCGTTCATAAAAATATTATATCTGACAGATTTAGCACAAAAACTGCTATCTCTGCGCATATTCAGCTATCTCTGTGTGCATTTAGCTATCTCTGCGCATAGATAGCTATCTCTGCGCAGAGATAGTCTCTATCTTTGCGCACATTTAGCTATCTCTGTGCAGAGATAGCTATCTCTGCGTGCACTTAGCTATATCTGCACAGAGGTAGCTATCTCTGCCTGCATTTAGCTATCTCTGTGCAGGGATAGCTATCTCTGTGCGCATTTAGCTATCTCTCTCTGCGCAGAGATAGTTTCTATCTTTGCGCACATTTAGCTATCTCTGTGCAGAGATAGCTATCTCTGCGTGCATTTAGCTATATCTGCGCAGAGGTAGCTATCTCTGCCTGCATTTAGCTATCTCTGTGCAGAGATAGCTATCTCTGTGCGCATTTAGCTATCTCTCTCTGCGCAGAGATAGCTATCTCTGTGTCCATTTAGCAATATCTGCGTAGAGATAGCTCGCTCTGCCCACATTTAGCTACCTCTGTGCAGAGATAGCTATCTCTGCGCGCATTTAGCTATCTCTGTGCGCATTTAGCTATCTCTGCGCGCATTTAGCTATGTCTCTCTGCGCAGAGATAGCTATTCCTGCGCACATTTAGCTATTTTTACACAGAGATAGCTATCTCTGCACGCATTTAGCTATCTTTGCGCAGAAATAGCTATCTCTGCGCGCATTTAGCTATCTCTCTCTGCGCAGAGATAGCTATCCCTGCGAACATTTAGCTATTTCTATGCAGAGATAGCTATCTCTGCACGCATTTAGCTATCTCTGTGCATAGATAGCTATCTCTGCACGCATTTAGCTATCTCTGCACAGAGATAGCTATTTCTGTTCGCATTTAGCTCTCTGCCCGCATTTAGCTATCTCTGTGCAGAGATAGCTATCCCTGCGCACATTTAGCTATCTCTGCACGCATTTAGCTATCTTTGCACAGAGATAGCTATCTCTGCACGC
>Ga0210059_1013807_pt1 | contig 12029 bp, 4 predicted proteins | sample Ectturendosymbi2_FD_188042 | JGI IMG/M metagenome (GOLD analysis project Ga0210059, IMG submission 188042) | Ecteinascidia turbinata endosymbiont from Florida, USA - Sample 2 (SPAdes) (version 2) | ecosystem: Host-associated > Tunicates > Ascidians > Unclassified | place: Key West, Florida... | reverse complement strand
GAGTGAAGGTATGCAAGTTAGTGCGCTGCCGCCTGTCTGAATAGCCATGATCATATCTTGTTGAAGCGTCAAGCTGCTTAAATTGCCAAGTGTGACGCTTACGCACGTTTGTGGCACAAACAGTCACAACTGGTGAGCAAAAGGTCTTCCCGGAGTCAGGTTGAAAATCCTTCCGACTCCGACTCCACAGCCCTGATGCAGAGACAATTAGTTGGGATCTAAGAGTTTCTGGTTAGGGTTTAGGATCAAGGTTTAGGGTCAAGTTTTGGGTTTTGAGGCTCAGGTGTTTAGAGTTAGGGTTTAGCCTGCAGTTCACTCAATGCAAACAAGAATCTGTTGACTTCTTGCCAGCCCTGAAACCATGACAACCATCATTCATGCATGGGACTGAGCTGTTACAGATGTTGTGTTCAACTAAGCGGGACATGCGTTCCAAACTTGTCATGTGACTACTTCAACCACTCGTGTTCAACTAAAGGCAAAATAGCTCCAGCAGTTATTTTGCCTAACAAGGCAAAATAGACACAGCACAAAAATGTATGTTGTGCAACACAATACACTTTCGGTTAGTTTTCGGATACGGATAGTCTGATTTCAACCAAAACAGGATTCGGATCGGATACGGATATGATTTTTCAAAAACAGGATAGGATTGGATAGTAAAAATTCACTATCCAATCATCTCTGTTGTGTGGCAGAGGTGGTTTGAGTCACTTTTTCAGACTCCAACTCCGCTCCTGTTACAAAATTTTTGAATACGGATCTGGGTCTGGATCCGGCAAGTTTTCAAATTTGAGAATCCGACTTCTGTTCATACTCCAGCTACCATCATCGATCCAACCGAAATTTGCCTGTGTTTTTACTTAAGAAATACAACACAGACTCCTGCTACTGCCGAAATTGAAAAATGACTCTGGGTCCAGATTTTCCCAATTTTTTTACCCTGGGACCGGATCCGGGTCCGAAAGTAAAACCCAGAATTCTGCAGGAGTCAACTCCGGTACACCGGATCCATGGCCACCTTTGGTGTATAGTAGATGTAGCCTATAGATCTTCCCAATGGCATATACATTAACACGTGTTATATGTCGTTGATCTGCGTTTTTGGTTAGTTTAAAGAGTAAAATGCAAAGTACACGAATATTTGCATCATCTAATGTGGAAGAATTGAGGAATCATTCAGTTAATTTTTCCGTGAGCAAGACTGACTTTACTTCTAGGCTACGACAATGTAGGCCTAAACATAATCCGTGCTGATATTGGGGGACCCTTTTATGCGTTTCCCCAACAAGCTATTAAAGAAATACCACTGTGCAAATACCATTCACAAACAACACAAGATTGAACAAAAACACTACAGCTAAGGAAAAACACGCAACAGAGGAAAGTTTTACTTTGTGAAAAGATAAGTGCTGCAACCACCAAGGTTTAGCTTGGCTAAAATCTAAAGCAAAAAGATCTTTGCAAAAATTCTTTGTATGATTGTGTTGGCATCAAATCCCCAAGAAATGAAATTTGAAAATCCTGATCCAGAAACTTGAATAAAATCGTAGACCAGATCCGACCTGGTTTGTTCAAAATGTGCTGACTTCTGCCGGACTAGAGTCCTGAAATCCGGATCCTGTACACCTCTGCAGCCTGCCAAAAGTTCATTTTTTTATTTGGAAACACGGCCCTCTAGTCCGCTTGGCCGAGATGAGCGGACTCACTGACTGTAGAGATGACACGGGCCGCTAACAGTCCAGTCTTCGGGCGGTCCGCTAAAGGTTTTGAAACAGTCTGCTAACAACTTTTTTGCGATGACGTCATTCCGGGCCGCTACGGGCCGCTGCGGGCTGCTCGCCAACAAGGCGAAATTTTTTTTGCAAAGTTTCAAAATTGAACAATGAAATTGTTTGCTGTTCTTCTCTTTCACCGTTCTGCTCATATTCCATTTCATCGGTTTCCATGCAAATCAGTGAACCATGTTGAAGAATCAATAAAAGCAACAAACACTTTCATTTATAGTCTGTCGCTATGCCGAGGTTTAGGTTTTGGACAGGTGTTCCCAAACTTTCTCTTGCCATATACCCCTTCAGCATTTCGATAGATGAGCATGTACCCCTAAAATTTCTTATGACAAAAAGGTTGAGGAAAATAACAAAAATATATTTACAAATAAGCATTATTTTGAAAATAATATTCACGGATGAATGTATAAATATTTCGAAATGACATATAGCCTATATGTCAAATATTTTTCCCTTCATTCAATTGCTAACCTTAAATGTACTCCTTCAGACAGGAAAGCTACCTCTAAAGTTGCATGCATCCCAGTTTGAGAACCCCTAGTTTAGGATTAGAGGCTAAGTTTCGGTTAGAATTTGAGGATTAGATTTATGGTTTAGGTTCAGTATGTTACTGCTAGCAACTGTAGTGCAGCCTAGCGCACAGTTGTCGTGTGTTACACGTTACAGTCGGCGGACGAATAAGTTTTCAAAAGTGAAGATTCCATGGCCGACGTATAGACACTGCCTTAGGACTACATGGTTTTAGTGTCCAAAGGATAATGTTGTGGGAACTTTGTTCCCAAAACCCAATTTCAAAGAAACCTTAACTAAACACCTCACATTGAATAATATATACGAAATCATAAACTCAAAACAGGACAAAACCAAGAACTTATAACCAAGCAACCAAGACCTCGTGACATTAAAAGAAAGAATTAACGAGGCAATGATAAACTAAAGGTTACAAGAGGTTATGACCTGAAGAAACACAGGCTTAACCATAAGCCTTCTGAGGCACGAGACACGATAAACACCCACATAAGGAAAATATTTGTCCGTAGGAACACAAAACGATAGTAAAGCATGGTAGACTTCCAACCAAGTAAACCACAACAGCTGGAATATAAAGAACAGAGAAAGATCACGTGCTGCCGTGGGCAGCTTCCACCGACATGAGGAAGCGACATATGGCACAAGCAGCGTATAACTGAGGCTTAATCACAACAAAATATAAAGAAAGAACAATAAAACGCCCACCTGCAGGAGAGTCACATGACCACCCTAGACCATGGAAACGAGGCGTTTTCATAGAACAAACATAACTTAGCAACTATAAAAGCAGCCAAAAAAACACCAACCAGTTGAGTTGTGTTGCGGCATGAACTCGAAGCAAGAAGACCTCAAGAGAAGCATTCAAGAAGAAGATTCGTCGAGTCGTGTAACCGACGTAGTGTTGGGCATGCGAGGTGGATAGCTATGGCAGTTATTCACTCAAAGAAGATTCGTCGAGCAGTGTAACTGACGTAGTGTTGGTTATGCGAGGTGGATAGCTATGGCAGTTATTCACTCAAAGAAGAAGATCACTAAAAGGTGAGAACAATGTGCACGGTATATAGTAAAGTAACGCCGTTATGCCCGCAATTTGTTTTCCTAAGAAAAACATCGAATCCGTGAAACTTAACCCTGTTTATTTCACCAGGTGAACTCTGTTCACTCCCCCATCTAAAAAGACTCATCGATTCCGTGAAACTAAACCCTGTTTATTTCACGAGGTGAACTCTGTTCACTCCCTCATGAAGCAACGAAGACAATTCAATTAAAGGTGAAAACAGTGTATATGAAATAACATTTCTCAAAACAATCATGTTATGCATGCATTATGTTCTTTTCAGATTACGACAACTGTATCGTGCTATACTAGAACTGTGAAACTCTCCTTCACAGAACATAACTGGAAGATGATAAGGTACTTTTTTTTTTTTACTTTTTGCGAATGAATGCCATCAAAGATAAAAACATCCAACCGTATTATCTTTTCGGACTATGAAGCTCGGCTTAAAAAACAAGTCTGACACCTGAACTTTATCGAAGACTGATCTATAACAATCAAGTACGTTACTTTTCACGTTGCTAAAAATAAAGAAGTTGCAATAAAGTTTGTCTGTGTTAAGATTCCGGGTGACTCACATTCAGGCAAGGTTAAGTGAACTTAAGCTTTCGTGATAATCTAGCCTTGATAAATATCGTCGAACCCATTAGAAATGCGATTTACCTAAAACGGTTTCGGTCTTTTGTTTATGTGTAAACCACCTGTAACCAAAAAAACATGAAATTACAATAATGAACTGAAAACTCAAGTGTTGTTACTTGGAAGTGGCTACGGAACCACCAATGGATTTTCCTATTTCAAAACTTATTCGACCATACCGCATCGCACGACTTGGTTCGAATAAAGTGGTTGCTTTGTCATTTAACCGGCATTGATCTGGTAGCCTAACGGATACTTTCCAAGTCTGCCATGCCAATGGTTGACAGTTTGCCTCTTGACATGGCGCCTTACGTTTTCGTACGTGAATGCTTGCACGTTTGACTTCGTGGGACCAGTTTTCTTTACTTTTTTCAAAACGTTCCAAACTTTTCCTTTGGGGGTTAGCATTAGGTTAGCGTTAGGTTAGCGTTAGGTTAGTGTTAGGTTAGCGTTAGCTTAGGGTTAGGTTAGCGTTAGCTTAGGATTAGGTTAGGGCTACGGTTAGGGTTAGGTTTACCTTTTGTGTTTATTATGTTTCTACAAAGACTACTGCATTCTGCTCGTGCATTACTGTCACGTTACAGGAGATGGTTGAATAAGGTTTCAAATTTAAAGATGCATCGATGGTTCTGTAGCCACTGCCATGATACATGGTGTTACACGACATGTGATCCCTATAGGGTGGCATCGTAGGGGGCTTTAGATCCACTAGATATTGTTTATGCATGGGTTCTCATTACTGAATCTGGGACCGTTCTCGCAGAAACTATGTCTGGTTAACAGCCCCTATTAATTGCCCGAATATTAATTATTTCTCAACGGTTCACACTAGAAAATACACACCAGTGAAGCACACGATTCTTAGTTTTATAGCTTTTATTCGTCACAACATACAGTATATGTTCAAATAAAACAAATTGGTACTCACCAAAATACGACTTTTCGTAATATTGAAGCACTTCTTGACATGTCACAACGCTCACATACCTTTATAGCTTATTTCTATACTGCGATAAGGAGGTCAACAATCTATTCAGATTGGTTCCCCTATTCAACCTATTCAAGCAATTTCTTATGTAACTAAAATTTAATTTGCGTCTCAATTCATCTCAATTTGTAAACATACTCGATAAGTAAGTACGCATTAATTCTGTCGAGGCTGTCTGATATTGTCATGCTCACGTTTCATTACTAGTGATTTGCGTCTCGATTAGCGCGGCAAGGGATGGTAGTTCAGGCAGAAATTTATCATTAATCAGAATTTCAAAAGTTGCTGTTTTTAGTCAGAAGTTAGTTCAATTGACTGGACTGATCCGACAGCAACTTAACAAAACAAATAGAATCCAGTCATAAGTACAATTTAAGCCTGAACAAATTACTTGATAAAACTATGGTAGTACAGTACAGTATTTGTAATTTAAACTGACAGAGCTTCACTTTTCATAATCTGGTTCTCACAAAACAAACTGGCAAAACTTCAATCTCATGATCCGAATTTCATGAAATAGTCTGACAGAACTTCATTCGGACAAGCCACTTTTCTGTAGTTTCGACTGACAGGGATTATCCCGGACAAGCCAAATTTACAATCTGGCTTGACAGGGATCAACCTGGACAAGCCAGTTTTTCCTGATCGTTACTCATGTAACAACTTAACCGCAGCCACTAGACCTGACGGCGGAATGAATCTTAAGAAAGACTGAATTTCAGTTCAAATGGGGCTGTATTTATACCCGTCAATTGTCTCGTGACTTGTCAACACCCCTTTATTTCAGGTGTTCTAATTGGCTATTGCTTGTTGGATCACCTTGTGATTGGCTGATTTCAAATGCTTCCAGAACCTTCAGGTGCTTAGGTTTTCCCCTTCTATTCCGTCATCGTTTCCTAGTCGTGATCAGCCTCATGTGACTTCTGCTGCTTGTCTTGTGACTTCTGCTGACGTTTTAATGACGTTGTCACTGGGGTGACTTGAGGTTCGTGTCCTAGGATAGCCGTTTTCAGTCAGGTCAGCTGACTTAATAATAAGTTTTGATTGGCTGTAATTTTTTTGACTTTGTTCTGGCTGTCTCAGGCTTGAAGATATTTCAGAAAGTTTGTTTTCTGTACAGTAATAAGTTGTTACAGGCAAACTTGCCTGTAACACTGGTTTTTGAGGTTACGTTATATTACGGGCCAGTCCGGGCCAAAAAACAATTTGTGGTTTAGCATGAACAGGGCAGGACGGGCAGTTTCTTGTTACCTCCAGGCAGGCCGGGCTGTAAATGTGCTGGCCCGTGCCATCTCTAACGGACTGTCTAATTTTGCTATCCAGATCCAGTCCTGAATTTTAAAAACTCAGTCCAAGTCTAACCATAGTCCAAAAAGTATAAGAAATTTAAAATCCAAGTCCATACAAAGTCCAAAAAATTATTAAAATTCAGCTTTTTAATGACAAAAATGACGCAGTTCTTTTCCATTAATTCAGTTCAAATCCGGTCCTGATCCTAACTTTCTGAAACGTTTTACAGCCCGGACCCATTTCAAAATCAACAAAATTCGTCATAGTCCGGATCCAGTCCAATCCAAGTCCGGTCCAATGCTCATCTCTGCCAGTCACTAGCTTCTTGTTGCATAACGCCCGATAGAGGTGACCTCTACACGCATCACTGGATACTGAATTGATCGTGTGAACCCACCAAACTGCAGATGTGTTAATGTGTACCAACTGAATACGTAACCAAATAATTGCGACAGTGGGGAGTGTTCACGTCTGGGCCGTTCTCGCAAGTTTCTGTTAACCATAAAAAAACACAAAATTCAGCAATGCCTAAATTTCGATTATAGGCTTGCGATGGACCGTGATGAAAAGTTGAACTGGGCCCAGGCTACAAGTTTGATGTGATATCTGTTCTTTTCTTTTAATTACCAGCATCGCTGCCTACCACTTGCCCCTGTGTGTCAATGTGTAGCTATTGCCTTCTGAAACCACGTTCTTTCTGTAAGTTGCATTGTTCCCTCAGCTGTGCAGTGTTACCTTAGGGCACTGCTTAACTTTCTGGCCAGTCGCACAACCTTTGATGGTAAGACTACAGTATGGTGTTATGTTCCACATTGATTGCTTGAAACCTCTGAGGCATTTATTAAAAATCAAAAAGTAAGTTTGAAGCCTGGTTCAGATACAAGCATGGCATATACCCCAATAGTAATAGCCTAGTTCAACGGTCCCCAAACTTTTTGGATGCCGAGCCAAATTCGCTATCTTATCACTATCAGCGTCCACAGGCCAGACTACTTTGTGTATTGAAAAAAACAACATGCGCACCATCACTCACGTTTGTATACTGACATTGCTATTTATTTCATTTGCTCAGAAACATGCTTGCAATGTGACTTATGAAACTCATTTTTTGTTACATAATAGTTGTAGTATATTTGGTTCCATGCTTGATGCTGCAATAAGGAGAGTGTCATGCATATGTCACATGTGCATCTGAAATTCTGTTTCAAATCTTGGATTTACAAAATTTAATCTTAGAAATGAATTGTTCGCAAAGATAATACTGTACTTCCAAACACCCAAATAAATTTTGAGCACATTTTGAAATCTTAGGAGACACTCTTTGCAAAGCTGCAGGAGCGTGTTTGATAGAAATTTTGCATTCATATCCAAGTCATTCTGCAATTCAATAAATTCCATTGCAGTGGTTCTTAACCTTTTCTCTACTATGCCTCCCTTAAGTAATTGTCTTTTGTTTCAAGCTCCCTTGACTTTAAATAAGCCGTAAAAGCAGATTTATTTTTTGGTAAATTTATTGATCAACATTTCTGTGTTCTAAAGTGCGTAACGGCTTGCACCCCCTGGAAATGTATTGATTCTCCCTTGGGGCAGTACCCTCACATTAAGAACCACTGTACCATTTGGACATCTATTGGCACTGATTCAATATCAATTTCAAAGGGTATTGAAATCATTTTTATGCCACTTTCCAAATTACAAAAATTCTGAAATTGGCGATCAAATTCACATTGCAACTTCACAATTTCATCAGCATATTCAGCATCAGTGTGCCACTTTCACCATCCCCAAATGCACTTGGCAAACACGGAAAAAATGTCAAAAACATATTGGTGTAACTCTCTTTGCCAAAATTATAGCTTGGTTTGAAATGCTTTAATTTCACCAAAAAGATTGTGAATGAGTTTTTCTTTTCCTTGGCAGGGTTGCAGAGTTGGAGGTAAAATGTTTATCTGCAACTCCGTCTACTACCTTCCAAATTTTCCAACACCGACTTTTTAATACAACATGAATGAAGTTTGGCTGTCAACAATTTTGTAGCAAATAGCAATCAATCGAAATCGTGGTGCACAGCAAGAACTCTCGGTTTCATTAAGTTTCAAAAGAAGTTGTATCATTTCAACAAGCGCGACTTAGTATTCCTAATGTAATGGTGCGATATGTAATAAAGGATTCAATTGGACTTATGCAGTCGGATAAAAAAATCCGACTTCTAGTGTTCTTAAAAATACGACTCTACCCGAAACCCCCAATTCTTTGTGACACCGACTCTGCAACCCTGCTTGCAATGATGCATTCAGATAGTTAATTTTTGCTATTACATCCACCAAGAAAACAAGTTTTGAAAGCCACGCCCACTGAGCATCAGAAAGCTCATGCTGTTTCCCTTCAGAATGGGTATAAAATTCACTTCCTTGTCTTAGATCCCACACTCTTTTCAATATTTGTCACCTGCTCAGCCAACAATTTTGTTAAAAGTAGAAGACATCTTTGCAATTTCCATTGATTTCCGCCATGTGCTAGTTAAAAATTATTTTGCTTTAGGTGTAAATACATCTCACATTTATTTATTTACTTACATGAAATTGTTAAAATGCAAAACAGCTCTAGGAAATCTTGTGGGCTGGACTTTGGAGACCGCTGGCCTAGTTTATTAGATTCCAACATTGTAGCTCAAGCCTAGACCTCCTGTCTAGTTAATAACAACAGCAAGCCATCATATAATTATTACTGACCGTGTAAAGTAGAAGAACATAATGAAGTAGGCCAGGGGTATGCAAAGTCTGCCCCTTAGGCAGGGTTGAGAAAAACCCAGGTTTTTTTGAAAAAACCCAACCCACCGGTTTCTTTTTTTTTAAGAAAAACGTGTTTTTTTTGAAAAAAAAACAAGGTTTTGTCTTTTTAAGGAAAATGGAAAAACCTTATTCTGAATTGTTTTTATTGCATCATGCAATATCATTATTTTCAGATTTATACAATAATAACTTGTTATACCTATTATGCCATAAAAATTCGAGGGTATAGAAGTGTACCCCATCTTTGTTTTTGCAAAGTTTTGGTCAATTCACTCCAAAGTGGTAAGGCATTTCCACACAAACTCTGCAGTTTCATTTCAAGTTTATCTGCATGCCATGCTAGTTCAGCATCTATAGCAGGGGTCACCAACCTTCTTGAAGCTGAGAGCTACTTCTCACGTGCTGATTAATGCAAAGAGCTACCAGTTTGATGCACGCTTCTAAAATAAAAATGTTGCTCAATTTACCTTTAATTATTTTAGTATTAACAATTAGGATATTCCGCAATGTGAAGACACTGATCATGATAATGTTATTTTTAGAGCAGGCCCGCAGGCAGTAGCGTAGCCAGCCTGAAATATTTTTTGAGCCAAATATTTTGACTTTCAGCAAGCAACAGTATTTTGTTTGGGACAACACCTCTCAAAGTGCAAAACGACATAAAATGCTAGAAATTTAGGGGCTATGCCATTTGGCTACGTCTATGCCCACGGACAACCTGCTTGGCTTGGTCCTTGCGGGTGACCTGGTGTCCATGGGCACCACATTGGTGACCCTTATTTTTTAGAGTGTTGTTTTAAACATGTGATTTGGTATGGTCCAAAATCAGAAAAAGTTGATAGATGCACATAAGGCAGAAATATTGGTTAAAATATACTGATTGTGCAGAGCTGAGAAAGATAACCATTACAAACTGTTTAATTTTTTTTAAATCCTTCAAATTTCATTGCTGTTCGTTTTGTTTGCTTAAAAAAAGTTAAAAGTTAACTGTACAAGTGTCCCGCCTCTTTGTTTTTACTTAGTATATTTTTTCAAAGAAAAAATAAAAAGTGTTTTTTATAGTGGGTTTTATCAGGTTTTTTAAGTGGGCTTTTCAAAAAAAACCTGGGTGGGTTTATTTGGGTCGTTTTTTTTTTACGACAACCCTGCCCTTAGGCCACAAATGCTCCCAGGCCTACCCTTGGTGCTATTGCGGCCCTGAGAATTTAAGAGTCAATTTTTAGTTGAACACCAAATCAGAAAATAACAATAATAAACATGTTGGCGGAATCACTATGATGCACTGACAACAAACATATGTGCAAAACCCGTCCTTGGAAGTGTGTATTTACAAAGTTATGTGCAATTATAATGTCACCTGATACAACATACCGTATTTATTCTATTGTAAGATGTAGCTTATAAAGTTTTCTTTTCATCATGTTGTGCGGCTTATAATTTGTATTTCTTTGCCTTATCGAAAAGTATAAATGACACACAGTTGTTCCTTGGCTACATTTTGTTTACCAAAGTCTCCTTTCGCATTATACTGTATTTGCTTCAGTATATATCACGTACACATCCATCACAGGGGTGATTATGATGAACAGAAGGCAGTTGTAGTGGTGAAGCATCTTTACCACGGTTGCCCATTAAGGGTTAAATGCGAAACATGCTAGTGCGCAAAAGTAGTAGAATCTCAGAGGCTAAGGTAACCTATGTTCAAGTGCAACTTCCAAGCAAGGGCGGCTTACATTTTAACATGATTTTGTGAGGCTTACATTCAAGGGCAGCTAATAATTGAGTAAATACGGTAGGGATACCTGACTTCCAACAACCATGCACAGCCATAACATGGTGGTGGCAACACTCATGAGAACTGCTGAGTCATTGCATTGCTCAGTTTAAATCCCAACCGTAACATAACTCTAAACCCTAATCCTAAACATAGCCTTCCCTTCAACCATTACCATACTAAAACCACAGGCTAAAACCTTGCGTCTGCAGATGAAATGACTCAGCACTTCTCATGCAGCATTGCCGCCGCCATGGAAGCTGAAGTGGTAGGATACCTCATGCAAAGAAGGTGAAATTTTCATTGCGTGTAACTTCTTGAATACTCAGCTCCGATGGCTTTTGTGCATATGTTCGTTGTCATTGTCAGTAGGTCATAATGGGTCCAACAACATGTTCATTGGCATTATTTTCTAAATTGGTGTTCTACTAAAGTTTGACTAATTTTTGTGAACATAAGTTTCGGCTAAATAAGTTTACTAAGCGTTTTTAGGATTTATTAGAATATTATGGTGGAGCATAGTAGGTGTAGAAATATTGTTTTATCCTTAGATAAACTAGCAAATGTGGACCTGCCTAGCAATGGCATCTGACCTGGAAAACAATTGGATGTTAAAAATAGATTAGTCAATGTCAAGGAGTCATAATAAATGACTGAACACCAAGCCTGGTGTACTGTACTGTTTGTAGTCAAATGTTGAAATACGTCCATTAAAAATATGGACAATCCATTAATTGAATATTAATGGATTTACCCATAACTTTATAAGAGTGATACGATATCATCTTTGCTGCCTAAAATATTTAGATTTTATACGCTAACTAAGCCATTGTGTGTATTGAACTGAAACATTTTGTATAAATTAATTATTTATAGTACATTTTGGTGATGGTCAAGTTGAGTTGATTTTATTTGGCGATAATTAATATGCAGCTAGAAAAAACACAGATCAGTGCAAGGACGCCAAGGCATTGAAGGAACCGGAAGGTTGTCGAGTCAATGCCCCTCAGCAGTTAAATTAGCTTTGTTACTGTCTAGTTTCAACTCGTGGTGGTGCATATATGTGGGAAGGAGCTGCTGGATGATCAACACAGTTGCGCAGGGGGTGCTGGGTCGCAACCGGTCTCTCTCGGTGGATGGGTTGCTCAGATCCGCATGGCAGAGAAAG
>Ga0210059_1013806_pt1 | contig 12030 bp, 5 predicted proteins | sample Ectturendosymbi2_FD_188042 | JGI IMG/M metagenome (GOLD analysis project Ga0210059, IMG submission 188042) | Ecteinascidia turbinata endosymbiont from Florida, USA - Sample 2 (SPAdes) (version 2) | ecosystem: Host-associated > Tunicates > Ascidians > Unclassified | place: Key West, Florida... | reverse complement strand
GGTCATGCGCGGACACACGAAATCCCTTGACGCGAATGACAAGTTGATACAAACCAGATCTCACGTACGGAATGCAATAGCGAGTAGGGAACGGCAAGTCGTAATGCGAAAAGTTAAATCCACTATATTGGCAACGCAGTTCACAAAATAAGGCAACAATTAGATTTCTTAATCGATGTTAATCTGTTTATGATCATCGCGATGTTCTGTGCCTAGACAATTTTGTTCTGTTTATGCTTCTGCACTCCTCTTAGTATCTATAATAACAGTAATATGCATGTCGTCAGTGTTCCCTCTAATAAAATTTGCACTGAGCAAATGCTTCTTTGAGTGCGCATGCAAATGCACAACCGCGTATACACACCACCAGTGAAGTGTTTCAAGCGGTAAAAGGGCTATGAAATATATACACGATTATAGATTTGGAATATCGCAAGTGCATGAAAATTAGACTTCACTGCGCAAATGGTCTGGTACTACTGCGCAGTTGCGCACCTTAGAGGGAACATTGCATGCGGTTCTTTCATTTTTGCATTTTCAACTATTTCCTTGTTTCTTATAAAATTATGTGATATAATATTTTATGTCTAAAAAGATTTAATACTATGTTATGAATTTATGTTCTTCACTTCCTCACTTGCTGAAATATTCTTACCTAATCCGTTTTATAGATTTGCAGAAGCCAGCAAGAAAATTCTAGAAGTTCGTTACAATATCTTGCCATACTTTTATACCTTGTTCTACGACGCCCATACTACCGGAAGCACAGTCATTCGGTCTCTAATGGCAGAGTACGTATGATGTTGATCTTAGAAGGATTTTAACATGTTTTCTTAGACTTTTTAACGTAGGATACAACATGAAAGAATGTGCCATCCTAGTTTGGCTCAATTTCTGAATACCACCCATTGTAGAATACGAGTATGGTCTTATAGACTAGTTGGAGAAACAAATCAGTAGGTAGTACATTGGTTGTTATCATCCAAAAGTGAGATCTTTTCACAGTACTGTCAGCTGGTGTAAATGACATCCTAACATTGCTTCCCGTTGCTCATTACTGTAGCGACAGAATTAGAGGCTCTAGTTTTCCTCTAAACTTTCGATGAACCAGCAATGGGCTCTGCTTTCTTCTTTTTTGATTCAAGCTTGCACCTATCTGTATTCAAGTAACTAGCCACCGCAAAGGTGTCGCAAGCAAATCAATCGAGCAGATTATTTAAGGAAATCGATTTTACGCAATAAGACGCATCCTCAGTCCCAAAATCCTATTCGAAAAAGATTTAATTCACGTAACACTACGCTATTGAATAAGAGTTTAGGACTGAGAATAAATTGATTTCCATAAAAAATTTGCTCGATTGATTCGTTTCTGCCACATTTGTGGAGACAAATTAATGAGGGAAGTACTTTTTAGTTTCACTGATGCTAGGATCGAGAGTTACTTTATTTAACTCGTATTATTTTATTTAAATGTTTGGACATATATCTAAAAAGGGTTGGTTTTTCAAATTCAAAACTATGAGAAGGTTTCCAACAGCTTTTTTAGGAATGAGGAGCGTTCCTATAGAAACAAATTATTGCTTGTTGATCGAAAAATGCAATTGTTACAGTTCTTGCAATTGCAAACTTTCTTAGGCTGTTCTTTGCTACATGTATCTATTCGTTTATGCAGGTTTCCATTAGAAATGGAGACTTATGAAGTGGACCAGCAATTCCTACTTGGTGGGCACGTATTGCTATCTCCTGTGCTTTATCCTCAAAAAGAAGATGTGGAGGCGTATGTTCCTAACGCCCGCTGGTTTGATTATTACACAGGTGTGCCAAGAAGTCTTTAACATCAACAGACAGTTTGGAGAATTTTAGGTGCATGAACATATCCCGCACCATTGAGGCCCTGTTTCTTCTTTTAGAGAGAGACGGCATGGATTACCTTGTTTTCCAAACTTGACGTTGACTGCTCTTTTTATCTGAAAGTTTGACTGGTGAAGATAAAACTGGTGCATTTAATGTACAATGTCGACTTTAAAATGCAAATTGTACATGGATGAGTAGGATGCAAATGTAGTGATGAGTTAAATTACTCTGACTCAGTGGTACAATGTACAAACCAATTGTCTTTGAAAGAGCTCCTGAGTTACTCCAAGTTTTTTAGCTTAAAAGTATTCTTGATATATCAGAATCTTTCGTGTATAAGCTCTGAAAAAGGTTTCAGTTATAGATTCAATTATACCACAAAAGGTTATCTCAAAAAACTTGCGTGTCACTTAATATTTGCAGAACTAAAAAAATATCTTACAAGCGTTCGACTAATTTTGTGCATTTAGAAGTTTTCTGATGCTCTAGTTGCATTACAAAATATACAAAAAATAAATTTGCTTTTTCTATGCACGCATGTTGCATTATATCTTATGCTTTCCCGGTACCGTGGTTACAGGAGCTGAATTAGCTTCAGGTCTACGTAAGACACGAACATTTTTCTACGCTCCGTGGGATCACATGCCAGTGCATATTCGTGGAGGAGCGATCATTCCTACTCAGGTACATTAGGTGCTCAGTTGGACTGCATGCTTATTGTTGGCAAAATCTTTAAATACTGCTTAGACTGTTGTAACGCCGTGGACTGATTCAATCTAAATCCAGGCCAAATCTTTCAAAACGTCATTACTTTTTTCCATCCTGCTGCAAATGCCAGTTATAAGAAAGGTACTTACAAAAATGATGTGCAACAATATTTCACTTGGTCATTGATAGAACATGTCAATAAGGACTATTTGCAGCATATTAGGATGCCGTTGACAAACTTCAAAACGCTTCAGACCTGACGTTTGGTTGAACATGGCAAAATTTGCGCACAGTTACCAGCAACAACGCTCCACACGCAAGTATCAGTGCCATCCACTACCATTACTACCATTGTATCCACAATATAGGTATCGGCGCTTGCGAAAACCTATAGTGTTTTGGACAACTACGTAACTATTTAAAGACAACTGTATATGTAAATTTACGGCCTACGGGTGTGTACGAATTGCCTGAGCATGTATATCAAATATTTGTCCTAGTATACAAAGGTTTCTACAAAAAAGCTTTCCTTTGTCAAGTGTACCGTGTCATAAAACACTTTACCGTGTCATTTTGAAAAATGCTTTTGATCTTTGGCATTTAAAGCTCCAAATGTGGACAGGCAAACAGTTTTACGGGACGATTTTGTTGCTTTCTGTTTTTTTGGTCTCTCTTGGCAATCCTGCCTTACTTGAGATTGCTTTTGTGAGAATCCATACTTGCGCATCATCTTTGTTGAGCAGACTCCAGCTCGAACAACCGAGCTTCAGCGAAAGAATGGCCTGGGAATCATTTACGCTTTGGCCGATGATCACCAAGGCAACGGTAGATTGTTTTGGGATGATGGAAACTCGATTGACACGATTACCAATGAGCAATACACTTTGCTTACGTTTACGGGAACAAAGGTTCACTGTGTTTATTTGCATCAACCTTTGAAAGATTTCACAGCAGGATTAGCAGAGCATTTGTTTAATGAATTCAAGATTTTTTTAAACACGATCTTTGACTTACAAGGTCACTCGCCCAAGTTTTTCTGATATAAAAATAGCAGTTGGTTACTATTGCGCATCAGACAACTCAATCAATGTGTTTCGCATCATTGCATTGCGTTTTAAATATTAGAGTATATACAGCATATTATCATTTACGTTTTGTGGTCAGTATTTTATATTTCGGTTGAAATAACTATAAAAACGGCTGGTATTTTACACTGCTTAGTTTTAAGATGTGTTTAATCCACATCGAACGTGATATAATGGGTTTTAAAGAAACAGCATTTTTTAAAATACTAACGAGTGGAGCAAAGCAAGAAAGTCTAAGATATGTGATAGCGCTGCTCTTCGAAGTGTGATCCTCGCTCAAACGTACTTTCGATAACGGGCCAACATACCTGAGGTCAAAACAATTGTTTCACTCAGTAGAAATCCTCTCATAAGACTGTTACCTTTGTGAGGCATGCCGTATAGGATGCTCCAGATCAGCTTATGATGTCTACGAGCAACTTGGCGTTGTTAACATCGGTTTGCATTATGCGAGAGGGTTATGTTCGTGGTACCAACTTCTGAAAGCTGTATTACCACAGTTAATGACGAAACTAACTTATTTAGGATGGAGTCCGTAGTCATGTTGAGCACGATGGTTACCCGGAGGCAGGATCGATGATTTTTGACCAAGCCAGGATCATGGGTGTTGAAAATGAGAAGATTGTTAGAGTTCTCGTTAATGGGGACAAACACAATAACTTTACTTTTGATGCAGCAACAAAGGTTACAATTGTTTTCTTGTTACTGCTTAGAACCAAACATACACATAAGTTGGTTAAACGTTTGCTTTTGCGACAAGAAAAAGTAGAAAACATTTACGAAATATATCAGCGATTCGTGTATGTTCTATCTGTATATATTTTCTATGTATGTTTGCGATGTATTCGTATATTTTGTATTTGGTTTTGCTTTTTATATTTCATATTTGACATGCGTAAATATAAATACAGTGTTGCGATTTCGTTTGAAAATCATTTGCAATGCGTTTATTAAAACTATTTGAAATTCTGTATGACATCGCTGCTGCCAGAGAAAAATCTTTAGTTGTACTGTCCAGGACAGTGGTTCTTAACCTTCACAACCCCGGTGACCCCTGTTCCTAGAGATGTTGGCTTGGGTAGCTCTCGTATACGGTTATGTTATTAGCCGAAGTGCTTGTCGTTGTTGTTTGTGCACCTCGGGGTTGCAGAAAACATTTTGGCATTCCTTCTGTGGATCTCGTCAAGAACCCCTGGTCTAGGACCAAACTCATCTTAGAAGCGCAATAATTGAAACACCCGCTGAGTTCTCCTTAAATTGCAGCTTCAGACAAACTGTAGCTTACTTTTCATCGTGTGCTGTTTTGGTTCAGGTCTTGTCAATCCATGGCATGAGCTTACCCATGAACTCCAACTGGCAAATCATGTGGGACGCCAATCAGTACGCAGAAAGGCAAGTACCAACACGTGACTGAGGTGCATCTTCGGTACTAAACTCGAGCAGTTAATCGACCTTTAACCAAAGTTTCTCTTACTTACCGTAAATCATCTCAACTAAGGAAAGGCTCCTTTGTAAATCATTTCCAGTTAGCCTTGCGTGTCTGTATCAGGAGCTGGGTTTTCGTTATAATAGGATGATAAATAAACGCCCCTTCTTTATTTGGAGACATTAGTTTTTTTTAAATCAAGTTCAAAGCAAATGTTTGCCAGTGGATTTTATTGTTGTTAGATACCAGCAGTTAAACGATAACAGAGAAGGTGGCCGGGACATTGCCCCTGTATATTCACAAAGAGGGCAACAGGAGCATTAGTGCTATTTTCTGTACAAGAACATTAGCGGCTTTTATGTCCACTTAAGGGACAAATTTCAGCGAGAAACCCAATTCGAAAAATTCAACTGTTTGACAATTGCGTTTTTTAACTGAAAATTGTGCACATTTGGTAAAAAAACCACTATCATTCCCAACATGTATGCTTTTCTGAGTTGAAACCTACAGTGAACAGCAATTTCAGTTACAGCTCCAACCAAGCACTTCTCATTATTTTATTACTGCAAACGTATCCAATCTTCTTCGCCCTTTTGTCCCTTATAACTGATGCCATGCGCGGAAACAGTAGGAAAGAGGCCTTTGTCGAAACCTGCGAAGGTCTGCGTTTGGCTTTTGTTGTAAGTTGCCTTCAGGCATAGAATGTTTGCAGCGTCCCCTCTGAGCACGGCTGAGAAAAAGGAGCTGATTTCGATGCAAGTGCTGCTCTCTAGCGTCGCCGGTGGCTGCTCAGCAGCAGAATGATTTTATTTCAACGATACCGTATAAAAAAGCAATATACAGGCGGTTTCAGCTACATTTTCTAGCATCAACGCTGCGTGTAACGTACCTCTGAAAATATTATTGACTGTTCTTGGAAATACTTGAGTAGTTGCAAACTTTTACACAAAGCTTTCTGTACACCGATGAAAATGACTTCGTTTGTGGTTGTGTCTCCCATTCTAAACTTAATTCAGACAAGATATAACTGAAAGAAACATACAAATTTAAAATGCATGAAGTGCAACGTAAAACTTTTTGTGTGTTTATATACTTAAAGAAGCTGTTTAAAACACAAACGTATGGGAAGGCTCAAAATTATTTGTAAATCGCAAAACTGTAAATGAAAAACAGTCAGTCTACAAGAACTGAAAACTGTTGCCGGTTTTAATTAAAACTGCTGCAAAACGTGTCTCGTTGCGAGACGAATTATGTTCATGCAATTTTGGGTATGTTAAACACTGTTGAAATGGTCAGGTCACGTTCGATCATAGCTGAAGGTGATACAGTTGTTAAATTTTGTCGTAAGAAAATAAAGTTTTGTGGAAGGTAACATTTATTGATATGTTCTTTGCTTATGAGTGCTGTGTTTGATGAAATAGGGCCGATGTTGGCCACGGTTTCAAGGTTTGCTGTAAATTAATAAACCCTGTGTATTTGTAGTAAAAATCATGGTTTTTGGATTAACGCTACACAGATCGACACAAATCTAACCTCAACGGAATCACGTCGCAACCAAGTACGCAGACCAGGGTCGCTCTTCGAACAACCACTGATGGGAAGCACTTAAGTTGCAAACAATTTGAAATAATATTCCTACCACAAAAATTAACAATAAACTTATATCCAGAAAACTATCTCGGTAGTAAGAGAAAGGTTCGAGTTCATAAAGCAATGCTCAGATTAACAGTTATTGCCGTGATACTGAACCATTTCTGTGCACAAACCACTGTTGCTTTCAAGCAAACATGAGAAAGATGTTTGCAGCAAACAACAAGTGATTCAAGAATTTCCCAAGAGTTTGGCAACGTACTTTCTGATAACTAAGCAAATATTTGCAGGAGGTATACTATTACGCAAGCCGTCTTTCTTGCCGGAACCCTGGCTTATTTAGTAGGGCAAACTGCATTAATCATCTCGCCCGAAGCCCACCTTTTCCAGGTAGATTACCAGTGGCTAATGCTCCTATGAAAAAGCTTTGATAATATGGCGAGATGTACATTAAGACGATGAATCCAACATAAAAATATACTGTACCCTTCGGATCAATCTGAGTTATAAACAATTAAATTCAATATATAGTATAATCGCTTCCACGACGAATTTAACAACAGAAGCACATGACCAAGCCATCGGAGAAAAACAAATACTATTTATAGCAAGTGGAAATCAAATGACAAGCCAAGTGAGAAACAGAGGGGACAAATTCAGGAAGGCCAGATGATCTCACTTTGCATCATATTTGAAATTGGCGTAAACTTAAAAGGGTGGGAAATTTAACGAGCACATTTTTTAATCAGTTTTATTTTAACGTTTTGTGGAGCTTTGTTAACACTTTTTTTTGGTTTGTCATCATCTGGCTGTTATCCGTGCGCGAAAGAGTACATGAGCTTTTTACAGCGCCGTCCCACGAATGTAAGTCTTTTGTATCAACCAACAAATACCCATGAATATTGCAAAAAGTATCACATGAATTTTGTAAATCACTGAATTTTAGGTTACTAGAAAAAAGACCGTGGTGAAAGAAAAGTTTTGTTTCCAGCTAAGTAGTAAGCGTAACTCCTGTAAAAGGTTTATCGATCTCTTCTAACGAAACGTGGTTGTACCCAGCCCATGTAAAAAACATATTTCCGCAGATTCGACTGCCACCCTGCTGCGTCTCCTACAAGGCAAACGTGCTTGTCGCGCCAATGCATATGGGACCCAGTCGCTCTTCCGGGAGTGCCTTCTTGTTACTACCCAGCTGAATATGGGATGTACAAAAAAGATACAGCGCCAGAAGCGACAACAAACGGTGGGTTGAATCTTACAGTTGGCTGACACCGTGGCTATGACCTTGATAAACTCTCCAGAAACTGTTGGATTCCTTAAAATGCTTTAAATCGTCGAATCATAGAAGATGCCTGCATATTTAAACCCATGTCAGAGATTGCAATTATATGCTTTTCTATCTACAAATCATCACCACCTGAACCATTCTATCTTCAAATCATCACCACCTGAACCATTTACTATATTTGGTTGAACTTAAGGCAGAATCACGAATCATGGTCGGTACCAGAGGTTCCAAACTTTCTCTGTCCATATGCATTGCTTCAGCATTTCGACAGATGAGCATATACCCCTAAAATTTCTTATGAAAAATAAGGCCATGTAAAATAACAAAAATCCACAGAATTTTTAAAAGAACTTTTGGATTTTTATAACTATAAAGGTAGACCCTGTCATTATGTCTCAAAGTTAATATATTTAACAATTAGCATACAATGATTTATGAAAATGTTGTTAACTGGTCAATGTATAAATATCGGAAATAAATTAATATATAACCATATTTTTCCATTCTATTGCTATCCTCAAAATCAAATTTTTAAAGGCAACTTTAAACTACTAGGCCTAGGGTTAAATGTACCATAGGTTGGGACCCCTGGTCTAGATCCAGATAGATATTTTCGGACGTAGAGATTTAAGGGTATGTTAATTTGTGTAGAAAACATTCATACCTGCAAGGTCTGAATCTTTCGTCAACGTAGGTGAGATTATTTATCTGGAACGATGGAACAAACCGACTTTTTTTGACAAACCCGTTCAACGGCTGAAGTTTGAAGTAGCAAAGCGTTCTGAATACCAACTGCGAATAAAAGTAAGTTCATTTAATCATTTGAAGTGGTACTACCGCATAAGAAACTGAAAAGTCTGTTTGCTGAAGACAAAGACAGTTCACTTTGTCGTCATTCTTGGAAAACCATTCTTCAAAAGTTTTATATAATTTGTTGTTGCAGATATCGGACAATTCCAATGCTAGGTATGAAGTTCCGCTTAACGTCGGAGGCAACAAATCCGATTCAATTGATGAACCCTTGTACGAGGTGATCTACCAAGACGAACCTTTTGGGTTCAAACTAGTTCGTCGTGCTACTAGAGAAGTCCTGTAAGTAACCAGGCGTTTTACGCGGGATGTGCTGCGGTGGGGAAGATACTGTCTTTTGTGGTTTTTCCGTGGCATTACTTTAGATTGGTATCTGTCATGATTTTGATCGAACATATTATTCTGCTGGTTTACGCAGAATGGACACATCGGTTGGCGCTCTGGTGTACGAAGACCAGTTTTTAGAAATTTCAACAAGAGCAGTTAGCCAGTACATGTATGGACTTGGTGAGCATGAACATCCCAACTACCTCCACGACTTTTATTGGAAACGTCATAGCATGTTCACATCGGGCGATCCTGTGAAAGTAAGTTGTTGAACGTGAGACCTGGTCTGCGTAAGTTTACTTTGTTTTCCCTTTTCATGGGCAGTACGCGCTTTGAAACACGAAATCCAGGCTTCACTCAATATTTCCCATAAAAGTGAGAAAGAGCAGTGTTTCCAAACACAGCAGACCCTTGATTCTATTTCAATCAGAGCTAATGATGACTACTTAGCACAGTGGTTCTTAACCTTTACAAACATGCCAAACCCTTGCGTAGTTTTCCAAGCTTTTGTTGAACCCCATTTTTGCCCAATATAACAGAAAGTAAAAATGGGTTACTGAAATCAGATGCCGTTCGTCGAACCCCTGAAACGGCCCCGTCAAACCCTAGGGGTTCGATCGAACCCAGGTTAAGAACCACTGACTTACAAGGAGAAGTATATATTCTAATAAGTGCTCATTGTTTCATTCTTGGCTGTGAAAGGATTCCTTTTGTTAGACAGTACCCTTCATGTTACCTTTAAGGACCGTCAGAGCCACTTAAATGGCTTTCAGGCAATTTCGTTAATAACTCGCCAACCGATCGCTCCAGAGCAGCTATGTCCAACCCGCGGCCCAACCGAAGGTTATGTGCGGCCCAGTTTAGGATTTCGTTGTAGTAGAAGTATCCTACATGACAACTTGTCTTTATTTTGATAATCTTGAATTAGACGTTTTTGTTGCAGGTGGTCTTCAATGCCATTTTATCACGTCTATTACCATTTCAGATAGGATTCGAACGCTTCCAGGATGTTAGCTTTAACTAAATTTAGCTTGCTAAGATCAAAGTAAGCCATTCAACGCGCGAACCTCATTAATATGTTATTCAATGTGCGGCCCTGGTTAAGATTGTTGCATAATTTTTGGCTCGGTAAGCCATTTGAGTTGGACATAGCTGCTCCAGAGAGTCAATGAAGACATCGTAAAATGCGGATTTTCGAGTACTTCGTTAAAAACATTGGGTGCCTTTGGATTTGAAACATTTGGAGCAGTGTGATGTCACGTGGTGGTCCCAGTGACGTTACTAGGATCTGTGAAATAATTTCAAATCCGATTTTACCCGTTTTTTAAAAAGAAGTAATTCAGAAAGATGCATGTTATTATGTCTTGGTTGATACTTTAGTGCGATTTGTTGCCATGTTTTGACCGAAAATGATTTCAAAAGCCACTAAAGTGGCTCTAGCAATCCTTAAAGGGTGATGTATAGTGGACCCGCTTCAAGCCAACTGCCTAATATGTACTGTTTACCGAGAAGATTATTGCTTCGGCCATCAGTATAAGTATAGCAGAAGTAAATGGTAATGAAAAACAAAGATTACAGCTGCGTTTTTTTCGTTTTGTTTCATATGTCGACTTTTGCGCAGGACTGAAGATGTGTAACACACACGAAACTAGTTTCCTTACGCAATAAATTGCGATTGATTCGCTTGGTGCGGGTCACTGCTGCGGCTTTACAATTATTGCTGAATGATAAGTACAAGCTTGAATCATTGCAAGAAGATGAGAGCAGAACCAGGCAGGAGATTCCTCAAACAGCCGGCTGCAAAGCTAGAGCCTGTAATTGTACAGCTGCGTAGATTAGTATTTCATCGTTGCAATTTTCAAGTTGTGTGTATTATTTACGAGTCGGTGTCAACAGTTTTTGCTCAGACACTTTGCGTTTATTGTACCTATTACGAGTCTAAGAACTTGGATTTAAAACTTCTGCCTCACAACAATTTCAGTCATTGTACCGACGAATTGCGCTTGGTTTAAGCCAAGGGTGCACAACGTTTCGCTATTGCCAGCCGCATTAAGTTTATTTTTATGAATTACAATCGCGGGTGAGTTCAAGATATTTTCTTTTTGCACTGCTTCTGGTGAGTTCAAGATATTTTCTTTTTTGCACTGCTTCTGTTCTGCTTCCACACACAGAGACTAGCCTAGTTCCACACGTCTGTTTGGCCGCCTTTCTACGATGTATCCTCATACAGCAGAAAAAGAGTTTTTATTGTTTTAATGAACGGTGGCCATAACATATATTTTAAATTACATGTGCACGGCCGCATAATTTTTTATAGAAGGCCGCAGGTTGTTCAACCCTGATTGAAGCAACAGTTCATCATAAGAGTTTTTTTCTCTGTAGAAGTGTTGCAAAACCTTAAAAGTGGAAAGTGGGTTTGAGAAACGCGAGCGTGTAGTTACGGAGTATTTAAACGCGCCTTTTGTGCTTCCTAATTTTTGATAGCACGAAATGTTTTTGTCTACAGCGTGGTTCGTGAAGAGGCAAACTTGTCTGAAAATTTGAAAATCATTTTGGAGACGCAAACTGTTTTCATATTTATAACATTTTGTCGCCTGAAATTTTGCTGTAATGTCTGACCTGCAAAAAATTATGTCATTACTGCGTCAAAATTCAAACAACTTGCATTGTATTGTATTGAGTATCGTCGTCACTCCCACACGCAAGTCGCTTGAATTTAAGCATGCATCGCAGTAACACGAAACACGCAAATACATGAAGGAAGACGAGGATACATACATCGCGGCAGTAGAGAGTATACGTTTGATGGCGCAAATACATTTACTTTGATGAAACACAAGCTTTTGAGATATACGTATGAATGAAGTCATCCTGCTTATTACAATGTAGTACTGCGATGACTTCCAAGTACATCGATTTATAAAATGCTTGAGGGAGTGGGA
>Ga0210059_1013805_pt1 | contig 12031 bp, 9 predicted proteins | sample Ectturendosymbi2_FD_188042 | JGI IMG/M metagenome (GOLD analysis project Ga0210059, IMG submission 188042) | Ecteinascidia turbinata endosymbiont from Florida, USA - Sample 2 (SPAdes) (version 2) | ecosystem: Host-associated > Tunicates > Ascidians > Unclassified | place: Key West, Florida... | reverse complement strand
CATCTCGGGCATACTCGGTGTCAAGTCAACCATCTCGGGTTTCAGCGTGCCCGCTGGTCTGCTCCTACTTCAGAGAAGTGCATAAACTGGCAATGCAACTTCACTGAAAAATTCACTGCTATGTTGGTGCACGAATTAGATTTTAATGATACTTTCTTGTCGGCCATCTACACCCAAACATTGCCTTACGTCAAAGGCTACGTATGAACCGTTTTTTCATCGTTAGACGATTTCTGAAGTTTAATATTTTTTGATATATTACCTGCCACGCTTGTGAAACTTGCAATGCACACGTATATATTATATATCGATATTTACCGGAAGCAACGCAATCTCACAACAGCCTATACACAATATACTGCTTTAGGCCATATTATCGTGAAACAGCTCACATTAAACATTCACACACCACTTTAACATTCAAAATGGTGCTGTCTGCAAGTGCCTCTACTCAAAGCGTATTGTTGCAATGTAAATGATGACGTTAGTTTCATTGATCAGTAAAGAAATTAGGTTTGAATCAGAACGCATCAACTGGAGGCAACACACGTCCTATCCTCTTGATGTAAGTATAAGTAGACAACTTAAAAACACCAAAAGTAACATTCTTCTGCTGTTCCATGAAGTTGGATGTAAATAAGTTTTTTTACGTTCACAGGACATTGGCAATATGTCTATAGAAAACAAAACACATTGGTGGTTTGTGGCAATTTTTGTGGCCATTTGCCCGTGCATAGAAACTTTCTGACTTGCTCGGTTTTTGGAAACGCCACACCATCGAAATTTCAACACCACCACGAAGTGATCATCACTTAATGAAAACCAAGTTTTACTATAAAGGTACAAACCGTCACTTAGAAAAACGCATTTGCGAAAATTTGGAATGCACTTGTTGAAAGTACTTACCTGATAAGTTTGTGAAATTTTGCTGCTGCAGTGGAACTGAAACAACTGCGCTTTCAGAAAATCGTATCAATCCAACGCGTACATTTCCGTTGTCGATTGCCAATCTGTAATATATGCGTGAAGAAGGTTATCAAAGCTTTTAAAAAAATACAATATGCGTGAAGAAAGTTATCAAAGCTTTTAAAAAAATACAAGAAAATAATGAACAAAATTCACTTCCTTTAGTGAGAAGTTTTTATACCTTGAATTTACAATTGAACGATTTTGTGATTGATGCCATAACTTAGAACATCTGCGAATTCGCAAAAAGCTGGAAGGATAATTTTTAGGTGAAAGTCTTTCAGGAGGTGAGTATGGCCGAAGAATAGTAACGAAGATATTTTAAGGCCCGCTTCTGTACTGAATACTGATGAGATAGGTCAAGAATGTTTCCGAATCGTATAAAATGGCCCAAAGCTGTTTGTATACTTTAGTGCAATAGCCATTAAAAACGCAAAATAGAAATTAATTTTAAAGTGAGTCACTTGTAGTGGCTAACAATGTGATTGCAAATGTCGAAACAACTTTATGCTAACAGTGTAATTTTATGAGATTCAAATAGAAGAGGTTTTTTAGTTGAGTTCAGGGGTTTGACCATTGTTTTATATACCTTCTAATATGAATGTTAAGACGAATATGGTCTATTGTGCGATTTGGTATGTCTCCAACGCTCTACTTTTAACGATAAAAGATATTTATAACACCAAACTAAAGTGCGTCAGGTCACCTGTACACACCAATTGCTGCATTGATCCATTTCAAAGCTGTTTCAAAATTTGAGGTACCGACACTTTTGGACTCGTCCAGAACAAAGATGATGTCTGCCTTGATTGATTTGAGAGTATCTATAAAAGACAATTAGTTAGGGAAAGGACGTGTAGGCCTTTGAAGCGACTTTGCAAGTGAAAAATGGAAAGCAAGACTTCCAATTTTTTTCCAACGAACAAAATAATATACTCCCATGCTTATCGCATTTCCCACTATTGCTTACTCAAGTTTGTTCAGTACTAATCCATTCAAACCATCTTCATCACACTGTGATTAAATCCTTCTTTTCGAGCCTCGAAAGTTTTCAAAAATAGTCAAAGGTTTGCGGCTCATACTGCAATATCATGGCCTTTAAAACATATTTATGCTATTTGAGTTATTAGCCCATTCTCAAATAGAAAAAATAAAGAACACATTATTCACCAGTTGAGACAGCGGAGAGGAACAGAATGTAAGAAAGAATGCGGAATGGGTTCCTTGAAGTAATTCTGAGACCTGCAAAGATTGTTAGAAATGAGCACTCACAAAAAATCCCTCATAATGGTTTTCCGGGCTACAACAAAAATTCCCGTGTCAGATTTTAAAGAAACTTCTAAGTCGTTTTAAATAACGTCATATTTGCAAACTGCGTTTTGGATGGTTTACTGTAAACGGGAAAACATGTTCTTACTTTTTTTTGACTACATACTGTACATTTGCCTCATTTTTACAATTTGAGCAGTGGAACGTACTTTAGAAAAAGGCATTGCTTTTCCGGGAATTTTTCCCTAGGATATTGGTCATTATGTATACGTTGCAAGTAATATTGTTTATTACATAAAATTGCACAAATTTGACAACCTTATCTCGGAAATCGACCTGAAATTACAGTTGACTCCCAAGTTGAAATATGTAAAAGCTGTTTGTGGCGAAAAGAAAATCAAGAAACGTAAAAATAACCTTCATGGTCGTTACTGCCGTAATGTCTTCTTTAAAAAATTTTCGGGAAAAGCTTTGTTTTTCATATGCAGTCAAAGACTAAGTATTCTGATAACTTTTTTCCGAAAATTAAGTATTTTCTTTCTATTCTTTTCTCGTTCCCTCAAAATGAAATCGAAAACTCTGCTCCAAAGATTTACTTGCTTTTGCAGCGTGTAGGTGTGCTCTGTGATTATATTTGCTGAGGTAAAACAAAGTCGTGTTTCAAGATATGCCCTTAAAACCCTGATTGCTATCATGCATGCAGTGATTTCATCGATGCTATCGGAAAAGTATCTGCCGTGTCCATAATCATCTTCCATTATAACCTTGTTACACGCACAGGAACATTCAATGCATGCAAGTGATACAATAATACTCTTGCAACTTTCACACAGGACCTCTACTCATATAAATTATAGTCTTTGAAAGGGGAAAATAATACTCAAAGTTTAAATAATATCAAGCACGTTCAAATGTAATATCAAAATAATTATTACATTCCATATTCCTATATTTACATTTGGTTCAAATGATTCGGTTTCAACATGGCAAAATCTCATTTTGGAATTCCTAGACATTTTTACATACCGTGTCCCCGCTCATGCCTTGTCATTTGATATCCAGTTAATGGTTAGCTAAAATTGTTGAAATAGGCATCCAAACTTTTCAGCTTTGTGCACTAGTATTGGCTTATATTTTAATAAAAATTTTATCTGAGTTAAATACCTAATAAAAGCTGCTGATTTCAGATTACAACAGAGACGTTCCTCGCACTAAAGTCTTAAACTTTCGTCCTGCCTTAATTGCAACAAACGCTATTTTTGCCTTAAAGTGCTAAACTTTCGTAACTGAATCAAAAAGGGAACTGTTTTTGAGAGTTCGTTCAACAGAAGAATTTACTGACGTTCTGGCTAAGAACAAGATATTTTTTCTTGCTCAGGTCTGTTGTGCTACAGTGCCATTTGGGCGTTGTAAAAAAACCTGACGTGTTGCATGTGGAGCGTAGCGGACGAGAAGAGATGCCAGTAAAGAATGTGCAGAACAACGTTGATCTTAGTCACAAGCTGCACCGTCACGGACACTTTGCGGCGAAGACCAGATCGCTGCAACACAGGCTTGGTCGTTACTGCTATCAGATGCGAAAGGAATTCACACTGGTCACCAAAAACAAGTTGACCCACGAGCATTTCGGGTGAATGTTTCTCTAATTTTTTGTTCCCATTAGTGCGGTTTCAAATATTACTGGGTGCGGCATTTAATCAACGAATCACGTGTGAAGCAACATGTGGGTATCTTTGTGTGAATAAGGCACAAAATGTAACAATAGCAAGGAAAAGATTTCCGGTCCATTCATGAAACCTAAAACACAGCCAGTCGGAAAAGGTGCAAGTTGGAAGTCGGGTTTCTAGGTTTGGGCCGAGATATGAAAAACGAGTCCCGATATAATTCAGGAATGAACGTAACATTTTGCTGGTATTTGGACTTTACTTTAAATCGGTCTTAAATTTTATCCAATTATTTAGAAAAGACCTTATTTTTTTATATTTGCTGAACTTTATTTTAAGGTAAATTTAATTTCCCTGTTACACAAATGTTCAACATAATCATGGCTTAAATCATGCTTGCAATTAACTTGCTATCGGTCCGGTTCGAGCCCAACGTGTCCAGCCCGATAACAACTTGAGAACAGCGCAAAGTCGTGATGAACTTTGTGTAATAGAAGAGCGTTGGTCATATTTTTGCTGGGGTGTACCCACTGGAGAGCCAAACGAGCAGCCGACCTCACAAAATTTTTGACAGCAATCGTTCAACCTTAGTGGAAGATGTTGTGAAAGCGTATCTCATGGAGTAAGCATTTATCGCCCGACAAATTATTTTTCTGGCCGAGCGCCTCATTGTTTGGTTTCGTTTTCTGTTAAAGCATTAAAAAGCTCAATCGTTGCTCGCAAACACACGCAAGAGCCTCCGCAGGTTCGATGGCGCCTGTCCTGTGGACTATCGGTAGCAAATTTACAGCATTGAAGAAAATACTTGCGAAATTGTAGGGACTTTTTTGCGCTCCCAGTGATTCGTCGCCCGGGACATTTTGCGTCCCGTGAAGTCAGTTTGACATTATGTTTGCAAATGGAGTTCCACATTTCGTTCTCTGTGGATAGTTGCTCTTGTAGAAATCTTCTACAGTAGAATACTTTCATATTTCGTTTCTGTTGCGTTAGAGAAATAATAGTTTGTTTGAGAAATAGAAATAGTTTCACTACTTGGTTGGAGTTTGAAAAAAACGCTGACCCTTCTGTCGTTTTTGTGCCAGTGTAACATTACTTTACATAATATAACAAACCACGCATATTTGATGCATCTGATTTTTTGCGATGCTTGTTTAGGTAACATGGAATAACATTTGTGACGCTTGTTTATGGAACGAGGAATGGATTTACCCAAATAAAAATATAAATTTGAACCTGTCGCTGTTGATGAATATTTGGCTGTGTATTTTCCCATAACTGCATTGGCTGCGTGTGCCAGATTAGAGCTTTGCCAAATGTCTAACGCCAGACACCAACACAGCCTCGACATGGGATGTCATCGCAGAAAGTTGCACCAGGTCCACAATAACTTAAATCGTTGATATTGCTGAACAGCATAGGGAAGTTCCTGAGCCTCTCAGCGCATGCGCCTCCTACCTGAACTGCGAGCAGGCTTATGACACCACAATGAGAAATCCGTCCGGAACCGCGGGAAGTTCCGTAGACAAACATTGCATCGTCAGTGGAAGGGCACTGAATTATAAATGTGCAAACTTGAGTATTTGCAAACATTCCACCACTTTCATACATAACTTACAGTACCTTAAAATAAGTGTGATTTTAACCTTGGTATTTTCTAATCTGATTTTTACCAGTACTACCAATACCCTGTTGATTTGTTTGTAAATACATTTTTTGTTAGAGCGCAATGTACATCAACTAGTATTTTCGAGGTGCACATAGCTGCATCCCAAAGCAAACCGTTTTGCCATGCGGTCGGACACTTTCCTCTAAATTGCCACGTTAAAAATTTCGCACCCCAATAATGTGTTAATTTTCACCCACGGTTGGAAAATTTAACTCAGTCGTTCTTAAACTTTACAAACCCGACGAACATCTACGTTGTTCTCCAAACTTCTTCGAATCCCAATTTGTTGTACAGTGATGAATCACAAGCAACAAATTACAACAGATATAAATAAGTTACAAAAAAAAATTAAGCCAACACTTGACTTAGCAATGCATTTTTTGTTTTTCTGTTTTCGTTCTTTGGTGTAAATCTGAAAGATTCGTGGCTTTGTTACAGAAAAGGTAGACCCCATGTCATTTTCACAAGGAAGCCTGTTCGTTGTGTTTTAACATCCGCCAATATAGAAATCGCATGCTCGCATATAGATATGCCATTGCGAGCCACAGGAAAACGTGCAAGGGAAATTAGTGATACTGGGATACGCTTCCGTTTGATGGCACCAAATGTATGAATATTTGTTGTGTTGAAGGTATGCCTTCGCATCTCGCTTCCCTGAAGCTCAATTACGTCATCTTTGTGTTAATTCTTTATATCTCCAGTTACAGTGTCAAAAGCAAACGGCTGCCTTACCTATGTTGGACACTGTTCTCTGTCAGGTAAATAATACTCAAAATTTCTTTCCAAGTCATGCAAAAGCTTTGAGGTTATAAAGAACAACAATATTGGCCAAACAAGGCAGGTGAGAAGAAAGCTTGTCCCTTCGAAGTGTTTTTATTATCGGTGGATGTGATCTTGAAGAAATGTGGATAGTTCTGCACACAAACCAAAAATACGACGTGTTACCTTTGCCAGGGATAGCCAACCCACTTCCAAGGGATAGAGCAGGACGTAGAGCCCGTTTCTTTCTTCATACAGCTGCATAAAAATGCGATGATTGAGAGCGCTCTCTCGCACCTGATTAAGTCTGAAAGGAGTTTGAGGCAGCTATTTCTTCTACGATTGCGTGTCTGCGAAACGAGCAATGTGTGAGTGATGCATGACATCACTTTAAATCATGGCATCACTATTATTTCAATTAAGATAAGTACACTATGATGAATGTTATCCGTTGATAACAGCAAAATAAATCGAAAATATTGAACAATGGTACGTAATTACGATTTATTAGTTTGCTTGACATATATAGTGATGTTTTCTTCACATTTTACAGTATTTGCAATTACTAGATAAGGCTACTTCTATTTCCTTGCTATAAGCTGATGAAGGAAAAAATTGTACCCATTGTAGTTCTCTTTGCAACGCAGTACGTGCAGTTTTGATACGCTTCAAACAACATTATCACTGAATTGATGCTTCACAGAAATTAAGTGATTTAATGGTACAGAAAGGATGTCAAGATTATAGTTTTCTGTGATTGTAATCGCGCTTTCAGCCATGCTTCAGCCAAGATATCCAATGCTGAAAACTTTATGCACTTATGGCAAGGGCAGCAATGTTACGCTAACTCAAGCCATAAAACTGATTAGTGTTCTATTTTGACAAATAGTTGTTAAGATATAACCAAAACGTAGGCTGCAAAACGTGTATTTCAGAGGACCCCTGTCGAACCCCTGAAACGGCTCCGTCGAATTCTTGGGGTGCGATTGAACTCAGGTTAAGAACTACTGCTCAACCCACAACGAGTGGTTTCAGCCCAAAAACAAATCTAAAAACTGTCTTTATCATTCACATGACAGACTTTGGGTGGAAAATTCAATGATATTAACTTTCTCTGCTACTCACAAATTCTTCCCGAATTGCCTTTACTTCAGTATATGTTCAAATAGTTGCAGTCATTCAGATACTTCAGCCCTTAACAATCGATCTTCCGCGTTAACGTCTTTTGCCCTTCCCATATATGTACTGCAGCCTGTAGCTATTTTGTGTGTTTTCTTGAACTTGCACAAATTTCTGCAACAAGGCGTATCTTAGTTGCAAGGGGCAAATTCAAACTGCCCAATCCAAGGTCTCGTCATTCTAGAACAGTGTTTTTCAACCTTTTTCATGTAGCGAGCCATTTTGCAACCCAATTTAACCTGACGGCGCCTTTCCGAAAATTTCCAGTCAGGGATATAAAATGCAATAGCACAACGTTATTCATGGGTTGTCAAATGTAGCAGTACTGTAATGGTCATAGTCATACTCAAAACCTTGTAATGGTCATAATCACACTTTCAGCAAGGTGATCGTATTTTGGCTACAACAAAAAGTGGTTCCATATACAAATTATGAAATATAGAATTATAAATATTTTTATCAGAAGCTCTCGCTCCCCTAGAAAAATGGCAAAATAACCCTTGCTTCGGTCGGGAACTCCAAGTTTAAAACCACCGCTCCAGAATAACACAGAAGATTTTTGAATTGAGGAAGCGTTCCTCAAAAATAATTGGTTGTTATCAATTGAGGTATCCACATTGCTTTGAAACAAATCAAATGAGAATGTTGTCAATCTTTTTCTGTCGCTTCCTTTTACGCAGAAGGTTGTTGTTGAACTCACGGAAAATATTTGTGGTTGGCCCAAAGATACACACACAAAGTATTGTACCATCCATCACCTGTTTTTGAAGAGTTCCCATCACCTTTTGTTCTGTTGCCTGTTATTCGCAACAGAAATTGCAGAAATTGATCTATCCATGCCACGGTAAGTATACAGGGACAACGAAGAAAAAAACAAAATTCATCAAGTTAGCTAGGTGACGTAAGGAAGATTATTGCTTAGTTGGAAGGACGTGGCTTAACTCCTCTGGATACCGCAGATGATCGAAGAACTGATTGATACTAATGATTATATCGTTAATTGCCTGCATCGACTTAAAAATTGGGGGCCTCCTACATGGTGGTGTCCCCTGGCTGCAGCACAGTCAGTACCCCCCCTTAATCCGCCACTGGTACCTATCTATCTTGAAGTTACTCCTTCGATCGATGTCCCACACTCTCTAACTAAACGTGGCTGCCACACAGCCAAAGTGATGGTGGTTAACATAGACTTTCTTTTGAAGTGTAGTGATTGTAGTATATCTGCATTTGCAGCAGACTCACTGTAAGGCCTCTTCCGCAGAAATGAGTCTGCAGCTACACCTCTTCCCGAACGTTTTGCTGGGTAATGTCCTTCCGGTTTATACACTGGCAAAATCTGCGCAGTTACGTATCACGATATTATCAAAACACAATCAATACCATCACACACTTGCTGCGCAAGTGACCACGGGGTAATCAGTGGGAGATCAGTGCCGCAAACCACCCGTGACATTCGAAGGGAGTAAATGTTGGCACTTTTTGCGGAGCACAATTTCAAAACACGCGATTTTTTATTGCACGAATTCAAACTTACAAGTTTCAATACGTTTGCAATGTAATACAAACCATTCGGTTGATCTGCAATTTGAGATCATGAGTGGTGATTCAAGTACCGAATTATACTTTGGAGACCGTTAAAAGACGTTTGTAAACACTCAAAATCATAAAAAAGAAGTGTGTTCAACTGCAATTTGCTGTGATGCAACAATGACGGTGACAATTTATGCTAATTGTTTTACTTCGAGTGGTTGCCAAGCTTCCGCCTGATAGCAAAAGGTTTTCCTGCTTTTTTCATTATTTAAGTCAAAGAGCTATCCATTACATTGTCGTGAGTTAGGTATCTCTTTTTCAGAGTGGGAAATAGCTTAAGGTTTTGTAACGTACTTCGGTGTTACCACATGATTTAAAATTTGTAGGGAAGTATTTAAGTTGAACTTAATTGTCAGTGACAATGGTATTTTCCAGACGCTGACTTGAGATCTGAACTCAAACAAGACTTTGAGCTTGTATTTGAAAACCGGTTTGGATTCTAACGCAATTCACAACAATAGGCCTATTCCAAAATGATACTCAACGGTGTTCCTGATTTGTACAAGAAAACGTCAAGACAAGCATGTGCTAAAAGCGCGTTCTGTAATGCAGCTCACTTTCTACCAATCAAACCCAAAACGACCTAGCATTGCAAGTTCATATGCAAAATCACCTCAGGGAGAATTTTCAACTTCCTGTGGTATGACAGACAGTCAGGACCTCAACCAGCTGATATTTTCGGGGGATGGGGGAAATGATTGTAACTCGTAGTTGCACTATTTTCGTGGGGGGCACGACGCCATGTGTGTTTCATTCATCCTTGACTTTCCACTGTCTAGAATTAAAATGAATACCAAATGTAATCACTGCAAATAAAACCCATTAGCCCTTTCTTCAAAGTGTCATATCGGGGTGTAATGTAAGGCTTTAAATACCTACAAAATACAATATGTTGCCTTTCACCAGCACTAGGATGAACACAATGATTCTGCTGCCTGTAATGGCCAATGCACTTGCCAGCCCCGCGCAGCGGGAACCACAGCTCCAATCTCACAGTTTCAGGTTTGCAGTGCTTGATTGACATTTCACAACCCTTGCTATACGTTTCCATAGCATTACCAACGCTGCAAGTGCTCACAGCTCCAGGTTTTCGTTACTTTCAATGCTTCTCATATAAAAACAAATAGATATCTAATATTTAGATTTGTGCAAAGAGTTTTTTGTGGGGAGGACAGTGGCGATACTTCTTGTGCATGCAAAGCTAAATATCGAATTAAACAATTTACTCACCTATAAATGCAATTTTATGTGAAAATATGTGGTGCTGTATCTCCGCTTCAGCAGTGCGTACAAACAATATTTCACTACATTGAAAATATGGGCAAATGCAATACCTGTCAGTGAGAGGGGTGAAGATAAATTATAGTGATCCTGCAGACTGTAATTAGAATAAATTCTAGCGCCATTTTTGTTTCAAAAAAGAGGAAAAAATGTTCCCTTTGTGTTTCAAGCGTTTTTTTTATGGTGGGGCTCTATTGGAAAAATTACAAATTAATCTTTTGAAGAAGCTGTAAAATCACATTACAGTTATATTCAAGTAAAAATATATTTTGACGAAAGGGATGGGTTGATTTCACGTTGTCCGCAAACACTGCAGTTTTGAAATTTGTCTTGACCCTTCTGTCATAAACATTTGCGTCGTCGTGACAAACCAAAGCTGTGCGAGCGCTATTTACACATAATAAATTTCATGACAGTTAGATCCATGCAATTTCAATTCAAGGTCTGTTTCAATGCAAACAAAAGAGCGATTTACCCCAAGGAGAAAGAGCGTTCGTTTCTACCAAATGACAAGTCCTGGCGAATATGTTTGCTGGAAAAATATGCTCATAGAAGAAGTCAGATTGTGGACAATTATTCACAAACGCTTTGTGACGCATAAAGGTTGTAACAGTCTCATATCTAAGATTGTAGATGATATAAACTGATCAAATACCAATGAGAGGTCAGTTCAGGTTTGCCTGATGGCACAAAACGTCTGAAACAAACTTTGCAGTTTTGCAAAAGATTGATATTTTTAGGTGAACGCTCAATCATTTCTTGCGTAAGGAAAAGAATTGTTTGCAAAGCGACATCCAGAAGATTGGCTTTACGTTAAAATTCTGCGAGACATTTAGTTTGAAACGTACTTTTTAGCAAATAATTTGTCATCCTTCGATGGCACATGTGCAAACAGCATTAGCAATGGATGTTTACTGAAAATTATTGCATCTTCCAGATTATTCCATGAGAATCAGTAAGAACGTGTGCAGTTGGAATGTTTAAGATGAATGAGTTCGTGCTGCTAATAGCAACATTGTTGCTAGTTCACTCAAGTACAACCTTGTCACAATCAGGTAAGAATTTGTGTGAAGTTATTGACAGTTGTCACTATCAGAGTTGCCAGCAACGAAGAAATCCTGGTGCAGTTCACTAGTTTTAGCACAGGTTCGCGCGAAAAAAGCCCGAACCTACGAATTATTTGCTTGTACCTATGAATTATTTGTTCTGTGTTTGTAACCTATGAATTATTTCTTTTGTGTTTGTATTGAAGCTGTAGATATAGATACTTGTTATTCCAAGTAAATACACCAGAACTGAGGAAATGTCTAAAGTGAAACAGGCCTATTAAGGTGGCACAACGTATAACACAGGAATGACAAATGAATAACAAACTACCAGCTTACTGCCAAACATGCAAAGTTATGAGTTGCTTAACTATATTCTAAATAATAGAAATCCGTTTGTCAAACATATTGATTGAAATGAAGAATTGTCGCTAAATGTTTGATTAGGATACTCGTTGAACATGCTGCATGAAAATACAATAGTACGCAGTTTGTGAATCGAGGCTTTGGAGGAATCAGCCGACTGCGCTGTGTTGCAATCTTTTTTCGAACTGAGACGCTAATTAATGATATATTCGGCAAACACAAATTTTCGGCCAACATAGCCTTCA
>Ga0210059_1013803_pt1 | contig 12032 bp, 6 predicted proteins | sample Ectturendosymbi2_FD_188042 | JGI IMG/M metagenome (GOLD analysis project Ga0210059, IMG submission 188042) | Ecteinascidia turbinata endosymbiont from Florida, USA - Sample 2 (SPAdes) (version 2) | ecosystem: Host-associated > Tunicates > Ascidians > Unclassified | place: Key West, Florida... | reverse complement strand
AGGCATTGTTTGAGCGGAGCTCGAGCTACCCCCAAGTCTCGCCGTTCACGTCACACTGCAAACTGTGGAATCGACCAGGACCTCGGAGCGGACTCACCCACTCAGTTGCAGCTGCTTGGCAGCAGTTTGATAGAAGGGCTGTTGGGTGAAAGTCCTCGTTCACCGTCCATGACTCAACCCGCTGGTTCGTCCGTGTGGTCAGTGTCGAGCAACGGAAACTGCCGATTGTTGCGGGCGCTGAACTTGATGTCACCAACCGATTTCACTGTAAGTGTATACACCCTTAAAGTCGATTTTTCATGTGCTTTTGTCTGCTACGAATCATCACGACGCTTCTTGAAAAGTAACGATGAACTGACGCAGATTCTAATAAGTTTGTCAACAGGCGACCCACTTGAGGCTGCTGACATTATCGCTGTGTGGCAAGAACACTTAAGTTAATAGTTGGTCGTGAGATCGTCACGAGAAGTTTCGCTAACACCGTGGCATTGATGTATGCCCACGTCTGACCAACTGTGGTGTACAAACTAGTGTTAAAAACATTCTTTCTATGATTTGCAGAGGTCTTCTCCACAGACTCCGGTCGGCATTCGCAAGCGGGTTGGCGGCAACGTACTCCCATCTCCCGAGCCCAGTCCAGAAGCGGGTGCATACGTTGGCCAGCATTCCCAAGGACTTGGTGGTCATTACGCCGATACTTGCGGTCTTGCTGGAAACCTTCTGGGGCACTTGGCTGGAATGTCCCCTGTTCCAGCTGAGTCTGCTTTAAACAAAAGGAGGAGGAGCAACGAAACCTAAGTACGTTCATAATCTTATGGTTTGACGTTTGCACTTGGCCCTTTTCAAGTGAAGTTTCAGAAGAATTCTAAATTCGATGCCGTCGTATTGCGGTGATAACAGTCTTGATCTTATAGATAGTTGGAACATAGCCATTATCAAGAATGGCAAAACAAATCATAGGTGGGGGAAACCCTTCCATTAAAAATTGCTCAGTCGTCTATACTGCAGAACCACAATCAAGTTGTTTTTGTGGTAACGACAAGGAAAATTCAGGGGGCGTAGGCTTCTGCGCATAACTACCGGACTTCACAAGAAGCCCTGAAACAAAGTTATTTTATTTCATTAATGCTTCGTGTCATGGGCGTCTGTGGGGGGAGAAAAACGGATATTTTTCGCCCTGGAAATTGGAATAAGAATTAAAATTTTCTAGAAAACTAGAAGTCACCAGCTCAAATCCGAGTAATTGGTCTAATTGCCATTCCAGACTGCACAAGAGCAAGGTTCACTGTTCTGGTGTCATGCAGTGGTGAGGTTGCCTTGCAGTTCACTCATGTCCGTTCCTTGCCTGCAGAGGCAGGTTGCGATCCTAGCGGGCGAACCGTTCTACTGTTGGTCTTTATCACGTAACAATGACATGGCAACAAATCTTCAAACATTTACTTCAAATAATGATAGTTGCATGTGACTGTTGAACGCAAACATCTTGACAAGTAATGCAACGAAACATTGAGTGCTGATAGCGGCAAGTCACGTATTTGTATACTGTGTGAAAAGAAACAGGAGTCAATATGTAACAGTGCTTCTACAAGTTTAAAAAATCCATTGTTAGTGTGAGACCGTGAGTGTGACCAATGTGCCTGATGAATAGCTTAATCAAACTACGTTTATGCAGGCAGGCTTCTTTTCACACAGTATGAAAATACGTGGCTTGTTATCTATGCAGTCTTGTGGGAATAGTCTTCATCGTTAAGGTTTGGTTCTGACTGCTGAGTGAGTACCAGAGGTGGCCATGGATCCGGAGTGCTGGAGTCGACTGCGGCAGGATTCTGCGTTTTTCTTTCGGACCCGGTGTCAAAAGTTTGTGAAAAAACGGACCCGGATCTGGAGGCACTTTTCAATTTATGCAGTAGCAGGAGTCTGCGTGGTCATTCCTTTAAGTGAAAACATGCGTACATTTCGAAATTTCGGACTCCGGCTACCATTGGTGGATCGATGGTAGCCGGAGTCTGAACAGGGGTCGGATTCTCAAATTTGAAAAATTTCCGGACCGGATCCAGATTCAAAATTTTTGTAACATGAGTGGAGTCGGAGTCTGAAAAAGTGACTCTGGCCACCTCTGGTGAGTTACTGAGTGCAAAGCTATATTTGCTGTGGCGAGTTTTCACACTCCACCGTGTAGTTTTTTTTAAGCCTGCGTGGTGTTCTAACTTTAGTAAGTTGTCCGACAGTCGTTGTCAACATACGGATCTACTTCCCATTGCTTGAAACAGTTTTGGCGAGAGTGTCTAACTTATTTGTAGAAAGTACTCAAGAAAATGGGTATTGGGCAGTCTATGAATATAAAAAGCGTTTCTGATAGGCGAGGTATAGAAAACAAAAGGATAAGTAAAATGCCGACTTAGCCCCCCCTCTAGAAAAATCTCTGCGGACGCCCATGCTTCGTATGGCTTTCCGCGATCTCTATTTGTATTTTGCGTTTTACAGATGCAAATTTCGTGATGAATGTGCGTGACACCCAGGTGGCACTAAGTGTTTGCAGCTATTCGCTGGCGGGCTAATGTAGATCTGAAAGAATTGCACGATATTGGGAATCATGTCTGACTGGACGAAATTCGAGATTTGCGCTTGAAAATCACGTTCAGTAGAGCACTTAGCTGGATGCTGTTACTTGTCCACAGGTTCAGTGACTGTGCAAACTTCCATGAATTATGAAACGAAGTTGCCTTCCACCAATCATCTCTATCCATGCCACATTCCAGCTGATAATTTTAATGTCTTTTTATTTGTGCTTTTCTGTGCGTGCTTGTATTTTTCTCAGTTCCCGAAACCGTACGACTAGCGTTGTCGTAAATCATCAAAATTTAACTTTTGGTGTTTTAAATTGTGAGCCTATCCCAAGACGTTTTATAACCTGAGTTTACTGCCTTCTGATCGAAGTTGTCGCTGCTTGACCACTATTCTTAAACACTCAGAACACCTTCGTGTTGTCCTTGTCAATTGTTCAGCAAGGTGACCACTGATCTTCGACCTTGGAATTCTTATTCGCATTGTTCTTAACGATTTATCAAACTAGCCCCTTGCGTGCTGCATTTCTTGTTATCGCACTGCTGCTTAAATTGACTTCGTGTGCCAAACAGCTGACTTCGCATACCATCGCTTGTGCTTGGTGGACTACTGCATAGGTGTTTGCCTGAACGCCATTTCCGAATCTCACACTGTTTCGCCCACGTTGCTGCTCAGGTCCGCTTTAACTGACAAATAATTGGACTGAAACATTGTAGCAATGCTGTTTTGCGGCCATGTTTGAAGCAGGCATATTGTGGATCGTTTGGCCACTTGAAAACCTTTTGCTCAACTCTCCAACAGTTATTCGCCTTTCCGTTCCTATTTCATTTTCAATCTTCGCAATTTTATTCTTTTTCTTGACTGTTCTTGTACTTGGAACTTCCGTTCTTGGGTTTGTCGTTGAAATACAAGCTTACGTTTGATTTGTGTCAGCGAGAGTTGCACTGTTGAACTTCAGCACAGATGGTGTTCCAGAGTTGGGAATTTAGCCTTTTTGCGGCAAATTGTGAATATTTGACTATTCTGAGAAATGGTTTGGCCGCAAATATTTTTATTTGGCCTTTAAATTTACATGTGGTACCACGTTCGGAATTTAAACACTGAAAATGTCTCCATGTGCACTCTCACCAGAACGCTCCCGGTTGAAAATACCAGCTTCAATATTCCAAACCCTCCCATTCTAAGAATTGAAGTAGTTAAAGACGCGTCATTGATCGATCGAACTTCTAATCTTCAGTTTATTTCCTGAACAGTGTTGCCAATTTGGCTTATTAGAGGTAAAATTTGTAATTTTCGGCTTTTTGCTAGTTCTTTTGGATTTAATTTTTGACACAATTTATGTGTCAGGTTTGAAGTCTGGACACTGTTTGGCAGAATGTTAAATTTTTGTGTGGCAATTCTGCACTACAATTTTATAACTTACAATTTTGCTGTTTCGAGCTTTCAAAAAGGATAAATCATCAACCACATTTTAAACGTTTAGATCAAAACATAATAGAGTGACCTTATTCCGTGTATGTATATACTGTCTTTTAAAAGTGCTGTGCAACCTATGTGGGTGTGCGCTTATCTTGTATATAGGGTTTTTGGAACTTCGTGACTTCTTTTTCATGGCAACCCTGTTTCAGAAGCTGAAGCTCACGCTGAGCAGCATCGCAAATTGATGGTGGACTGTTAGCAGTGGCGTAGGAGCACAATCTGCCGCCCCCTGGTGCGGGCAGTGATGTTATATTTATGACGTCATCGTGCTCAGTCAACCATGGTATGATTTTTTGTTTTTTGAAGGCCTTTTTGCAAGAACCTGCGCCAAATTTAGCGTAAATTGTCGACTGCTTAACCTCTCCGAACACCGCGCAGCCCAACGCACAGTTGCAGCTGGTAATAGCTACACCATGATGGCATCAGCGGAGTATTCGAACAAGTAACAACTATTATAAACTGAAAATCTTAAGCCGGACTGTTTCCAAACCAAAAAAAACATAAGGCAGCAACAAATTAAGAAACATGAACGTAAAAAACAACAATTTTGTAGCATTTACTCAACAATTAGTATTTTTGAACAAACAAGATTTGTAGTGGGCGGGAGTTGATATGACCGAAGTCACCATTACTCAACTACCAAGACGATTAACAGCCAAACAAAAGTTTTCAAAATGAATGACAGGAAACCGAAACGCAAACAAAAAAGAAATTAACGAAGGGGAATGCAAATAGCAAGTGTGTCTGGGAAGAAAATGACCAACAATAATTAATTTACTTTGAGACAATTGACCGATGTACTTGACCACAGCAACCGTGGTCGTAATCGTTTTGCAAAAAAATTATTTTCGCGCTTTTGTCAATAGACAAGAAATGCAGTAGGCTACGCCAGTCCCAAGCCAAACAAATTCAAAAAAGTTATCGAAGATTTTGCAACAAATAAAGAATGATCATTACCCAATCGAAACAACTTACAGCAAAACCAGTACTGTCCACACTCAAATTTTTGAGTATAATAACTAAGATCTGATAATTCTATCCCCATTCTTACCGGTAGGTGTTTTGTAGAACCATTTCTTTAGAAAGACTTCTTCACAATTTCTTCGTGCTATCACCAGGGCCGGATTAAATGTACGCGAGGCCCCCTAAACGCTTAGCGAAACCGAGTAATGTTCCACATGCCCTCGTTTCAACTTTGCGGAAGCACGGGTCAAAAACGTCAAAACTGATACAATTAGGCAGTCTACACTTTAGAGACAATTGGCGGTTCTTATGTGGTTAATTTGTTCAAACAAAAAGTGGTAGCACAAAAAAATCGTTTTGCTACCGTGACACCTCACAACAATCCTTTTGTCATAGATTCTCTGGCTATCTTCACTGCACAAATCGTCAATTCACATATGTGTTGAAGAAAGATATGTTTACACTCTCTCGCAGATCAAAACGTACACTGTTTAGAAATAGTGTTGTAAACGAAATAAACGCAAAAGCAACTTGAACCGTACTACTTGACTACAGTTTTGCGATAGGAGCTTTAAAATACTTGCAGATATTATCATTTCCGTGATTTAATGGACAGCAGCACCATGTTTGATTCAAGACTGATACCCTTACGATCACGACAAGCACTTCGCTACTAATTGTTACGTCAGCGCATTATCGCGAAATTCCAAAGGCGTTCGATTGCGAAAAATACTTCGTAACGAACTTGTTGAAGTGACCCTGGTCTCTGCGGAGGCGGATAACCCCCTAAAACCTACGAAAGTAAATTTATTCACCATAATTTTGTACCATTCGGAAAACAGCATTCGCGAAGGTCATTCTATTGGTCATTCTGTTTTGTCACAGCAATGTTGTGAAGTATAGCCTACTTCATCTCTCTTACAGTAGCGAAGCGGTTATGAGACTTGTCTACCAAATATCACTGAAATCTCCACCCCCAACCTTACTACTTGGCTGGATCCGCCCCTGGGTCTCTGCAACGTTCACTTCAAGTTACGGTAGGAGGCGTGTTGCCGCATGTGATCAGGGCTCACACTGCAGGGTTTTTTCATCCATATCTGCTTTTTTAGTCGACATGGGTGTCTAGGTTTAATTATGAAAAATCGCGTTAAATCTCCTTTTTATGAAGTGATAAATTCAACAGCAACTTCAATATGTTCAATAATATAATGATAACTTTATATTACAGGGTTTACATGGGCACATCAGGTGAGAAAATACGCATATCGGATGAAGCAGAACGTGTTCAATGGGTTTCATATCATTATATAAGATCATTATCGGGATTATATATAATGTAATTGTCTCTAAGCCAGTTGAAGAACCTGGTGAAACAAGGGTTCTAAATCAATATTCGAATATCGTTTCAATTCAAGCAAGCACACTCATATGTTTTTGTTCGTAACACAAGCTTTCTGTTTTTTATTGTACGAATATGTTTTTTTTGGTGTACAATCTGTTTTTTGAAATCACTGAATGGAAGCCCTGCATGTGACTATTGAACACAGACATCTTGGCAGGTAATGCAGCGAGACAGTGACACTGGTGACAGCGGCAAGCCACGTATAGTTTTATACTGTGTGAAAAGAATGAGTAAATCTGTAGCAGTGGTTCCACAAGTTTGAAAAATACATTGTCAGTGTGAGACTGATCAACGTGCCCGAGTGAATAGCTTAATCAAAGTACTCTTATGCAGGCTTCGTTACACGCAGTATAAGAATACGTGACTTGTTAGAAAAGTCCACGCAGACTTGTGGGAATACGTCTTCATCGTTCAGGCTTAGTTCTGACTTCTTAGCACTAAGTGCAAAACTATATTTGCTGCGGCGAGTTTTCGTAATTCTTCTGCTCAGTTTTTTAAAAACCTGCGTGTTATTCTAACTTTAGCAAGTTCTGCGATGCGATAATTTTATCAACATATAACTACTTCTCACTCATTGTTTGAAACAGCTTTGCGCAAGCGTCTAACTCTCCTGTTATTTCACCGCTCATGTTCTGGCCGCTGATTATTCTTAAATTACGACTTATTTGTAAAAACAGAAAGTCCACACAAAAATGGGTATAAAGCAGTTTGTGAAAAGAAAAAGCGTTTCTGATAGCTGAAGTGTAGAAAATATTTTAGACAAAAGATTGAGAATGGAGGTTCAACCAGCACAGACTAATGTGGTAGAAAGGGTGAAGCGTTTTGTGAACGTTATTTGCATTGCATCGTCAGAAACCTGAAAAGGACAAGCAAAATTTCGACGTTGCCCCCTATGGAAAAATTTCTGCGGACCCAAATGGATGCACTGATTTCGATTAAATTTTTTGGTCATAAAGCGTGGTGCTGTTTGCTTCAATTTTCTTAAGTCATTCAAAAACAATAAATGCCAAAGCTGTCAGTTTCCTTAGCCTTTATACTAAATGCAGTAATAAAAAAGCTCTACATTTAACGCATGGTGAACAGCCTGAAAACACGAAAAACCAGTAGAGTGTTTTGATATTCAAGCGCGAGGGTCAGGGCATTTGCCCGGTTTGCCTAATGGTTAATCCGGCCCTGGCTATCACCAACTGGTGGTGCTACAAAAGGACCTTTGTTTTGATACTTCTCTGGCCCTGCTTTGACTAATTCAACTCAGTCTCAAACTATGATCTATCACATGCGCATCAGGCCGAGAGATGTAGAGGATGACATTCTTTCTGCTTTTATGCCTCAATTGCCACGTTGTATCGTCTATTTGCTTTATTTCTGCTGTATAGCGAACCGCCTGATATGCTGTAGCTTGTGCGACATGAAAGAGGAGTCGGGGACAAAGGTGAAACGCGATAACAATCTACAAGGAGATAGAAGTTTCAACGATTTGAAAAATACGCTATTTCTTGTCTCTTGCCTTGCCCAAGTTGTAAAAGAAGCAAATCACAGTGCTCGGCCTGTTCGGCGTTCATATCTATATAACATTCTGGGTCGAGGTAAATGTGAATAAGGTTAACACGTCGCAAGCAACTTTTTTCGTGGCTGTTGCTGCATGCATTCAATATTGTATTTAAAAATGTGCCCCCCCCTGCTGCGAAATCCTGGCGATGGGCCTTGCTGTAGTAAACGTTACTGCGATTAGTTGGGTGAAATTTAGCTCGTTTGGACGACATAAGACTAAAAACAATTGGTACACAATATTTTCCATTGCTTGGTGCCCAGCGTTGCAACACAGCGCTCACATTTTCTCAGCAAAACCTGCGTATATTAATGCCCTAAGATAAACAGCCTTTTAGTCATCTATTAAAACATTCTCCACCGGATGAGCAAAAGTATTGATCAATTAAGTAAGCAACTTCCCTTTCCTATCAATAAAGCACAGAACTAGCTTAACTACTGTAGAGTTTTCTAAATAACTGCCGGAACTAGTTTAAAAAGCCCAACTGCAACTGTAGTGGCTGGACCAGGGTTTCTCAAACGGGATCCTCGGCCCCCCTTGGAGCCACAGAGCGGTTCTCTCGGGGCCACGAGCAGAGGCCTTCACTAGGTAGCTTTGCCGTGATATTGCATAACCCAAGTGTCACGATATGTTAAGTATTCGCCAGCTAAACTTAGAAGGGGGCCATGGCTCATAAACATTTGAGAACCACTGGGCTGGACCTTGACCAACGAACGATGCTGCAGGCTGCTAGAGTAGGCGCGTTTCGAATAGTTTCCTGAAATTGCGGCCATTGTTAAGCAATAAATTTGAGAGCTAGGTAGCGACAAAGCGGTGGTGAGCATAACATGGCTGTAACCATGGCTCTAATAATATCGGCTGTGTCGCCCTCATTTGCCAAAGAAGGTTCTCATGGGGCGTGGGACTTAGCTGATGAAATTAAGAAAGCTTAAATTTTATTCAGTCTGAATAATTTCCTCACCTCTTTTCCATTGTATCTGCTTACAATTGGCGACTAGATTTTGCCGCCCCCTGGAACGTGCCGCCCCTGGCTATAGCCAGAGTAGCCAGTGGGTTGCTACGTCACTGACTGTTAGGGCACGGTGTAAACTGTGACGGTGCTAGTGTATATAGGCATACCATATTTTTGCGATTGAAAACCAGGACGCTTCAGAACAACGAGCCTTAAAAAGAAATCAAAGAAGTTCCGGTACGAAATAAATCCTTTCAACAACCTATAGCCTAATTACAAAAAGAATACCCCCTCCTACTGGCCAACTTTACTGAACTAGCCAATGCGCTAACGATCAGCCCATTACTGGGCCAATTACCCACTACAATGACGTTTCAATTAGGCTACCTTTACATCTGAAACAACGAAACAAGATCACGCATCTTTCTTCAGCAAGTTAGTTAAACAGACTAATCGTGGCATGCTAATATTCGTGTAGGGCTATGCTGCCTGACTGAATACCTAACCAGGACTTTTTGGTTGACCAGGCGGGACGCCGGTACAAAGCCTTTAAACCGGGTCTGTCCGGGTTAAAACAGGACGTCTGGTAAACCTAGTGTATACTATATATAAGCCTTACAAATTCGGCCTGCGGACATGGGGCCCGCGCGCCTGTAGTTGGACCACGCTGGTATAGCCTATTTTTAATTTCTACACAAGTCCCTAACTTTTGAGTTATAAGCCAATATGTAGCTACGTCAATACTTCTCCAACGTTTTGATTTAAATCCTCTTTAGTCTTTACTAATGGTTGAAGACAGTCTTTTGCAAAGCTGCCAATCCTAAACTAAAACTATGTCTCGACAGTAGTTCTGCTTTTTGATTTCCGCAAATACTTCGCAGAGATTTGCCTGCAAATGCAACTTTTTAACAATATAAATTTGCATCTTTAAATTTACGTGACAACCAACGTTACAGCAAAGCCGGTTACATTTCTGCACGAAACAAATGATATGGCTGTACTGTGGTCTCTCACATGTGCAGCTGTTAAGCTCGTATTGTTTGAAGACAATGACCTTTCTTACAGTATACAACCAGCGATTACTAGAAAAATCACTGATGCCACACAGGGTGAAATGTCGGACAGAAGCAGTTAACAACCTTTCGCAGCCTCTAGAAACTTGGAAAATGCTAAAAATCATTTTATCGAAGCGAAAACTTACAAAAATATCAGAATCAGTGATATAACATCAAACCCTGTTTCAACATTAGTTTGGCTTCGCTATGCATCTAAAATGAAACGTGACAAATGTCACTTATTTTTGCAACTTATCCAAATGCAAAACCTGAAGAGAAAAATGTGGGGGGGACATAGCATATTATGCCACCCGTCTGAAAAAGTGAGAGGGACACGATCCCCGTGTCTCCACCTAATTGTGCCCATGGGTATGCCCATATACACTAGCATCATTAAATTTTACGCTGTCTGTTACTGAATACGTGACCGCCAACGTTACAGCAAAACCAGTTACATTTCTGCGCCAACCAAATCCACGCTGTGCTGTAGTCTCTCACATGTGCAGCTGTAAAACTCTCACTGTTTCAAGAAAATAACCTTTCTAACAGTACACCACACTGGGTAGAATGTCAGACAGAAGCAATTAACCATCTTTTGCGGTCTCTAGAAACTTGAAAAATGGTAAATATCATTTTAGTGAAGCTAAAATTTATAAACTAACAGAATACAGTGATACCACACCAAACTCTGTTTCAACATCAACTTGGCTATGTGTAACATCTGACAAGAAAAGAACATCTGACAACAAAAGCACTTCACACAAAACGTGGCAAACGCCATTACGTCACTTTTATTTTTGGAACTTCTACAAATATAAAACCTGAAGAGAAACAGTGGGGGGACATGGCATATTATGTCCCCCCACCTGAAAAAAGTAAGTGGGACACGTCCACCGTGTCCCCCACCTAATTGCGCCAATGTGCTGCAGCGATGTAATCGAGACCGTAACCTCCGAGACCGAGACCTGGCTCAAATTTCGAAACGAGACTGAGACTTAGTCATAAAAGCTGAGACTGAGGGCGAGACCGAGACCTGGAAGTTCGAGACTGAGACCTTACATTTCTCTGATGGTAACTAAAGCTAACTCCTTGAATAATGCTGCAACAAAATATCTGGCACATTGCCAAATACCAAGATAATAAAAATCATCCGAAATCTGTGCAAGCGGCCAAATACTGCAAGCGTTCATTTTCACTTTCTTCTTAGGAATATACAACTTCAAACCTGTAGCCTTATTTACAAATTCCATGAAGAAATACATGGACATTTGAAAATGTTGGCAGCGTTTAGAGCAGGGTCTCAAACTCAAATTGCTCCGTGGGCCAAATGAGGACTTGTAAGGTAACCCGAGGGCCGCATTATGATGCTGACGAAACAATAGCGGTACCTGAACTTACTAAAAACAGGTTTTACATCTTGTTTCCTGCGAAAGGTATCATGAATTATAGGCAAATCATTTCTAGCCATCTCTACGTTCGTATTAATCAGTTCTAACCACCAAACAGCTTATTCATTCGCTAGCTGAGCACTTTTAAACACCGGTGAATAAACTAAGCAACGTAAATTTTGTTCATTTCATTCATTTGCAAGTCCGCATTTGCTCTAGGGAGGGTCGCGGGGGCAGCAGCCGAAGGACTTGGAATACCTCACGGTCAACAGCAATTTCAGATAGTTCTGCTGGCTCCACACCAAGGTGGGACCAAACAATGTCGGAGATGCCGTCACTCCACCTCGGCCTTGGAAGACCTCTGGGCCATTTTCCCGTGGACTTAGTTAGAAGGACTTTCTCGCCAGTCTTTCGTGTGGCATTCTGGATATCTGGCTGAACTAACGTAGCTGTGATATCTCAATTCGGACAAGTGGTTCGACATTCAGGGCTCTGCAAATTTCACAGCTGTGCACTTTGTGGCGAAGTGTCATACCAGGGGCATAACGAGGAGGGCAAGGGGGGCATAATACCCCGGGAGCCGATTCAATAGGGGGCGCCGAAAAGTTCCAAAAATGTTGCAATTTTTTCTTCAATACGTTACATTTACTCCCAAAAGACCTTAGGTTCGAACACGGGT
>Ga0210059_1013802_pt1 | contig 12032 bp, 13 predicted proteins | sample Ectturendosymbi2_FD_188042 | JGI IMG/M metagenome (GOLD analysis project Ga0210059, IMG submission 188042) | Ecteinascidia turbinata endosymbiont from Florida, USA - Sample 2 (SPAdes) (version 2) | ecosystem: Host-associated > Tunicates > Ascidians > Unclassified | place: Key West, Florida... | reverse complement strand
AGAAAAAATCGCATTGCCATTAGGTCTTGAGAAGAATGTAGGAAAGGCTTTAATTTCTGTTGAAGATCTAATCTAAGGCAATCGTAGAACCAAAGTCGCCACGGCTAAAGATAGATTTTTGAAAGGGCACTACACATAATAGGGTCATACTTTCACGCTTTTTAAACAAGCCACCAAATAGGTCACACCTGCGTGGGGCCCCCAAACTTAAGATGGCCTAGGGCCCGCGCTCCCTAAATCTGTCCCTGATAATACCCATTCGCGTAGAAAATGACTAAAACCTTTGCTTTTCTCTTTGGAGCAAGGGAGAAGTGGACGCAACAACGGTCGGTGGAGGTCTGCCTGGGATGGTGATTAACTGTTTGCGGGCAGACAACCTAATCGATAAAAGTGCATGTTTTACTCTGGCTCAGGTGCAATACCGTCTCTCCCAGCGTTTTTCAAAAACGATTTCGTTCCAATCGACCGACTGGAAATCAGCATCAGTGTTTCAAAAGTAGGTCCTCTGCTTTGTCTGTGACCACCCTGAGCTCTTATGCCATTCTTTACTAAATTCTAAAATTTGGTCACAGATCATCCATTCTTTTATATTTTATTTTTGAAGTTCAGAAAAGTGAAGTAGTAATGGCACAACTCACTGATATCGGCAATTTTAGTTACTTACAACCTCTCTCTAATTGTCAAATGTAGTAATAAAATTATTGTACACTTTACAGCATAAAGAGTAGAATTTTTCCCACTGGTGTGCATGGGAAGGAATCCAGACACGGTAACTTGTTACATTTACTATTTGCAGCATACGTAAAAGCGAAAAGACAGGTAACACACCTGGTCAACCCCGCACAGATGCGAAAGAAACAATTTGATACCCATTCGGACCACAACGTTTTGGAGTTTTCGGTCATCTTTTAACACTGTGTAGTCTCGGCTGTAGGTTGTTGTTTCTTTAGAGTTTAGCTATACGGTACAGTGTACAAAATTGTTCAATTAAAAGTGATGAGAAACATGACATCAAGCGGCAGCGCAGACGCGCTGTGTTTACACACGACGGCGCTTGGCCAGATAGGGTAATCTCCTCGCTTCTGCGTGGAACTTGTGCAGTTGCAGCAGCAACAGTAGAGTGCCCTTGTTGTTCAACGAATTAACCCCGGATTGCCGCCCGGTGGCAATGCCGGCTCGCATATGCAATGCAAACGATTCGGCACTCATTGAACCAAGAAACTGCATGCGCAAGGTATTTCAAGGGCAAGCTAATCCTTGGCGTGGGCAATCGCTTGTTACTTGCTAATCACGAGTTTGGCAATCCTCCTATTCTTTTCTTTGAATCATGACATGTTTATACCACGCAGAAAAATACGATCGATTGATTGATTGGCAAGAAAAGCTTGTGCATGGACTATTCACAGACAAACTTGTTTGCTGATCTCGAGTCTTATCCACTACCGAGGATCGTGCATAACTTGGCGAGACAGAATTTTCCCCACCTTCAACCTTAAAAGCACATATCATCAGTTGGAGCTGCCTGAAGATTACAAAAATTTCACGGCCTTCGAAGCCGCCGGTCGCTCGTGGGAATACAAAGGACTACACCTTTCGGTGTTACGACCACTTTCGGCGTCCCGTTGTCCAAAGCAGGCTTGGTACACTAGGTACTTCATCAACCCAACGACCAGGCGAACTCTCATAAACGACCAAAGCTTCGAGCTTAAGGCCAAACGTTGTTTTCAGGAAATAAACTGCAGATTAGAAGATTGATCGATTAATTTCATAACAATCATTATTATGTTCCGTTAACTATTTCCACTCTATGCGTTTGGAATGTTAAACTGGGTAATTTCAGCTGTCAGTAGGGGAAGAGTTCTTGTGAGAGTGCATATGGAGACATTTTGAGTGTTTAAACTCCGGAATACGGTACCACATGCAAATTAGGCCAAAATTCGGCCAAATTTTAAAAAATTCTCAAAAAAGACTGAAAGGACAAACAACCAAATTTTTGCAATTTGGCCAAAAAAAGGCCAAGTTCACAACCTTGGTCCAAAGAAGAACTATGGACTCGATCGTCGATTCGGAAAACCTCGCTTACACTTTCTCTTACCTCGACGACGAAAACGTAACGGTGGTGGGAAGACGCATGCTGACCATGACCTGAACGTTCAACGGCTGCTTTACGCCCTGAAGCGGAAGATGGCTTTAAACCAGGGGTTCAAACATACGGCCCGTGATGCTTTTTGTGAATTTTCAATATTTGACATTACTTTATTTAGTTTATTCACCGTGTTTAAAAGTGCTCGGCCAGCGAGTGAACAAGTTCCTTTTAAATGAACGTAGAGACGGCTAGAAATGATTTGCCTATAACTCCTGATACCTTTCGCAGGAAATAAGATGTAAACGCTGTTTTAGCAAGGTTCAGGTACCGTCATTGTCGCATCAGCATCGTAATTCGGCCCTCGCGTTACTTTATTAGTCCTCATTTGGCCCTTGACGCAATTTGAGTTTGAGACCCTGCTTTAAACGACAACAAAATAGTTTCATTGGTCTCAGAAGTGAGTACCTTGAAGTATCGTGTTGGTTATTGTGTGATGAAACCAGGGGCGTAACGAGTTTAGGTGGCGCCCGGGGCAAGAAGCAAGTTTGGCGCCTCCATATTCTAAGCTGAGGTCTTTCGGAAGCAAATGCACTGTATCGAAGAAAGTACCGGAAGGATTAAAGCCGTTAAGCAAACTTCCTGCACCACAAGTAAAAGGCCGCTTCAGCGTGCCTTGGGCTTATTTTCATTGAGTGTGCTGCTGGCCGACTGATTTTTTATGGCGAGGTCTCTAAGCAGAAGTGAGCTTCATTACCCTGCTGTGTAAAAGAAGCCACCACTAATATCGAAGCGTAAGGAAACGCCACCATTTCCTGGCAGCTCGCCATTTCATATTAGTCACGCACTAACAGTTGGCCTCGTTGATGTTAACTACCGCAAACGGACAAAAGTGAAAAACAAAAAAATTTCGTGTTGGTGGTTAAAGTTGGCGTCATTCTCGTGAGTCGTATGACATCATCCTGGCAGAGAAAACAATGCTCCGGACGCGTCGCTCACGCGAGCGTTCTGCTCCACGCAGTCAACTCTCGAGGACGTTAAAAGAGTATTTCTCGAGGCTGCGTTTGCGCTGGACTGAAACTGAAGGAGTCTGATTTACATCTCAGATCCGCAGACTCGAAACACTTGCGTTCTGGTGTTGTAGTCGAGTTTTCTCGTTTTGTTTTCCTATCCGAACATGTTATCATCAACTGTAATGAAGTGTTTAGACTCTAGACCGGGTGTTCGCCCTGAGAGGGTTGCCAAATTATGTTCACACTGATCTGTGTAGATCGTTCACTTCACATGAGCTAAAAATGTACTTTCTACCCTGAGGCGTGGCGTGGCGAGTGGTCACTCCACACCTTATCATTCTCTTGGAAAGGCCCGCGTCGAGCGTTATGTACAGTATTTTCTGGAAATTTAAACAGGTTTTCAAAATCGCTTTGGTTGCTTGTAGAATCATCTGTAACTGTGTTGCCCGATACCTTTCATGCCACGCGACATTGTTGTGCACTGCCACTAACGCCATGCCGCATGATTTATTCTAAGGGTGTTGTCATACGTCTCCGAGCGGGAAATCCCAACCAGTTTGGTTAATGCGGTCAGGCCCGATGTTCATACGCACGTGCGTGCCAGTAGAAATGACAACTGGTGGAGGAAATTGATGTATGCTAAGGCAGGACATAAAGACGGTAGAGAGCTAAACTTCCCACGAAGCGATATAGCGCCATGGCCTCGAACGCTGCAGCACACAGTGAAACGTTGGCAGCCAATACGGCAACGAGTGGTTCCCCGTCCATGGGGTCTGTGGTGATATGGGTGTAACTGTAAATCTAGATAATGTGCATGAGACCTCTAGTTGTAATGGAGCTGCTTCAGAATCTGCAGAAAATAACTTTAAGATGGCCGAAACAATAGTTACGGCGTTCTACCCCGAGTACCAGAGGCGCACCACCAAAAAGGCCGGCCAGCCAATTTCTTATTAATTATTATTTGGGTTTAAATGGCACTGATAACGGAAGTTTTGGTAGCGCCACGACCGAATACCTGGGTTTGCTTTTGTTGCTTTGTCCTGTGTGACGGTGAAACTCTAGTACACAAATGTAGTCGAAGACCTCAAAAATTTTAAACTCATGACGTTTTCCAAAGGGGACTTTACAGAAAGGATTGTCCATGTCAACCAGAGAATCCATTTTACCCCCCGCAGCGTCAGTAACAATTTAAAAAAGATTTATTGTAGTGATTCTCAAAGTTTTCTTTCATATCCCCTCCGTACAAACCCAACACTGTCAATTCCTCCCCAACAAAAATATTGCAAAGATTTCACACTACCTACAGTGAAGATACAATAAACGATTATGAACCTAACAGACTTTTTTGTAACGTCAGTCGCTGCAGTTAGCAGCTTGTCCTTGCATACTGTCGACATTCCCAGCTGAACCAACCTCGTTGTGCAGTTTTGTATGTGTTGAATAAATAAATAATAACCCAATTTTTTTTCATCCACAGCTTTTCCTCCCCATTTCCCCCCTGGAACAAATTTCCTTCCGGGAATAAAAAATTTCTCCCTTGGTGAGTTAAGTGGCACCCGTTTGAGAACCACTGATCTATTGTATCTATTGACCTATTATTCTCTCTGGCAAGTAGCGCCTGGTTGAAGACATCAGCGAGAAACATCAGAAATATCAAGGGCTTACCTAATGTGAAATTCGGAGTGCTTTCCCCAAGGTTCAAGAAAGCCATAGATGAATTTTCACTGGAAGCCTCACGAGTTTGCTTAGTTTTTGGGCAGACCGCGGACTAAAAAGGCTCTCACCAGTTGGGCTTGGTAGCGCAGGAAATTCTGCACGAGACAAAAGACAGGCGTCACAGGCTTGTTGAACTCTGTGTTTTTTACAAGGCTCTGCATAAGTTAGATGAAAGGCAGTTATTATTTTATTAATTTCAGATTCTTTTCTGTGAGGCTGGTAAACCTTATCCGCTGCAGAGTGTTTCCTTTGCGGTTTGGACATATTTTGTCAGAGCAATCACAGCATTTGCAACTGTGTTCTCCTACACAATTAGAACACAGTTCTTTACCCTTGTAATTTTTTGTGACGTGTCCAAATCGGTCGCATCTAAAACATAGTAAACGTTTGGGGATGTGCTGCTAAACCTTAAATCGTACATAACCACTTTCATTTCCTCTGTAAGGTGAAGCTGATTAAACTGAAACATGACCGTAGTGGAAGGTCTCACTGTGCCTTCATAATCTTTAAGTTCAAATTTTTTAACAAGAGTAAGGCTTTCAGAAATGACAACGACCAAATGGCCTTATCGCGTCACTGTTCAGTGACCCATGACACAGTAAATAAACCAGCCTTAGATGAAGCTTACACTGTTATATTAGTATACAAAAATAGAACAACCCGATTTCATTCTCTGAAAACCTGTGACGACAAATGTTATCACAAACGTGACGTAAAAATTAACGTTCAAATGATGATTCTGCCCGTGTGAAATTATTCTTGCACTTTTTTGCGTTGCTCTTTTTGCGTGGTTTGGAATATCTAACCACCCATTCAGTGGCGTGCAGAGGGTGGGCGAACGGGGCGACGGCCCTGGGCATCCAAGGCAGGGGGGCATCCAAAGAGTGAAATTACAAAAATTAAAATGTTGTAACTAGATGATTTTTCCTGTTGTAAGTCTACTATTACATGCTGAGTGGATTTAATTTATCGAAACTTGCTTTGTTGTCAACACTGATTTTTACGTATTCAAATGCCAGTAATTCTCAGCTTCTTCATTATGATGGTCTTTACTCTACTAGGTGTACGGCCCACGCCCAATCAAGCTGATAGTGTCGTCAGTTGTTCCAGATCGTGCGATCAAGGGAAAATCACAAAAAAAGATTGAAAGATAGTCACGGTTGAGAAAAACCCGTTTTTTTCAAAAAATTCCAAACCTCATGTTTTTTCAAATTCGCGTTTTTTTGGTTTTTTTGAAAAGAAACCGGTTTTTGTTCTTTTTTCAAAAAAACACAAAAGCCACATTCTGAATTGTTTTTGTTCCATTATGCAAAATCACAATTTGCAGCATCACGCAATAATAAATTGTTATAGCTATTATGGCATTCTAATTTGAGGGTAAAAAAATGTACCCCATCTCTCTTCGTTTTCGCAAAGTGTTGTTGGCCAATTCACTTCAAAGTAGTAAAGCTTAGCAAGAATGCGCACAGCAAACAGAGAAAAGCCACACCCACACAAACTCTGCATTTTCACGTCAAGTTTATGTATATGCCCTGCTAGTTCAGCATCTACAGTATATAGTGTATTTTTTCAACATATGGTTTGGTATGGTCCAACATCGGAAACAACTTGGATGCAGAGAAGGCAGAAACAATTATTAAAATATACCGAATTTACAGAGCTGAAGAAGATAACCAGTAGAATTTACTCAAACTGTTCGAATTATTGTTCTCTTTTTTTCAAGTCCTTCAAATTTCGTTTCTGTTCGTTTTATTTCATTCAAAAAAATTTGCAGTTAACTGTACAAGTGTGCTGCTTATTTTACTTTTTACTTCATAGTACACTTTCAAACGAAAAGTTGAGAGTGGGGTTTTGGTGGGTGTTACTGTTTTAAGTGGGCCTTTCAAAACGGGTGATTTTTTTTGTTTGGGTCCAATTACATCAACGCTGAAAATAATTATGAACGTTTAATTGATTTCTGTGTCAAATTTCAAAACTGTCCAATTTCAACGTGCTTGATTTAGCTGATTTTATGATGTACCACTGGTTTCCCGTCTCGTTTTTTGTGCTAATACAGTCGCACACCTGCGCTTGCAATAAATGCTTCGTTTCGAGCTTCGTCATCAATTGGCAGTTCAGGCGAATTGATCATAATGGCTCACAAAAGCCATTATCTGTTATTTTTACTTAGTAATTGTACATATAACAGCAACATAATAAAAAACGAAAATTTTCTTGCGTACTTTATGCGCATACTCAATTCTTGTGTAATTTACAAGTTTCAAACTGTCAACCCTGGGTGTCCGTCATCCCAGCCGCATACCTTCTGATCGACTGCTATTCGACGAGACATTCGCGCAGCCTTGTATTTTTGCAGTTGTGAACTGCGCTGACGCAGCATTGAGTGTGTTCTACTCCCCTGTTTTAACGCATTACCGGATATTTTTGCAGTTATGAACGGCTCTGTCTTAGGATACCGCTGATATAGTTTATGTTCATTGTAGCCTACAACAACGAGTAAAGAGAGTGCGTGTAGATCAATATGCACAGGGACGCCGGAAGGTGGAGGCATGGCGGGGCATTCATCCCTCTGTCCTTTCAAAAGGCGAGCAACGGGGGTAGAGGTGCCTTTTCATCATAGGTTTAGGAGCAGGGAAATTTTTGGTGTGGCGAAGGATTTTTTCCCGAATTTCCCCAAACTTCCACGAAAAGTTTTTGTGCAACTTTTACCTACAAATTCTCTCCCATGAAGATCATGAAGACCTCTTTTGGAGTGACCTCCAAAAAAGGTCTTCATTCATGTGATTTTTTGCAAACCTTGGGCGCCATGTTTTGAAGTCAAGGAAGGTTGGGCGCCATTTTCACGAGGATTTTCAGGGATGTTTCCCAGATTTTGGGGTGCGCTTGGCCCCCACCTCCAACAACCACCACTGTTTTTCATAACAGTATCATAGGTAATTTCGTAGTTTATCAGGATCGAATTGAAGCATAGTCATTGTAGCTTTTCGAGCACCCAGAAAATTCAGAACGCTTTTCTATAATTTCTGTTACTATTTTTGAGGTCAACATGGTTGATGAACAAAAACAAACATTATTAGTAACGAGTTTTTTGTTTTTCATAAGTTGTCCATTACCGTAAAATGTTTTACTGCTCCCCCTGCCCTACCGCTGCTCCGGCGCTGCTAAATATACATGTTGTGTCAACAAACTTCGCCAAAACGTTGGTTGGAAAACTGAATATGACGTCACATTGTAACGTCACAAACAGCGTATATCCAGTAACAATGACCACCATACACCACTGCTCAATACTAGAATTTGGTAGGGGGGCATCCAATCAAGCAATCGCCCCGGGCATTACCAGACCTCTGCATGCCACTGCACCCATTGAACTAGCTTTGTTGTTAACTCACAGAGTTCAGCATTTAAATATAAGAACGACCCGCGTTACCCTCGGTACAGCGTTAAGCTACTCCCTAGAATTTGGCAGTCAACCTCCCGTAAGCAGTCAATCTTACACGTAGTACCAGCGCTCTGTCAGTCATTATGACGGCGATTTTAGCTGCTGCATTCAGGGTTGCCAGGTTGGCCTTTTTTAGGCAAAATTTCAGAAACCTGACCTTGTTTCAAATTGGTTGTCCTTAAAAAATTCGTTTGGCTTTGTGCTTTTTTATGTTGAAAAAGCCCCTTTGTGGAAAAATATTTACAATTCCATTTTTTCGGCAACACCTTTGCAAAATTTTTGTGATAAATGCTCTATATCAAAACGATGCCCACGTTCAGATGTTGGTAAGAATTGAGGGATGCGAGAATCGAAAGACATTTTTTGCGCAATCACTGGAAATGCGTGCACTGTGCAGGGTTGCCAGGTTGGCAGTTTTAATGTCAATTTCCAGAAATTTGGCCTTTTTCAAAGTACCGTTTTGCCCAGCTGAACCTGGAAAGCCTAGTAATTTTTCTATGGTTTCTCTGAGACTGTATTTTGTCATAGATCGGGGATTCCTAACATGGGGTCCATGTACCCCTGGGGTTACATTTAAGGATATAAATAGAAGAGAAAATATGTTTATATATTATTTATTTCCCAATGTTTATGCATATATTAGTGAATATTATTTTCAAAAACCATTGCATGCTTATTGTTAAATAAATTAACTTTGAGACATAAAAACAGAGTCTACATAGTTATGAAAATCTAAAAGTTTGATTAAAAATTTAGTGGATTTTTGTTATTTTATTCAACCTGTTTGTCATAATAAATTTTAGGTGTACATGCTCATCTGTCGAAATGCTGAAGGGGTACATGACCAGAGAAAGGTTGGTAACCCCTGTCATTGATATTTTGTGTAATTGTGACATATCTCACATATCAGACTCTTGTGTATCAGATGCATTTTCTATAAGAGAAGACGGTATTTTGGACTTAACATTATTTGTTGATTGTTAAAGATGTTTCTGTGTTTGGTGCCATAACAACATTGTATTTTTTCCATTACTCATCCAGGTAATTCAAAAGTGGCAGCCAGCAGTCTGTTTCGGTTTGTTTGGCATGTTCTGAAGCTATTGGTATATTTTGATGTGCGATTCGGTATTTTTGGTCCATCTGGACCCAATAGCGTAGCCAGCCAAAAAATTTGGGTGGGCCAAAAATGACTATGTGTTCTAAACATTTGGGGAGGCATGGCCCCGTAGGCCATCCCCTGGCTACGCCTATGCTTGGGCCTGGCAATCCAGTTTTAAACGTAACTACAATTTTAGAGTTGATGGTTGAGGCGAATTTAAATGAATGATAGTTGCGCTTGCTCAAGCAACAAAAACAGCAGTGATGACATCATGAGCGCAACTCTGCCTAGTCACCGTAAGCATCGAGGAGTAGCTAAAGTAACGTCACGATTTAACTGCAGTTAATAAAGCTAACTTTGCTTCGCGTGTTATTCAACTTTCAGCACTATCAGAAACCAGCAGCTCTTTTTCAAGGCTGCAGCTGAAACTAAATGCTAGGAACCTTCAGCCTAAACTTTCGTTTGTCATGTCAGCCAGGGAATTATCTCCACGAACTTCAAAAAGATTCAGAAAATTTGATAAATTAGCAGGCGGTAAGCTATCTTCGTCAAAAGAAAAGTAAGTAATAATCAGTTCTTCAAGCAGTTACGAAAATACGGGTTATGCTTATACACTGATAGAAAACACGATACTTTTGAAAGATTTTGATATTGCAGATAGTTTCTGAAGGTACTGCAACTGTTTTCATCAGAAGAGCTTGATGGAAATAAATGAAATTAAAACATGCAACTTTGTATTTAGGACAACGAAAAAAGTTGATGACGTGCTGATCGCGGTCTCGAATCCAACGCTGTCGAATCCAACTAAGCTTTCCGACGTTGTAACCTCAGAAGATGTTTTGAAGGAGGTGAATTTACAGTTGCAGATCTATCTGGTTGAACATTTATGACTGTTAAGTTTTGCTCAGGGTAACGTCAGTGCGGTGAGCTCGCCTGCTGTAAGCCACAATACGTTGCATCCGGTAGGTCTTTCCGAACGGCGTGTGCGTCGTCACGCTTTGTTCAGTAACAAGCGCAGACAACATAGCGCATGCTTACCTCAAATTTTGTACATTTTCTTAAAGCCCTATGTTTTTCAATAGCAAGCCAGCTGATAATAAGGACAACTGTATAATCATATAAAATAAATTATGCAAGAAAACGATCTGAATTTAATTGATGAACGTTTCTTAGGAAAATGAAAGAACTGTTTCAAGAAAGACAATAATTTCAAGGCCAATCGAAAGGGCTTCGGACTTAGAAGAAGCTCGAACACTCGAACGACGACTTTCATCAAAAAGCTTTTCAGAGGCTGAAGGTAAACGTTTCCATTACTTGTATATGAAAGAAAAAGTGCTGATCGAATCAAATGTACTCTATTGCAAATGTACTGTACTCTATTGAAGAAAGTACTTGTGACATTGTTGGGACTTTCTGGCGCCCCCGCGCAGTGCTTCGGCGGCCTGGGAATTGTGCCCCCCTCGTTACGCTCTTGACTCTACAGCACACGAAAAGCAAGTGAAAACCATAGATCCTAAGTTTTTAACGACAGACTATCAGTTGCCTTTCGAATTTGCTCCGATGATTAGGGCTAAAAAAGTTCAAGTCCTTGAAAGTATGTTCATTTGTATTGCTGATAACATCCCGAGTTCCTGGCGAGTGTCGGTACAAAAGTTAACGCAATTTCTTACGTAGAGCGTTAATCTCTTTATGTTAAATAGCTTTGTTTCATAAACGAACTTTATATCATAATATTCATGGTGTAATCTTTGCTTACCACGACATTCATGTGTCTGCTTGACTTGTTTTTTTTCAGATGCTTCCGGCCCAAGTAGAAAAGATGCCATGACCAGAGAACGAGCTTCCTCTCATTTCACACCGTAAGTGCTTGTTGATTGCAAAGGTTGCATCATGCATTCTTCATGACTGCTCTTGACTATGTTGCAAATCATGGTAGGATTTCAAATTTGGTAAAAGAACATTGTGTAAGAATGATTTCAGTAGAAGAACACCGTTTTGAATCATGCGCCTGATGCTAAACTGCAACCAGTGATGGGGTTGTAGTTCTGGAGTTCTTCAGTTTTGGATAAGTGGAATACTATTTTAACCATCATTATTACCAAGTCCACACTGGCCCGGAGTGGTGACGCCTGGCCGGGATCCACGTATGGATCAAATATCTTTTTCAAGGACAGACCAAGCTGTTAAGCTGCAAAGCAATCATTCTAGGCATGGGGAACCGATATGTAGGTGAGAAATATTTCTCCACTCTGACAGCTCCTGTAGTTGAACCTGGCCACAAAGTATTGGCCACACACACCTTCCTTGGACTTTATGTAGGATGCGAGGCGCAATCCATTGAAGACTGGGCAATTGAGTGACCATAATACTTGCACGCGCTCACTCTGGAATTTTTTCAGAGCGATCATCCTCTAACGCAGTGGTCCCCAACCTTTTTAAGAAGCGACCCCATTTTAAACGAAAATGTAATCAGCGTTTACACGCGACCCCATTTTGTTTTCTGGTAATGGAGAAAAATATTACAAGTAATGCTGAAAATAAATAACATGAGCAGTAAGTACAGTATGCCCAAATTATACACAATTACAGAGAACTGTGGCTACACATGTATTCCAAAATGATTGTTTTTCAGAAGTTTCAATTAACACATGAATTCTGATTTCAGGAAAACAAAATTGT
>Ga0210059_1013801_pt1 | contig 12032 bp, 8 predicted proteins | sample Ectturendosymbi2_FD_188042 | JGI IMG/M metagenome (GOLD analysis project Ga0210059, IMG submission 188042) | Ecteinascidia turbinata endosymbiont from Florida, USA - Sample 2 (SPAdes) (version 2) | ecosystem: Host-associated > Tunicates > Ascidians > Unclassified | place: Key West, Florida... | reverse complement strand
ACTTATTTTGTAGCAAGCAAAATTCAACTATGCACCTTATCAAACCATACCTTGCTCATGATTCGAACGTTCGGGTTCCTGTCAGCGTTCTTGAAATCCACGTCCGGGTTGTAGTTTCTCACCAGTCTTTTAAATCGGGCCGTACCCCGATAAATTGGCCCTTCCCGCGGGCCGCTAGCACCGACACTTTCCTCCGAAAGGTCAGGCCGGCGTTCATCCCTGAGCAGAGGGGCTGTGAGATGAAGTGATGGTCGATCAGCTCCAAACCTTGGCCCTGGGCCGCACCCGCTTGCAGCCATCAGCAATGTCACGAAGACCACAAAATTAGGCGTAGGTATTAACAGGTTCTGCATTATCCTCAACCTGTTAAAGATTCTGTACATCACGGCCGCTCTTTTCTTACATAACTGCTTGTGTTTGAAGCTGACAGATCCTTAAAAGTGAAGAAAAACTTTCGAGATCTTGCGCCTTGTGGACTTGCTCCTCCTTGCGTCGAAAAAGGCTTGTGGCTCTGAGAATGGAATACCCGAGTGCTTGTTGACTTTGTTTGTCGACTATTCGCGTGACGATGCAAAGGCTAAGACGCCGAGCAAACAAAACGGCGTCTGGCGACTCCAACAGCTTGTCACGTCACGCTTTTGATCGTTCGAAATAATTCCATGTCGAACATCTACAACAGAAGCTGATATCTCTTGATACACCGAGCTTCAAACTTCCTCAGATGGCACTGCCGCTGAAACGTGCTCCGTTTCTCACGATCCGAAATCCTCGTCTGGAAAGCGCAAAGCTCGTGCTGCGCAGAAAGCGTTGTCGATCAGAACTGTACAAAGTATGCTCTTGTCACGGGAACTGATGACTGGATGCAACAGCGCCCACTGGTGAACGCTCTTTCGTCAGCTTAAAACCAGTTGTGTTTGCCGTGGGAAGCCCAAGCAAACTGACTGATGAACAAACACTGTGTTAGTGTGTATTATCTGAATCACGTTGGAAGCTGCTTCAATCAGTCGTTGTAGCGTGGAGTGCTTTTACGTCAGTTGTGGGTGATTAATTGGTTAACAAACCTTCGAGATAACCTAAAGAAACCTTTAAAATCTCTTCCGGTTGATTGAATCTACAAGGATGCACAATGATAAGATTAAGTGTTACGACAGCCATGTTAATAAAACACACTGTGCAAACGTAGCTTCCTTGTCACGCAAGCCTCTGTTTCCCTTGCAAAAGAAAATGGCATCCGTTTTATTTTTAAGCGCAATCCTTTACGCGCAGATCTTCTGTGGTTGTGTTGCCACCAATATCGACTTATTTATTTGTTGGAAACTTCGTGAACTTATGCACTTTTGCATTGGTATCTCGAGTAACTAGATTTTGGTGCATCGACCAAAATCAATGAATTCTGTCTCACAGTTCTGAAGAATTGTCTACAGTGCTCTTCAACCTTTTTTGTTATGGTGCACCCTTAAAGATGTTTTAACGAACTCATGCACCCTATTTATTTAAAAGGTAAACCGAGATGAAAAGCGACATGACAATCATCCTGCAAAGAGACTATTACACTACAATATTACATAAAACGCACTACAAAATCGAGGACATAATCTGTTTAGTGTGACATGTCTGTGATGCACCCTTGTGAACCCCTTGTAGTGGTACACACCACGCATATTTTGGTGCATCCTAGGGTGCACCGTGCACACTGGTTGAAGAGCGCTGGTCTATGATTTGGAAGTGGCGTCGTAATAAAGCACATAGTCAGCTAAGCTTTCCGCAGTCGACCATTGATTCTTAAGTAAGGTTAGCATGGATGTTGACATTTTAAGTTCTTAAGAGTTTACAAAAATTTACTTTATGCTTGCAAACTGCGGTAATACACTTTCAGAGACAAGTGTTGCTTTGAAAGCATACAAGTTATGTTTCAATGCTGAACTTTTATTAATATTTTACGGTTAATTTTATTTGCTACCTACCGAACTTCTCTTTGTCAAGATTTCTTCTTCGAATTTTGCTACAGTTGACCTTATAGAAAAGAGGTGCTTTTAAATATCAAAGTGCTGCAAATAAATTATTTCTACTGTATTTAAAATTCACTGTTCCTTGCGGGAGTTTCAGAATCAAAAACTGAAACTGTGCTAGTGTCACCAGAAACAATCTACGGTGCAACTTCTTCCTTTTAAAATGTAAGGAATCTTACTATACTTTCGATTATATTTTTCACTCAAAGCACCCAAACCACCATTACTACAAAAGTTTAAGGATGAAGCATGTGGTGTCGAAAATGTCTTCTGTTTGTTTCATAAAACCTGCCATACCAAACAAATATTACATGAGATTGCTGTGTATTTTCATTTCTGCATAAAACTATGACAAAACCTCTCACCTGCGCACGACAAAAAAGCCAGTACAACGAAACAGCTACAGTAGCATTTTGGGCTTGTGCAGCTTTGTAACTCATCATTGAGACGCTGCTCGGGTTTTTCAGCTCAAAGAGAGAGTAAAGCGCGTAAAGTTTGAGGTACAATACACTACGTTTGCACACTGAAAGGTTGTAGCACACTAATATAACGATTGAACAAACTTACCCTTAAAAGCACACTCAGGTAGCATTTACTTTTAGAAGGTGGCTCTATTCGTTGTCAGTTTGATGACGAAGTGACCATGGCAAAATAAGCAAACACATCCGAAAACACTAAGTTTACGGTCATGTTGAAAAGAGATGTTGTTCGTGTTCAGACAATAGTTAGAAGTATTTCGAAATCGAAATATGTTGCTGAAGCAGGCCCGTAGCTACGGAGGGGCATTGGGCAGTGTCCCCCAAATTTTTTTTATTTTTCCCAACTTTGTTGTGCCCAGAAAAATTTGTTTTAAACATATGATAAAAAGAAAAATCTTGCCCCCAAAAAATGTATTTTGCTCCCCAAAACCTTTAAACCTGGCTACGGGCCTGTGCCAAAGAGCATGATTTTAATACAGAATTGTTCCCTGAGATAAGCAATTATGAGCAATATCTATAGAAATGAAACTAACTTCATTTCCAAAATTGCCTGTGCAGATTTTAGTAAAAAAATGTCATGTGCTTGAATTGCATCAGGTGCACATCGCATATTCCAATTGCATATTAAAACGCGGCCTTTTCTTAGAAAATATGCTCCTATCCATCTTTGTCTTATTATATTGCTGAACGTGATAATACATTGCCTGCAAGAACAAAATTCGAACAAATCTCTACCATTCTCTTGCATGAATTTTCAAAGTTGGCACCCATCACAGCATGCACGAGGTTTTATTACTTGACGCCAACGTACGTGAGTAAATGAAAACTCTTGTAAACTTAGTGAAGAATAAAATAATTTTGGTGAAATTTTGTGTATTGACTTCTTCTGTGGCAAACTGTGCCCTACAGCGAGATGGCATTTGTTGTAAGTAATTCTTTGTTTAGATACTAATCTACAGTAAGTAGGGCATGTAGCTTACGAAAACCATCGGAGCGAAGCAGGGTAAATGATAACTTTTTTTCCATTCTTTAAGATTGTAATGAAATTGTATATTTCAATATTGAAAGAATTCGTGTATAACTGTCATCTCCACAATGCATCACACAAAACTGGTAACTTTTACTGTACACGTCGGAAAATGTAATATATGAAAGGGATGACTGGAATTCCTTGTCAACACTTAAAAGCGCTTTTACAGTAATGACAGGGGCTAAATTGTAGTCACAAACTGAAAATTGTGGTTGTCGGGTCGTAATTTTAGTTGTGAAACATTTCAAGTTTAAAATTGGTTGTTGCATTATTTTCATTTATTTTATGGACTGCACTTTAACAAGTGCGTACTATTTGTGTTCACGGGGGAAGTATATTAACTTCATATTGTTAACACAAATATATCAGTCAAGCTGTGAAAATTTGGTTTTATAAAATAGCTAATGAAAAAATGGAAAAAATTACGTAAGGCAACTTCAAGAATCATTTTGGCGAAACGGAAGGATCTATGCATTTGAATGCGATTTCCTCATTCAGTTTAGTGATTCCAGATGGTGTAGTGCTTCCTCTACATTAAAAATCTCTGGGTGTAAAGATCGTTGGGTTACAGGTTTCACATTTTCTGCAAATGAAATAATATGGAAACCATCATTTAAGAAAGAGATCCTCTCACCGAAAGGGTGGCTCATCTGCATAACAGTACACCACGTCTTGCCAAAGATTTCTGGACGATTGGAACATTTCTGTTCGATCTGCGTCATCCGCAAAATTCAAATAAAATGCAGAAAACTACGCCGTCAAATTTGGACATCTGAGTTACGTGGCATGTGAACCCTATGCAGGCTTTTCTTAGGATCTCGAGGCAAATATTAGATTTTTTGTCTGTGCTGAAGATCTTACTCGACATTGTATCGCGAGCCGTCGTCCCATCACGTCGGGTTTTCAAGTCAGGAGAAAGTCCAGCGCGGCCATTCCATTAACCATCGCTTAATCCCATCCTTTGTAAGGATGCGAGATACTCGAGTCGCGAACGAAAGCAGTTCGTGATGATCACTAAACGCGGTATCTTATACTGCAGACCTTAGGCAACTTTAGCAATGTGGACACGGTTCAACCGAGGCCAAAGTGCCCCGTTTATGTTAAAAATGCTGTTAGATTGAAGCACAAAAATTTAGTAACTTTGCGATCCTATCAGTTTACTCACAGTCTTCTCACGACTGAGCAACACTTTTTGCGAAATGTCTCAGCACTCCAGATAATCCTAGTCCACTGAAAACTTACTTGAAAAATTTAGTTGTAATGGTGAACACCTCAGGAAAAAGAATATTGACTAACGCTTAGTTTTGAAACCTGTGAAAATGACAGCAAGCCAGTCGTTTTGTAAGTACGAAAAAATGTTATCGCAAATTGATACACTGTCTATCGAAAGGAATTCTTTCTCAGCAAGGATTCAGACACTAAGATCTTACAGAATATATATTTCGCCTACTAAGTAGGCATCATCAACTCTTATTCAAATAGAAATTGATACTGAATGTTTATCCTTGTATTTAATGCACTTTTAAATTACTACAAACCATTTGGTATAGAAAAAATTTGAGTTTTTGGCTCTTGATTAGTAAACGACAGAGTTTTTGCAGATCCGGCGTTTTACCTTTAAAATGACGCCTTGAGGTAATACCGTACTTTCAAGTGTAGTGTCACAAGCGTTTGTTTAAAAGATGGAAGGAGTTTTACAAAGTTTTCTGAGACCCGCAAAAGCACGTTTTAATATAGTCGATGATTGTTTTTCTGCAGTAATGGTGATACAGTCAAAACTCGCCAATGCTTTGTAAGACCAACTTTTTGAGGATGATGCCATTTTGAAAGAACTATTCAGGTACAAGAATATATCGAATAGTTTGGAAAATACCAGCTAAAAGACGCCAAAGCTTTGCCTTGTTGTTTCTCTGTATGCAACTTCAAAAATATTTTAATATATATTTGATGACATTTTTACCTATATTTGTAACATGTCAGTAGACATTTTTGTTTCCGTGGCAGAGAAAAGTTTTAAAGCTCAATATGTTTGTGAAAGTTCTTACAAAACTCCTGCCATCTCCTTACATTCTTCTGATGTCATTATAATTTCTGCCTTTTCGGTCATAGCCCACTTTTGCCCAGAACAAAACTTCGTGCCTGAGACTGTATAACTTTCAACGTGGCACTAATCATAGCATGAACTAAGTTCATCCTTTGCGGACTATGGTTTATATAGCGAAAAAACTTCTAACAGCAAAAATGTTACTAGCAATGACGGTCGATTAATTCAACAGCTCGTGTGGTGCAGTGAATAAAATGACCATGTGTTTTTGAGGAAAATTGCTGCCCACATTACTACAAACTACAGAGCAATACATAAAAGCCCACATCTGAAAATTATTCACTGACAGACTGCACAGCTGCAAGTGAGAAGTGATAATAGAAAATTGCCATTCGGCTAGGCATTCTACGACGTGCATGTACAAAACTCACAGGCTTATGAAATGACAAAAAGCCGTCTGTGGAAAGTTTCTAACTGTTTTATAATAGACTCGAAAATAACTTCAAAGAGAGAAAATGCAATGCTAATTGGAGAAATGAAGCGAACGCAATGTTTGCAAGATTGGTCGAATGAAAAGTTTGAAAACGTTTTATCTCGTTCGCCCTAAAATAAAGTCCTTAATCTGGACCTGGTTTACCAGCATTGTGACGTTTTTCCTTCATGGTCTTAAGGAGGCCATTCGCATTAACTTTCATGGGATTATTTTGTAATTTGGCGTACAAAAAACATTTTCAGGTCTTCCGGGGACATTTCTTTTGTTTGCTTGGATTTTCGCAGTGCAAGGCCCATTTACTGCAAATCCTGGGCTATTGCTTTTGACGTCGCTGGACACGATTTCCCTGTCACTCTATGGCCAATTGCGTTGAATTCTTTTATCTGAATTTTAGAAAAAATTTTAGAAAAAAAACAGCAAGAAGAACGACTTATCATACGTGTGCCGGTCACAAACGTAGGCAACTCGCTATTAGACAACTAGTGAATTTGAAATGGCGATTCACTTGTTGCTTTCATTCTCATGCAAAGTGGTTCAAATAATTGAAGTTTTTTGTTAAAGCGACAAAGATTGAGTAGACAATTGCGAGCTGTAATGGTTTACCAAACTTCCTGGATAAAACCTTCATGAAAAGCAAGAAAGTTTTGTTTGAATTTCAATTGCTTAGGAATAAGCCATAGACGTAAGTATATGAAACAGTTCAAGCTGACACTAATAATTGATTTTATGGAGATTCTCGAGATTACACTTTTGCTGTCGGCAGTTATAGGGCATAATTTTTTATTGAAAATAATAACGGTAACACGCTTAAATTCGCTAAATGTTTTGCGCTTTTGCGATTATTTCCCACTTTGAAATTATCGCCAACAGATGTTTCCTTCTGGCACCTCTTCGCAACAGGCTCATTGTCTAGTTGATTGTCGTAGACTCAGGCGCGGATTTACCATTAGGCTGAAAAGGCTTAAGCCTAGGGCCGCCGATTTTGGGGGGCCCCAAAATTTCGGGAGTAAGACGATTTCCCGTATTTTTGTAAGCAATTGTATTTTTGTTTTGTTTTGGTTCACAGCACATTTTTTACTGTGCCGCTAACAAAAGATCTGTATAGAACAGGGGTTTCCAAACTTTCTCATCTTGGGGTCACATAAGATATTACACAGCATTGCGAGGGTCGGACATCTCACTTAATGTGATTGTTTCGGGATATACATTCTACCAAATCAAAAAGTTTTTCGTCAATTAATTTTTCATTATTTACAAAATATATTCGCAGACCAAATTTGGCCCGCGCTCCGCAGTTTGGAGAATGGTTTCGCAGGCCGGATAAATAGCTTCACGGGCCGGATTTGGCCTGCTGGCCGTAGTTTGGTGACCCCTGATATAGAAGAATGAGCGCAAAGGATTGAAGTGAATGACGATGAGCATTCTCTTTTTGTGGCGTTTAGACTTGGTTATTGTTACGTATAATATATGGAACAAAACGTCTGAATGCTTTTTCAGCTTACACGAGGCCAGTGAGGTACTTTCGTCATGCTGCAAAGTCTTGCTATTCTGCATGCTTAAAAGACGCTTTATCTAGAAAGATAAAGTATAACAAATTTTCAGCGATTTTGCAGACAAAAGTCCCGTCGATCGCCGACTATGTACAGTAACAGGCTGTTAGGAGTCGTAAGAAGTACAGGTGCTTTATTTAGAGCAGGGGTCGGGAACCTTTTTCGGCCATGAAACCTGCATATTTAAATTGTATTTCAGTGAGAGCCATATAATATTTTTCAACACTTAATCCAACTAACTTTCTAACTAACGCATGCATTTTTAAGCAAAACCAACAATTATAAACAATGGTAAATGTCTGAGTTTTCTCTTTAATAACATGCTTCTTACTGTTAATGCGACTTCTAGTGCTGCGTGGTGTTGCTGATGGCTTTGCAGTCTGGTAGATGGAAAATTACAGAAAAAGTTTCATTCGTATCAATCGTGTTAACAAAATATCAAGCGAGTCAGATGCCGTCATCAAAAGAGCCACATCTGACTCGCGAGCCATAAGTTCCCGATCCCTGATTTAGAGCGAACTCTTGACACTTGCAAACCGTGCAATTGCACAGGGAACTCAATAAATATGTAACGGGAGTGTTGCCAGATAACTTCACCGGTGGCTTTTTCGTTAGCTTCATTATGACTGTTTCTGTTCCTGATGTCGAGGTAATTCAGAATAAGGTAATAGGTTTATAAAGGGGAACAACTTGTTCAGTGAATGTAACGAGCACGGGTAGTGCTAATTTGTATGACATCAGTCGTCGCGAACCTTCTAGAAGGGCCCCCAATTTAAAATAGCCTAGAGCCCCGAAAATGAAAATTCGCCTCTGCGTAGACTTACAGTTTTGGCAGACACCTTTCAGGCACATTATTGCATGGCTGCAGAAACAATCACAACAAAGGTGATGAAATGCATAAGGTCAACGATTTCGTTTGCAGCAAGACGGTTATTTTGCATTTACTGCAAACACAGCATTGTCGAATGCATTAGTTGCTGGACGCTTACGAACGTACCAGCTTAAAGCAACAATTTTTGTTTTCAATGTCAGCGATATACTCTGTTGGGAGAAAAGAGCATGGAAATCTTGTAAGTGGATAGGTATTGAGCAGACATAGCTCTTGTAGAAGACAATAACCTTATTTCGTTTTTATTATACCCCAACTGGAGTGTCACGAGTGGTCCGCGGCGCCTATCTCTGCTTAGCGAGGGGGCCACGTGAAGCTACTTCCGTTAAGAAAAAATGGAAGTCAACGGCAAAACCGCGCCTTAACCCTTTCCTTACACCCACCCAGTACTGCAGCACGGAGCACGAAGCTGAAGCTGAATAGGCTGCAAGTACCGTAATTCAATTCTTCGGTATGATCAAATCAGAAATCGAGCCTAGCCTACCGGGCGCGCGCTCACCTCGCTTGTATCAATAACCTTCCTTTCACGAAATATGCACTTCACTGACCTAGACAGGGTCTGTTCAAAATGTGCCTTAATTTTTTGTTAGCCTTTCATTTTTCGTTAAAATTTTTTTTATTAATCTTAATTATACAGTCGCGTTCTATTTCACACCGCATTATTTTCCGGAAATTTTGTCTGTAATTCTATACGCAAAAAAATCTTGTAAACATGAAAAAATATCAAAAATATTAAAATCGTGTGTTAGTGTTTTTGCAATTTTTTCGCATTTAATTTGCCCGGCCACATTATATAGATAACAGCTTTATCGAAATTGAGATTAAAGTCAGAAGTTAAATAACCAATTTTGTTCAAAATAAAGGAGCAACGAAAAGATGCTTATCGTTTTGGTAAATATTTCCTCACACTTTTACACTAGGACATAACACATCTACATCTAAATTTCGGAAGAAGTATGGCACAAAGTGCTATATTCACTGCAGCCTCATCGAACTTTATGTAGTTGCAGTTTGCAAAACGTCGGTCCCTCAGTTCATTCGATTGCAGTTCAAAGTCTGTTCATTATAAATTGCTTTTAAGAAAAAGCAACACGATAGTTGCAACAATAAAGAGTTAATTAATCACCAAAGTCACTGCTACAGATACACTTCGACTTTTTTCGGAAAATAACTACGTGACCTGCCTTTGCTATTCTGAAACGATGTGGAGCAGCATTCGTGTACTCTCCAGCGACAGCCTTGTGAGTCGGCTGCAATGTTCCCTCTAAGGTGCGCAACTGCGCAGTTGCACCACCAGACCAAATGCGCAGTGAAATCGCATTCTCGCGCACTTGCAATTTTCCAAATTTAATATCGCATACATATCGCATATCCCTTTCAAACGCTTGAAACGCTTCACTGGTTGTGCGACTACATGATTGCGCAATGCATGCTCACTACAACAAACATTTGCTCAGTGTAAAATTATCTTAGAGGGATCGCTGGTCCGATGCCACTGTCTAATCTATCAGCAGATACATGGCAATCAAAAATCGATTTCGCTTTGAAAGCGGGAGCATCAGTCCTAATAAATGTTGTTCTAAGAGGATTTAATTTAAAACATTGTATGGAACAAAGGTTATTAGGAATGAAGGTAGATCCTGATTGCGAAATGGCTTTTGTGCTTAATGTGATAGATGATTTGCAGCAAATTCATTCTAAAGAATCTAAACGTTACTTGAGCGGACATGCATATGTCCGATATAATATTGAATTTGACAAATCTATCGTACATGTCGGTTTTATGAACACATCCGACAGATTCCTTGCTGCTCCGTATGTTGCAGAGTTGTACGGTACGCATTTTCAAGAACCACATCCGAAGTAGTTTTCCTGTACCCAATCCTTTACTGAATCGAAAAATTTTTCCAAACTCGATCCGGTCCAATATCGAAATCATAATTCACATATGTTGCATTCCGTGGAATATTGCAGTTCAGGCTGCAACAAATTAAAAACAAGTTTAGCTACGGAAAAATGTTAAACTAACACGCAGTTAAAAATGCCACAATTTCAGAAAGTCATAATGATCCAATCTGAATCCGATCCAAATCTACAAATCGATATCTATATGCGATCCGAAACGGAAAAATCTGTAAAATCCTTTTCCAAAATTCGGATAGCCCCATCCGTGGAGACCTCTACTATATTGTTTAACTGCGATTTTCTGATGCGTTACAGCAAACTGCAAAATCGCAAAAAGAATAACTGTGTCTTTACACGATGTAGGCTACCGTTTGCAAATACATTTATTCAAGCTAAGGAAACTGCTCGATTATTGCGATTGTCAGATCCCAAAAGCAGAATACAGCAATACTGCTAGTAGCCCACACGTTTTCAGGGTGTTGTACACACAGTAGCGGACGCAGGCTAATTTGGTGGGGGGGATGCGACATCGTTTTGCAATGAACCCAATGATTCATGAGGACCATATTGTGTAAATCAAAGTTTCGCATATGCTCATTTCCGAGGAAACAAGTCTAAGCTTGGTTTAGAAGAAGCTTGATTGATAAAACTGGTCAAACGTTAACACTGCACCGCTACGGAACCAACAAGTAATGTGGCACATAACAGCGATCTGACGTAGCCACGGGTATCGGCACAGGTACATCGAGGACTCGAGATAAACAGGTTCACATGACGACATAACACTTATTCTCTCTGTAGGTTACGTTTGTTACATCACAATCACCGGTGGCAGTAGCCAGCATAGTGCAGTAGGGCTGTTTGACTTGTATGTTGCAGCAAGTAAGCGTAGTCACTTGGATCCGGTTTAGATTAGTACTCTTCAAATGAGGAACCTTATAGTTTTAATTGTCGTTTGGAATTGTCTGCAACACCCATAGTAATTTGTGTACAACATTTGTCATTGCCGGTAATTTTGATGAAATAATAAGAAGCGGGTTGATTCTGTTCTTTTTGCAACCGAAAGTAAGAGAACAGAAAGAAAAAACAATTTGTAATGAGTGAAAGCACGGAAGTAACGAAAAAACGAAAGCGAGAAAGCACGATCATGCGTTGGCGTCCGCAGAACTTTTTCCAGGGGGGTCATCATCGACATTCTGTTTATCATTTTTAAATTGCTGATGATCAGTGTTCCCTTCTAAAATAATTTTACACCGAGCAAATATTTATTTTAGTGAGCGAGCATGATTATTTTAGGGCTGAGTAAGTGGAGTTTTCAATGATTTACAAATTTGGGAATTATACAATAAATACACTCTTATCAACATACGAACAAAATACACATTTCATTCAAATAGCTTCTTGTCTGAGTGCTTTTCCATTGGTTTGGAATGTTGCAAGTGCGCGAGAATGGGATTTCACTGCGCAACAGTTCTGGTAGTCATGAGTATTTGCGCACCTTAGAGGGAACATTGCTGACAATGCAATGCAAATCCGTGTTACGGTAACAATCACAAAAAACGCTTCGTTGGCAGCAATAGCCAGGTATATTAGTATCACGACAATTTACACAGTAGGCTATCTGCAGATTACA
>Ga0210059_1013800_pt1 | contig 12034 bp, 10 predicted proteins | sample Ectturendosymbi2_FD_188042 | JGI IMG/M metagenome (GOLD analysis project Ga0210059, IMG submission 188042) | Ecteinascidia turbinata endosymbiont from Florida, USA - Sample 2 (SPAdes) (version 2) | ecosystem: Host-associated > Tunicates > Ascidians > Unclassified | place: Key West, Florida... | reverse complement strand
TTGTGTACTTTATGCGCATTCTCAATCGTTGTGTAGTTTAGCAAGATTCGATTTTCCATCCCGGAGTGTGCGCCAGCCTGTCCAGCCGCCCACCCACGCTTGACTGCTCGTATTCGACAAGACATTAGCGCAGACTCATTTTGCAGTTGTAAATTGCTCTGACGCATTGATGCGTGTGTTTTACTCCCTTGTTTTTACGCGCAGCCTGATATTTTTGCAGTTATGAACTGCTATGTCGTAGCGTTGAGTTTATTTTCCCCCAGTAGCCAAGCTTGGAGCGCTGATAAGTTATATTCAGTGCAATGACACATACAATAAGGGGAGTGGATATAGAAAAATATGCATATTATGTCAACAAACTTGGTTTGGAAACATGAATATGACGCCAATTGCGACTTCACAAACAGCGCACACCAATTACAAATGACCACCATATACCACTGAATGAAACTCCCCTATGAAAATTTTCTGCGTACGCCACTGAGCCTCTGGGATATTTCGCGTACTAGCAAGTTTAGCGTGGCGTTTATTTGTAAACCTGGTAATGATGCTTAGAACATTACAACTTCTATCTGTTCATCATAATCCCTCCTGTGACGATTGTGTGCGTGATGTTGAAGGGAATAGAAAGTGAAAAGAGAGTTTGGTCGAAAAAAACGTAGCCAAGGAAAGACAGAACATCATCTATACCTTTCGATAAGGTAAAGAAATAAAAAAATAGAAGCCGCCCTTGATTATAGGCCGCACGAAATGATGAAAAAAAATTACAAGCCGCGGCTTACAACCGAATAAATACGATATACTGAATTCCGCAAAGTCTTCAATGTAAAGTCTCAAGAGAAGCAGGAAACATGACTGTCAAATGAATTCTCTTACATGGTCAAGGCCATGGCGCGGGATTTGAGTTGGAAACTGTGGTAAATTATTATTAATTGCTTTAAAAGTGACGAGAGCCTTTGTTTGCATTTCATAGTTCTTTTTATCTATAGCCATGTTCACACGCTTCCAACCTGTGAACGGGCCATGATTCTGCGTAAGTTGTTTAATGATTCCACTGTTGGCAAGTCACTGTGTTGAGGTCTCTTGAGTGCATAAAATCCTCCTGGAATTCACACAACTTCATTTGAAACTTCAACCACATAGCCGCTGGGTTTCAGAGAAAAAATGAATTTTGTTTTTGCATCGAATAAAAGGAGATGTTGTTGATCACAAGGCAGCCATTTTGAGAATTATTGTCGCACCAGCGGTTAATATAAAAAACGTCCAGGCCAAAAATGACAACTGCAAATGGCAGGCAGACAAAATGGTGTGCCGCCTGATTGATTGATTAATTGATAATAATGAGTAGTTGACAAGCGGAAACCAACCTTTGCTCGGTGATCAACCTGGCACTTGAGGTTTTGTCGACAGGACAATTTGGCCAGAATCGTGTTGCAAGTTACAACTAACCCAACATTGCCTTGCTTTCGAAATGTTTGACCACTGATGTATGTTGCGGTTATATTTCTATTTGAAAGCTCAACTGTGCTCCTCTCCAAGTGTTCTCACGGAAGGTACCTTCTTACGGAAGGTATGTGGTTGCCTTTCTGGAAGTTAGCATCGAAGTGTCAATGCTCTCGCCAAAATTTCAACTGAAATGTTCCACATTTAGAGTTTTTATAACTCTTCTCACCACTTGTGGCGCAAAACTAGTATTCCATGCCAATACTTCCCAACCGGTGTGCCGCGAGACAGTCTCATGCTTGTCGGGCCTGCTACGACTCTTCCAAAGAGGACGTTTCTATGGTAGTTATGTTTCAGTCATTACAGATGTGCCGCCTGAAGAAAACTGAGTTGCAAAGTGTGCCATGTCTAATAAAGGTTGGGAAACACTGCTCATATGCTATTTTCAGAAGTACGTCCAGGATATTATGAGAGACGACATTGCGAGTTTGATTTTCAAGTTGATATACAACGATGGTGGTCATTTATACATCTGTGGCGACGTCAACATGGCATCTGATGTTGAAATGACCTTGAAAGAAATCATTGCTTCCGAAGCTGGTTTGACACAAAAGGAAGCTGACGCTTATATGTCCACGATGAAGGTAGCCTTTGTGAAATTTTTAGCCAAAGGCCAGAGTTAACAAGAAGTGTGCACTAACTCATAGGGCAAAAACTTGCAAGGTTATTTTAAAACTGGTTCACGTTTGTTCAACATTAGACAGATTTGGTAGCCCACGGAGTGTTTTGGCGTGTGGCTCATACTTACATTGATTCACTACTCACATGTTCCATACTTTGCTCAAAGCTGGAAGGTCGGAATCACAAGGACATATTTGGCATCGTATTCCTTCCAGGCAGATAAAAGGAATGATGCATCCAGCGTCGACTGGAAGACAACATTTGACCAGAGAAAGAGCGTGAATCGACCTTTAAAAGTGAACTTGTCCAACAGACTTGTGCGAAACATTTACATTTCAATAAGAAAGTAAAAGGTTATTGACATTTATTCATGAATGATATCATTGAAAGGTGAATGACAATTAATCGTAAAAGACGTCATATGAAGAGCCTTGTGCGAATCAGTTAAACGCCAATCTTTTGGTACAAGCTTTGAATAAGTTTTTAATTTTTTCGAAATAATACTATTGTGTAACAAACCCTATTATATCAGAATGAGTTATTTATCGAGCTCTTGATCTTATGTTGTATGAACACATTGTTTTATAAGGTGGTGATACCATTGATTACTATTTTATAGTAATCACTGATGATAATAAGCAGCCACCGAAAATTTGATGTTTAAGTTTACAAGGTTTGATAGTGTCTGGAATGGTTGTCTGTACCTGAAATATTTGACGATCCATTCTATCCGCTTGTACGTAATTTCAAACGCTACCATTCAGCCTCTCATTAAACTTCAAAATAAAGCTATAAAACTAATAAGACCAACTAACACGGCATCTTAGAAGATCCTTTCCAGCACGTAACATCCTGTGCCTTCCCAAACTTTATACTTTGTCAAAAGGAAAATTTATGCACTCTTATTACAACAAACTGTTCCCAAACCTTTGGAGCATAAAACTGGGATAGACTTAACAGTTTCATCAGCACTAAAAAAACCTTCAAAAAACTATACATGTTTTATTTTCAGACGTTCCGGATTATTCTTAATCCATCTTCAGTCAAAAAAACAAAGCAACACATTCCCAAACCATTCTGATGACTATTTTATTCCAATCAGCTGAATTCATACTTACTCCACAACACTAACAATCCCTAACAACATGCTTTTACCTCGTGTTAACTCTTCCTCGGGAAAATGTTCCCTTACATTTGTTGGCCCAAAAGTGTGGTCTTCAATACCAGACTACATTAAATCTTCTACCACTTTTACTTTCAAATGGAAACTCAAGAAACACCTCCTACATGAAAAAGAACACATAATTCTGAACTTTAGCAACATTTCACTTATCCAGAAGAAAATACTCTGAGTACTAGTATTTTCTAATTCTGTTTTTTATGTATGTTTACTTTTTTGTCTTTTTTTCTTTTCTGTGCACATCCCATTCTTTTCGGCATGAAAGTACACTCCATAGTTTTTTCTGATTTGCTTTGTTTTTATTTTGTAACTCATTAATTAGTTTTTATTCTTTTTCCACTTTTTTGTTTTATATTTTCTTTAAACATATTTTTAATCACACCAAATTTCTTCACTTAAATTCGTCTGTGTACATAGGCATACGCTTTCACCTGTAAATTTACTTCACCATGTTCTGTATTTGCTTGTTTTCCTAACTGTGCTTGTAATCTTTAACTGTTGTTTTTCAACACTTTTCAAAGTGATAAATGGGGTTCTTTGACGAGATGACCGCCATGGTCCTTCAATCTCGTATCATAAAATGCCACTCCTTGTGTACATTGTTCAGCTATTATGTTATTGCATTTTCATTTGCTCTAATGTTCACTGACAGTTGGTTTACTTATTCTGCGATGACTTGTTTATTGCTTTTGTTTATTATATATTAGCTGAATTATATGAACCAAATCACATGAATCACCATTAGTACGATTATAAAGCAATGTTCGAAAGCGAAGGACTCTTAAATTGTCGCCAGCAATGTATACGGAGATGAACTAAAAGCTGGGCAACCCATACGCATTTAATCAACGATATTTGCCTGAAAAAAATCCTACGCTTTTTAGCCCACGTTTAAGTAATTTCCTACTTTTGTCTTTTTATATACAAATTTACCGACTTCACACGAGGATATGAAAAGGAAGCTGTCAAAGACGGTCGAGGGCAGGTCGGCGCCGCCGTTTCGGCGATGGTGGTCGCAAATGTTTTATGCGAAAAAAATTTATGTTTTTAAAATACTGTACTTGAAGGTTAGACTACAAAGAATGTTTGCTTCATGAGCGTTTTCGTTACTGTGCATGGCGGTAGACTTCACACCTCACATTATGGAAACTTACCAGACCTCATACCTCACACCATGGGAACAGACGCGGTAGACTTCAGGCTGCACCTGGGTAGGCGACATGTGGCGGTAGATCTCACGTTACAGTAGCACCGTGTTTTTGCTGTCATCCTGATGGCCAGTGGCCAGTGTAGTTTCTCGTCCGTCAGGATTTTGGAAGAACTTAGTGCGACCGTGACCACGTGTGTAAAGAAATATGGCTTGTGACGTTTATTTTTGCTGGCATGAGACGTTTGTGACTTTACACAAAAGTTAAGCCTGGACAGCATCTATTGCTTGATCTTTCACGTAGGTATCATTTTGATTGCATTTCACAGCTAATCTAAGAGTTTATCGTACTTTCTTGCCAGCGGTTGCCTATGGGTGTACGAATATACAGTAATGGCACTCCCAAATCCATGGTGTGCATCATGAATCGCAATAAATACAGCAAAATTGGAAAGATTTGGGACAAGTGCTAGACTGACTCTTGCGCTTACACGCTTCCCAGAAGACGGAAGTGCGAATTTTTGCACTTTTGTGACTTTTCAAAGGCTGATCTTTGAGCTTAAAAAAATTTCACGACGGCAGTGCGAACTTTTCCACTTTGGTGATATTCCAAAGGAAAACACATTTCACATTTCATCGCCGAAACGGCGGCGCCGAACTGTCCTATTCCAGTCAAAGACGTATTTTTCTACATTCCTCGTTTAAATCTACCCTCATTGTCATTTACGAACCGTTACCTGAAAAGGTGCTTGACGCTGTACTGTGCAGGTTACAGCCTCATGTAAATGTGAATTTGCTTCAAGTCTATTTCTGTACTTTCTGTGGTCACCTGCACCATGCAATACATAGTTGGGGCACTGCAAATGCAACCTTGTAAGATGGTTTACCTAAATTAAATAGCATACGTCATGTATCAAAAAAAAACTCACATCAACCAACAAATACCCGTGAAATATAAGCTTTTTTATACTAATAATCCTAAGATAAAACACATACTGTACATAACTACGAATGTGCAAAATACATGTATAAGATATGCAATCAGATCCTGAACTTACGGAAGAGCGTGAATATATATCAAGCTACCAGGTACCGAGTTTAACGGGGACGGGGGACATGTCCCCCCAACTTTTGGACCAGGGGCACACATTATCGTTTTTCCCCAATATTTTCTGATAAAAAATGTAGTTGTACAGATTCTACCATAACCCAAGTACACCTAGATAGTGTCATGTACATCGGGGAATATTATGTGAATTATCATGCCAAAACATTGCCAAGGAATTTGTGAGGTTCAGTGACGCAAGGTGACGTGTATTTGGTGTAAAATGTATATACTATCCCGATTTACATGACAAACAACGGTATGATTTAGGCGTACTTATGAGCCATTGTAGGGCGCAGATTTAATGGAATCTCAGAGATAAATGTTTATTAGTTGGAATTGCATTATGTAACTGCCAATTATTTGAATCTCAGAGATACAGGTTCATAAATTCAGGTATAATGCAGGCTATTCTTTGTTTTTTAAAGTGTTGTGTTTACATACTTTGACAAAGAACTCTTGAAGTGATCATACTAAAGTTTTGTGTGCTTAATAAAGAACCAAATACCTGGTAATCTTTTTCGCGTACAAGCACAGTGCTTGCAGCAACTGCCATCATAACAACATGGGTGTACAGTATAGCCAGGAGGCACTTGGGCCATGGCTCCCAAAATATATCAATTCCATAATTTGCTTCCCATTTTGCCAAGTATACAAAAAGGTCGTAGTACGGTTGAGTGAACATGGTGACGTCATGGAAATGCACGCAAAGTTTGTCTACTGTTGCAACCACTCCGCTGGCGTTGCGCTGAAATGCGCGATTCACCACGAAAGGAATGCGCGCGAAGAAACAACACCATATATACGTTGCGCGAACAAGCAACAATAGAGTGGTCTTGGCGTGGAAGCTCTCTGCCGATGCTGACATGAGAACGATTGAATGTAATGACTAGCGTACGCGGAGAGTGATCGCGGCGTGTGATCTCTATTGTTGCTTGCTGCCACAGTGTGAAGCTTTGCGCACTTGCCGCTCGGGCTTTCCGATCGCAACACTACCACAGCAAACTCGGTCCATGCATTTTTGCACACGACATTGGTAAAACAACACCGCAATTCTGTTTGCAGAAGCTCTAAGCAGTGGAATGCAATGCTGAAAAGCTTATTAAATAGACTAAGATCATACCATACTTCTGCGAAAATATAGTATATACCTAGCTGCTCTTTCAAATATAATTTTCATTGCTCCTCGGTATATATGGTCACTACCCAACTATCTGTCATTTCTATCCGGCATTTATCGTTTCTGATCGTAATTAGTTCGACGCTAGCTGATGATTGGCCGCCATTGTCTGTTGTAATTGGTTCGATATTTGCTGAACATTATGCGGAATTTTCTGTTCTATTTCATGTATATTTTTGCTGTTTTTTCTTTTCCCTTTTTATTTGCATTAATCATGCTCTCTGGTTGTCTCTCTTATTGTTCTTTTTAAGGATTGGCATGACTTGTCGATCTCGAGCCATTTCGCCAATCCTCGCATTCATTTCTTTAAAAAATGAAGTGTTTTATATGACATGTAAAAATACAATTTATTGATTGACTGATTATGTGCTGAACCAAATATCTTACTAGCTTTGGTAGGCCTAGACTGTGTATCTTGACGATGTAAAAAATTTAACAAAATATGAAGCTCAGTGTGTTATTTTACAAAAAACATACAGCGATTAAAATTTGGGTCCTCATTTGGATTATAAAGATTGGGAAGATATTTTTGTTTTAAATATTTTCCTGTGAGAAGTTTTAACTTAATTTGCCATTTTTCGCAAGACTCTAAAGCGATTTCATGTCAATTTATCTGTCTTGTTTTTGTCCAAAAGTCTTTTGCCTACGCGATATTAACAAATGAACCTTGACTCTAGCTTGTAAATCGAATCTGGTTATTTTATAACTTCACCAAATTGTCTGAAAGAGTGCTTTGGGAAACTGCATCCGCCACCGATGATTCACTTCCTAGCGGAACCGATAACAACTGAAGGTATACTGGCACAAATAGCGAATACCAAGTTTGCCTTCAAACCTGTCAAACACACTGCATGTAACTGCATTCGCAGTGGAAGATGACTGAGCGGATAGTTAGAATACCGCAGGCAGAATCATCGTTACCTCAAAACACTTCAGTCTCATTTACATTGAAAAGAAATTTTTATTCGATTCCACAAGAATTTTGGAAACCGTTACAAGAGCACACGACAGCCCAGCTGCAATTAAGAATGATTTCTGGCGGGTACTAAACAGCTAACCATCAAACTATCTCTTCTCAAACTGTGGGAACTTTTCTAAACAAACTGAAAAAATAGCGGTCAAAGCTGATGATTGCAAATCGCCTGTGCTGAAAACAAGAAAAGATGCGTTTCTAAATGTAAAGACTTTCCTAGATTTTCGATGTTTTTTCATCAGTAGTCCCAAAACAGATAACATAAACAGGAAAACCATTTATCGTGCAGACGTTTTAAACGTTTCCTACCACACCATAAGCTAATCACATCCACGTATGAAAAATACTTCGCAAATATACACATTGCACAGTCCTTTGTTTGGTTATCTTTAGCTTTTGTTGAATTATATGACAATGAATATATTTTATAATTTCTTCAAAGAGTGGAAAGAAACTTGTTACTTCGCCCAAACTCTGATTGTTTTGATTTGCAAAGCAGCATTTTCTCCGTTGTTGACGTCGGGTTGCCATGTTGGATACCTGTATAGTAAAAAATTGATTAGAACGACATCTATCAATTCTACTGAATAGAAAGATCAAGCGACTTATATTCACTTCAAATGTAACAAGGAAAAGGCCTGGTAAACATTGCTGGTAGCTTACGCCAACCGGAAAATGTTTCAACGATCAAAATATTGGGATCATGCAGATGGAGCAACCGGGGAATTTCTCCCCCGAAATTTTAAAAAAATTTTGAAAGCCCGAAATCAGTTTTTATTTGTTAGGTAAAACAGCAAGGTTATTTTGCTGTTCCCGAAAATGTCATCTGGTTAGCTTATACGGTTGAGCTGCTGTAGCTCGAGTGAGTCAAAGAAGTGGTCTGTAGTTGATAAAGTCTACATGAAATCAGTTTTTATCAGCTTGAGAGAGGCAAAGAAGCTGTACACAGTATCCAATTTTTCAACGTAATCGTTGCTTTGGCACGAAATTCATATCCTGGGTAATAACCTTTTAACCGTTTGTCACAGAGGGAAAAATAAGACACCTTTGGATGTGAACTTTGATGTATTTCCTAAACCCGCTCAGGTAACCTTAAAAACCTGAATATATAGGTGACACTTGCCAAAAGACTCCAAACGTTTTAGGAGCACAGGCGCATTTTTCAACGACTCAGCAAATATCCGCAAGCTCATCTGACCCGAAACAATAAGCCTATTGTGTTTCGAAATACATATTTCTTAATGAAAAACAAACATGTTTTCCTTCCACAAATGTGGGACGCACTCCAGCCAAAATACTTTTACAGTGCAACTGACTTTTAACTATGAGCAACGTGCGTCGACGCAGCTTGTCTTATCATGGTATTCCCTCATGAGACGCAGTTACGAAGTTTGCTTGTCCATCAAAATGTCAGACTTGTTTATGCAAAGATGGCATGGGAGACATCACGCACAGCTGTTTTCATCATACGTTAGAAAAATCAGCTGCTGAGGGAATCAGGTTAATGAATGTATTTTAAGTCTATTCAAAATTTAGTTGAAAACTGAATTACGCATATTTTCAAGAGTCACCTGAACCTGGTCTTAAAAATGTCTTCCTTAACATTTAAATCTTTCATAAAAGTGTCTATGTATTGTACGGTGTTGGTTTGTTTTTTAGCGACATTTTTTCTCTTAAATTTGCTATTTTTCTTACGCACACGCACTTAAAAATCTTTTTCCTTATTAAAAACTTGCAAGTACTTGAACCAAACAAGAAAAACAAAAAATTGCCCCACTGGTTGACTGGTGGGAAAATTACTTTTTGGGTACTCAGTGACGACTACGTGCCAATACATTGACACGAATTCCATAACGAATGAACCGTTGTCGATGAAAAGAGAACGCAACCACCTCTGGACAGGCTTTTGGACATACTTTCTGGAAAAAGACACTTTTATATATTAAATTTTGGAGAAAAATAAAATTTTTCGCATTTTTATTGCTTCTTTTCCTGTAGCACCTTCTTTAACGTTTTCCAAAAAAGCTTCCTTATTTTCACTGTATCGGTTTCCGAGCCGTTTCCTGACTTACGAAAGCGTATCTACAATAGTCGGATTCGAGATCTGTTTACAAGAAACTACAGTTTTAGGCTAGGCTCTGTTGGGAAGGAGAAAATGAGAAGTTTGATCAAGAAGTTTGAACGAAAAAGTACGTTTTTAACTGCATTTGAACAACGGGAAAAAGAGGCTCGCAGCTTGTTTGCTGCACAATATTGATATCTCAGTTGTCTCTGAATGTCTTTGTCATCTGAGAATAGAGTGTATTTGTTTCATCTTTGTCGTATTTTGAGGGTTCTTGCAGCTTTATGTTGCAATCTAATTAGAGGTATTAATGTAGTTTTACTGTGTCTTTCCCAGTTAATGAGTAAGTTACATAAGAATGAAAAAGAGCAAAGTAAACAGGTTCGAGCACTGAAATGTTGGCATCGTGTTTTAATTTGAACAACATTCCACATGATTTGGAGAGTTGTGTCACAAACGTTTCAATTTGAGCCTTCCAACTGAGTTTATCGTCATGTACAACACCAAGATATTTTGAACTGTTTGCTTTGATGTTAATTGATGAGTACAAACTGAAAAATTAATATTGTTACGGCTGTTCACGAGCATGATCATTACTGTTGGTATAATTGATACATAATTTGTTAGCACGAACCCAGTGATCAATCTTTTTGAGCTCATTGTTGACTAGCTTTTCTGAAATTTTGTGATTTTTCTCTGACATATGTTTATTGATATCATCAGCATATAAAAAAGTATTAAAGTTAGAGGCTTTCACAATGTCATTAAAATGCAGTATATAAGGAATATTAAGGGCCCAAGGAAAGATCCTTAAGGTATACCACATGTTACCTTCATAAAGCAGATTTAATATTTTCTATTTTAGTATACTGAACCCTGCTGTGATAAACAAGAAGCAAGAAGTATTAGGTGTGTTCCTCGTCATCCATTGTAAAATAATTTTTTAAGAAAATAAATTATGATCGACACAGTCGAAGGCTTTGCTCAAGTCTAGAAACAGAATACATGTTATTAGTTTGTTATCTTTGTTACAAATCATGTCGTCATAGATGTCAGCAACTGATAATTCAGTAGAATGTTTGGTGCTGGAGCCAGATGCTGTTGGTTCAGTATTGCAATTACTTGTAACAAGCAGTACAATCTGCTGTAAATTTATTTTCATTGGAATTTGATTTCGTCTTGCGTTTGGGTTGGTGGGAATGAACACAAATCAGGCTTCCTTCAAGAGCTGAAAATGACAACACTCGCGGAAATATTTTAGAATAATCAACACAACATTTCATAAATTTATTGTTACTGCAGTGATCCTGCAAAGAATTTAAAATATGGCCACAAGCAACACTGGTGTGATATGGTTTATGCATGCATATTTGTGACTCAAATCACCAAATAACACAAACGAAACAAGACGAAAAAGGAACAACATCAAAGAGCAGAAATTAATTGCATGCTACTCCCAGAACGTAGACAAGCGCATCTGTTGGTGCTGTTTGATTCAAACGATGTTCAGAAATGTGTTGTCTGGGTAGGAACTTCCTAATTTGGGCTGAAATGCCACTGCAACAATAAACAGAAACGAAGCGAAAACAGTAAGCTTAAGATAAAAAAAATTGTTTGTTCTAATGATATGTTCGTGCAAATCTTCAAACAACCATTCATGTAGTCAATTGTTTACAGGAAAAAGGATTGTGAAGTTAGAAACAAGTCAAACGATCTTCTTCAAACACATATTTTGCAAAAAATCACTAGATTACAGTGAAAAATCACGAGATCACTATATTAGTCCAAAATCACTAGACGTGGCACCACTGGTAGAATCCACTCATATACACAGCCTACTATATAGCAAGGGTCGGCAACCTTTTGGCAAATGTGTGCCGATTTAAGGTTCCGCATCATTCAGTGTGCCAACTACATCCGTGTTTTTGCACAAATCAACGTCAACATTACTTAGTGTGAATCATAACAGAATTGATATGTAAGACGCGGAGCTTCTGCGTGCCATTGCAAATTGCTTGGCGTGCCATAGGTTGCCCACCTCTGCTATTTAGGGTCATGAGCGGGACGGGTTAACCCGCGCGAGTTGCGGTTTCCCGCTTTTGCGGGGCGGGTGCCGGAATCTGCAGAGTTATGAGTGCGGGGCGGGCGTGGGTAAGAAATTCTTTGTGCGGGTTACTGAATGTTGTCTCAATGCATGTGAAAGTGACATGAGCAAAAAAATTCATGCCACAGAGAGCTTATGGTACAAAGCAGAACAGTCGCC
>Ga0210059_1013799_pt1 | contig 12036 bp, 9 predicted proteins | sample Ectturendosymbi2_FD_188042 | JGI IMG/M metagenome (GOLD analysis project Ga0210059, IMG submission 188042) | Ecteinascidia turbinata endosymbiont from Florida, USA - Sample 2 (SPAdes) (version 2) | ecosystem: Host-associated > Tunicates > Ascidians > Unclassified | place: Key West, Florida... | reverse complement strand
TTTTACAGAAGACTACTGGGTAATTTCACCAGAAACTACATGACTTCGGTAATAGGTCATATTTTCCCTAATTTTCTTATGTTATCCTAATTGCAGATAAAGGCAAGTATTAAACACAAGACTATAGAGCAGTCAAAAAAATCTGCCAAGTTACAAACTTCCAATTACTTTTACAGCTGTAGTGAGAAATCACCCGAAAACGAGGTCACCGCCTTGTGGTAATTGGTTGATACCTAGTTTATTTCGATTTGCTATACAAAACGGTGTGATCTTAGTTTGAAAACTAAGAAACGTCGGAGTGAAATGACGCCATCAGATGCTTGAAACCGCAGTCTTTTCAGTGGTTTTGTGAGTTATGCAAAAATTGGAAAAGTTGTAAAAATAACATCGTACTTGAGCAGCGTTTTGCGCACAAAAGTAACACATTTTTTTGTTTTAATTCGTGACTCTACAATTTCATGAAAAAATAAAACATTTGAAGTTGAAAACTTAACTTAAATATTTTTATTTTTTGAATTAAAATCGCATTTTGATTGTATGATCATAAGCTGTTTCATCATAAGCTTGTTGCTTGCGATCCTACTAAATTATTTCCATTGTTGAGTAATATTTAAGTGCAATTAATACAAACACAACTATTATAGCAAGGGCAGTTATTGTTTTTACTTGTCCTTAATGACAAGTTTCTGAAAAACGTTTTCTTTTCTATAAATCTTTTACTTCTCACGATATTCATGTTGATTGAATATATAAAAACTCTTTGGAGTCTTAGAATGCAGCTAAATGAGTAAGCTTACAAACAAAAACACTTCCCCAAAAATGTTTATTTGATAAAAAAGCACACAGTAGATTTTTCTCTCAATCGAACTCGACACATGTTATTATGCAAAATCGAAAAAAAGCCAACTGTTTGGTTGCCCTACAGGAACTCAAACGCGTCGATAGACGAACACAATTGCGTTGACTTTTCTTTGATTGTTTTCGTAAAGAGGAAATTCTTCCGTTTTTTCTACCAGGGTCATTCGTCCTTCTTGGAGAAGTTTCGAGACGACTGCGTCAAACTGTCGATTGTAATCCTCGGTGGTCTGTGCCCTCAGATTGAAAATGAACAGTCCTCCTGGTTTGACGACATTCAGGATGTGCTGCAAACAAAACACGCGTGAAAAGCATTCTTGACAGAAAAGACAAAAGCGTTTATCTGAAGCATTTTAGTGGCATTTGCACAGATAAGAAACAGTTTCTGAAGAGATACAAAAAAATTCTCTATGAGCAACCAATGATTGATTATCACTGTCTGGGATGCTTTCTTTATGAGCTACGAAATCACGGCTGTACAAGCAATGCGGCATTGCATCAACCAAGTCGCGTTGCTGGTAACTGTGCTTTCGTTGATCTGTATTCAGTGTCAGATAGTTTGCAGTTATAATGAAAGCAATTATTACTTTATAACGGCGATTTTTTCTAGGTTTTACTTGCCGTAACTTGTATTTTGATTTACTGACTTTTGTTTCGAGTTTGCTTGCTTTCTCTGCTCGTGCTTTAACTCTTCAACATTTTACCCAAACGTATTGCTTACAGACTTCAAGACTGGGGACCAGTAAAGGTACGTGAAACCGATTTCCTGGTAAAACGTTTGCTAACTGATTCGACTATACAGTACATCGTCTATGTGGAGGCGAATTACTTGAATGTAGTTATGTGCAAGTCTGAATCATCTCAAAGTCATGAAAGTAGAGAGCCTCAGTCGGCCGACTGTTCGAAAGATTGCAGCAAAACTCGAGCTTTCAAGTGCCTCATAGTAAAGTGGTGCAAATCAATACAGAAGTCTCAGAAAGTGAAACGCCATTAAATATACCAGAAACTGTTCAAACTTCATTAGCTGCATAGACCTATGGATAATGTCTAAGTATTTTTAAAACAAAAGGAGCACAAACAGCAATCATTGCACAAATTGTCATTCGTCAATAATGATAAAAAGGCAGTTATGTTAACTAAACGTCAAGGTAAAGCTGCATCCAGTATGTGAAAGGATAGCTTTGTGGTTCATCTTGACGAATACACAGCATAACATATGCGTTTCATACGGAATCTCAACATACCGGAACAGCCGTTGGTGGGATGTGGTTGGGAAGAAACGAACCGCCACATGTCACTACATCGTATGAGCTTTCTCGCAGTGGTAACCGGCCTTTAACAAAGTGCTGCATGATTGACCTGAAACAACAGGTCTTCGTCAGTCAACTACCTGCTTGCATGTTGTTTAAAGTGGGCATGTTAAACAACGCTTACCTCGTTCCGATGTTTTTCTTGCTCGCTAAATAGAGCATTCCCATACTGGCATCCATGATATCGATCTCGCCCCCGTAGCCGGAAATCTCGCGAAGTAACTCTGCAACTTCCCCAGTTCCTGAAACAAATGCGTACTCTGATGCTGTGCGGACATTGCAGTTTGAACTGCAGAGAAACTGTTCGATATTGAAACGTTTGCTACTGTTTTTGCCTTGTGCCATTTTTGCATTATTTCCTTAATGTCAAACGCTAATCATATTATGAGATTTTGATGAAAATTTCTTAGTTGTCCTGAATTTTGAGTTGGTTTCATTTTTATACAAGGTTGGGGTACTTTGGCTAGCAAAAAAATGGGCTATTCCAAAAACATAATTACTCTTAAAGGATCTTTCTCACATGCATTTTTTACCTTTCACACTTTTGTAGGATAAGAGAAGCTTGAGTAATTTTCTCAAAGGTATGTCTGGTATAGGAAACGAAAACATTTTGTTATGAGTGAAACTGTGATGAAGTTAACATAGAGCTACACACATGCTGGTGCAAAAGTATGTAAATCCTGCCATAATGAACAGCTACGACATTGCTCATAATGATTCATTGTGTTGAATTTACCAAATTCGACGTTTTGAAAATCTTATATTGTGTGATTTAAATAACAAAGCATTCGTAGCGCTTGACCTGAAAAGAACTAAAGCATTTTTATCATCGTTAACAAGCAATCGAGAACGTTTGAAGCTTTTCAAGATTTCCTACAAAAATGCTTAGTCAGTTGCTAAATTCATTTTTGCATTTTGTTGTGTCCATTTCCAAGCACTTTGTAAAGCTAGGCGAGTATAGAGAGGGAATTCACACCGTGACAAGGCACGGCAACATTGAAACATACTCGAAAGTTACGGAAACATTGCTATGTTCTACCGATTGGGTCGGGTGCCAAGCTAACACAGTCTACTCCATGTTTCATAATAGCGTTACCTGCACCAAGATCCAACACTTCGTTGACCTTCATGTTGGCTGTGTGCTTTGTAAACTTGTCAACGACCGCTCGTTGCCAACCAGAACCAGCAGTCTTCATATGATGGTCGTATTTCGTGCTCCATTCGTCAAAATATCTTTGACAATCAGAATCGTTCTTTACGGAAAGTTCTTTCGCCACGGCAGACAAAGCCGTTGTGACCGCTTCGCTGTGGCCGTTTTCCATTCGATACTGTGGCATTTTTATGGTATTGTTGCAGAAATTACTGTCGAGAATACGAATTACCCTATAAAGCAAGCGGTTAATCCCGTTTTTTTTTCTGTAAAAGTGAATGGAAAATTTGAATATTTTGTACCAGTTCAGGTCATACAAATTGTACCATTTCATCAATTACTGTAGATCAGTGGTGCTTAAACTTTTGTCAACGACGTTCCCCTTAAGTAATTGTCCCTTTTTTCAAGCTGCCCTGATATTAAGAAGTTGTAAAAACAAATGTATTTATTGGTAAATATATTGGCAGGGTTGTTCATGGGACATATCTATCTGTCCCATCCTATACCATAGCAATTTATGCCTGTCCCATCCCATGGGATTCCCGTTACATTATTATAATATTAATATGGAATACAATTCAATTAAAATTATTAAATTTATGAAAGTTTAGGTTTAGTATCTACTGAATAGGACTATATGTACAAAGAGACATGCAAAACGACAAAATTTATTGACTTCAGAATTCAGAACTATAGTCTAAGTATGACAATTCAGTGACATTCTGACACTCTCATTCTATTTCTGAGTGTCATGGGATATACAAACGTGTGCTGTCCCATGGGATGTTTCCCATAGGAATGAATGACATTCCCATGGACAAGCCTGTATATTGGTCAAACTTTCCATGTTGTAGAGCACGTAAGGGCTTGCGCCCACAGGAAATTTATTGACTCCCTCTGGGGAGGCATGCTCCCCAAGGTTAAGAACCACTGCTGTAAATGATTAATTAAAACACTTAAGAAAAAGAAATATAGGACACGTTAACGCTTCATTGGCCATTTCCTGTCGGTGAAACCGCCTGTTTCTCGCAACGTCCAATGCGAAGTCTTTTACAAAATCAGTTGCAGCGTTATTACTTCTTAAACCGTTTTGCAAGCCTCTACATTTTCCTTTGTGTTGTATGTTATTAATAGTTTCTTCAATACGAATCCGAAAAGTGAGACTCAAATAAGTACAAAATCAGCATCTGTCAAATATTCTGGTTGAAAGTAGTTTTCCAGAAGATCTTTTCTTAAACAACGCCTTTGAGAGAAGAGTTCGTTGAGAAAAGACGTCATATGCTTTTGTCGTGAAAACAAAATTTTGGTTGGAAAGAAAGACTACAAAGTGGCAGTAGTCCGATTGCTCTGACATTATTTTGAATTCTTGTTAAATAACCTAGAATTCCGACAAACGGCTCCGGAAGCTGTTTCTGAGGTTTTGGCCACTGCGTGGTAGTAATGCATTGTTCGGTACTTGATAACCAGTGGTTTAAATCTTGTGATATGCAGAACAAAAATAGATGAAATCCTTCGTATTTCATGCCATTGATTTTATCTACTTAGATTTGCAACGTCAGAACGCGTTAGTTTTCAAAACAAAGGGGCAGTAAACAGGAAACGCATGTGCAAACTGGATGGTTGAAATATTCTTTGAAAATGTGCGGTACGTGAAGAATAACAGCTTTTCTAGGTAAGAATCAGCTGGTTGAACTGTTTTTCGCAAAAAAACAGAACGTGAAACAAAATCGCAAATACCATTCGCATTGGATTTTCAAAAAAATTGTAATATTTGGACAATATCAAGTTTCGTGCGTGCTACCTGTTGCTTTCTAGCTATTTCTATTGACCCATCATCCAATGTCTTACGCACTCGCGCCGGCTCTAGAGCCAGAATAGAAAAAAGCAATCACATTGAAATGCTAAATTCGAAAGCCATTCTGGAGGACGTTATACGTTATATAAAAGTTCCGTCGCGTAAAGCTCAGTGAACTGAAAGCAAATATTTGCTTTCCTCTGTCCACCGTCTGGATGCATGCTGGACACGTGTTTATAGACACATCTTGGTCTATGCAATAATTATATAGATCGATTTTGACGCATAGCGAAACGTTGTGTAGGTGAAGAAATGCTTTAGCTTTTTCTAGCATTTAGGAACGTAACATATCTGGAGAACCGGTAGGCGGACTTGCACGAAATTCATGCCTGTTACAAATTCTTCTCAATACTTTCAGGAAATAGGACTTAAACAAAGTGGATTGTATCGGGGTAACCATGAAAAGGTTCAGAACAAAAATAGATCAAATCCTTCGTATTTCATGCCATGATTTTATCTACTTAGATTTACAACATCACAACGTGTTAGTTTTCAAAAAATGTTACAGTAGACTGGAAAGGCATGTGGCAAACTGGATGGTGAAAATATTCTTTGAAAAGTTGAGGTAGGTGAAGAATAACAGATTTTCTAGGTAAGAACAAGCTGGTTGAATTGCTTTTCCCAAAAACCAGAACGTGAAACAAAATCGCAAATACCATTCGCATTGGAATTCCAAAAAACTTATTCTTATACTTTTCACACCTATTCTTATACCTTTCTGGTTTGTTTTAGTTACGCAAAAGCTGTGTAGTCTAAATGCATGCATGGAAGCATCGTTGATGCGGAAGGGATATTTTTCAGAGTAGGTTTTCTCAATCTAATTTTGATGCTATGCTTACCACTCGTCGTTAAGTTACATTCACTCGAAAGAATTACAAAATTTTCCTAAAGTCGCAGGGCTCCTAAGAACACATGCATTCCGATTTGGGAAGAAATTTTAGGCTTTAGATGAGAGGAAATTACAAACGATTTGAACTATACAAAGCCAGCATTTGTGAAAGGAATGTGGGATACAATTTGTCACTAAATTTGCAATTAAATTTTTCTTTGCAAATAAACTTTCACATAAGGTTATTTCAATCAAAAGGACTACTGGAACTCAAAGAACAGCGAAGTGGAGATTTTAGGATAAAATCTGCAATTCTGGTTGATTAAAACAATCGTCGAATCGAATGTCAAACTTTGTGCCGATATTTTATCTTTGATGGTACAAATGAAATGCTGTGCTGAAAAAATCGGTCGCATCTCTCCTTACAGACCCCCTTACGTGAAACCAAATTACAAGAATGGAGCGAAGAGATTAACAACTATTCCAATACTCTTAAGCTACATTACTGTTTAGATGGAAAAGGATGTAGGCAATTGACATTGTAACAAGCTTAATTTTATTGGCCCGTTGTTAAAAGCTTGTTTCTTGCAAAAATGATTTTGTTGGCGATAATTAAGGAAGTGATTAGACTTCATTAGCAGGGTGAAATTTTATGGCTCTTAAACGTAGTCTGGGCCACTAGTTAAACTAAAGCACTGCAGTTCAGCGTTAATCAAAATTATGGAAAAATGCCAAATTCCCGTGCGCCACTGTAAGCAATTTCATTGAAATCAGAATTGTGCACGGTATATAGGAATGTCAACTCTAAACGGAAGCTAGTCTATACAAGACTTAGGATAAGCCCATTATTGGTCCAAAAAATTTGCTTGAAGGATCTACGATTCAAAGCACTAGTAGTAAGGCAACTTCATGCAATACCCAGTACGTTGTGTACATTATGCGGTACGTTGAATAAGTATTGTTGACATTGCAGTCACTTACACTGCATTATTTCCGGAAAGAGGTTTCTTTGAAAACACCCTCGAAGCTTAAAGTATTTAACGAAAAATTAAAATGAAGAAAGTTTGTGATACTATTTGAAAATCAAAAAATTCCAATAAACATATATGACTAGCAAAACAAACCCAATCGTTAATTAGATAAACACAAAATCATAAACAGCTTTTCTGTACCGGGGGGCAGACAGCGCCATTTGAGCATAGCGCAAGCGCTTTCACACATGTTCAAGCGCTCGGCTCAATACCGCTGCAAAGGCGAGTGTCTGCATTTCCACATCCATTTTCATCCCAGAGAAAGATATTTGAACGAACAAATTTCAACGGAACTCCTAACCAAAGTCAACGGAAATAGTTTTTTTTGACCACAGCATCTTTTGTTAGGAATTTTGTGGCAAACGCCAACCAGTCTTAAAAATAGCCGGTGCATGGCCAGGAATTTGCTAGAATTTCTTCATTTTTTCTGTGGTCTTTTGCAGCCCATGGACCAAAATGTGGCACTTGTAAGTTGTTCTCTAATCATTTTATAGGATGCAATTTTTTTCCTTTGCGAATTTCACCAACCGAATTGCTGCCACCGCGGCCTTTCTGCAAACAGAGCAGTTCGGCTCCTGTTGTTTGCACAAAATCGAAATTAATAAATGTATGTAATGGCTGACGCCTGTCCAGCGCCTAAGCGACTGGTTTCCATTGCGACATAATGGCAACCATTGCGATGTTTCAAGTGCGTTATAAAGATTGTGCATATACTTATGCAACTGCGCGCAAGTTAGCTCGTGCAGCTGCCTAGGAATAGAAAAGGATGTGGCATACCGAGAACTGCTGGCGTAAAGCGCCTGGCAACTGTAAGTTAATGCGATGCTTGTTAATTAAATATGGTCGTTACAATGACCTTTGCCTTCACTTGTTCATACCTCGCTCTACCCCTCGCTTACGTGAAAAATATAAAACTTGTGTGAGATCTCGAAGACAGGAAACTGCATCAGTGGGTGCGAGAATAGCAATCTTGATGGCTTTGCAAAACGTTTGTGTGGCCTTACTGTTGACCTTCCTGTCACCACGAATCCAGCAAAAAAGCACAAGTGATAAATCTTATACAAGCACTGCCGCTTGCCCAAAAGCTTGAATCTTTTTCTCAATGTACTATCTCGTCAAGATGACTGTCGTTGGACTTTCGATAAGCGCAAACAACAATCGTGCACACGGCGGTCAACGTTATATTCACCCAGCGATGTATGAACGCATTTCGCGTCAGCAGAAACACGCAATGTTTAAAAATCCACAACCGACGTTTAGAACATTAATTTTGTCTTCAGTAAATGTGCAGCACATAAAATCGTCAAAGCGCATGCATATTCAAAAAACATATAGCATGTTCCTTGTTTCATATTTCAACAAAAAAATTCTTTCGAAATATACTGTTGAAGATTTCGTGGAAATAAACTCGTGTATTGCATTGAAAATTCTATTTGAATTAGAGTTGACGATGCCTACCTTCAAGGTGAAATACCGTATATACTCTGATAAGACTGTGGTGTCCAGGAACGTAACGGTGGAGGGCACAATTCCCCTGGCGCCAAAAAGCTCAACAATGCCACAAGTACTTTTTTCAGTGTAGTACATTAGCTTCCTAAAAACCTCAGGTTCAAATATGCGGGCGGCGCCAAACTTGTTTCTAATCGCGCTGTGCCCCTGGTGGTGTCCGATTCTTGGCTGTGAAAGAATTTTTTTTGATAGACATTAAATTGAAGACATGTTCAATTGTATGTTTTGTTGCATTATAACTCAAAGCTAACATCATGATTGCCAAAATTTCAGGATAAGAAAATAATACTTTTCGGATTTAGCAACCGCGTCAAAAGTGCTTTGCGTTCTCTTGAAGTATCTGCAATGGAAGACAAGAAAAATAAAATGGCTCGGTTTGCATTTTTCTTGATTAGCAATTTTTAGTAGATTTTTTAACCACAGGGTAGCTTTTTGCGTTTGTTGGGACATAGAAAAATTTCCAGCTTCTCACACTCGCTTGCGCAGCCCAAAAAGCACCCAAGACGTTGAACCCTGTGTTATCAGCTCGCAACTGTGAACATAATTGCGATTTGCGTTATCCTAGGTCGTGACCGCAAAGTTTCAACCTTGTGTTATTCTTTCTCAATGTCGTGAATTGCCAAAAATTTAAAACTTAATCAGCATGCGAACCATTTGTAGTTCTACTTTCTCTCTTGGGTTTTTACAAAGTTTGGCTTTGCTCTTCCTCGCGGTCTGTTGAAAGGTTTTTCGGTTACTTACGTGTAAATTAGCGCTTTTGTTTACATTGGATAGCGTGGAAAACAACCATGTATAGCAGTGCTCTTCAACCGGGGTTCCGCAAAACATGTAGTGGGGTTCCGTGAGTTTCAAGGGTTCCGTGAAGGTTCCCCGTTTTATAGGGGAATTATTTTTTGCTTCAGTATGTTGATGCGTCTTTATGAATTTTTTAGATCACCGTGCCACTTTCAGACTCCAAGTTCACTAGTTAGTTGTACAGGCGGTTGAATGCAGATAGCGGAACAAGAGATATTGAGAGTTGTTGCGTTATTTGTTGTTCAGTGTTGTGCATATTGTTGCATCACAGTTGCACGATGTTGTCGATCTACAGTTCACAGTGGAGTAGGCTGAGTAGAAAGTAGACTCATCCTGAGACTAGTAGGGAATAGACTGAGTCACAGACTAGACCCGTTGTTCAACCTTTGTAGGAAACAAGTAAAAACAGTGTGAAACCCAACTTTTTACTATTTAGTCAAGCCAGGTCAAGAAAAATAACATATTTTCCTATGTGAAGCGTAATAATAACAACAGGGAAGGTGTGGACGGAAGAAGTGGTGTAGGAGGTGGAGTGCAAGTGCACCTCCAAAAGTTTTGATTTGTCAAAAATCTGGGCAAAATCCCTGAATATCCCGGCAAAATTCCTGAAAACCCAGACAAAAATGGCGCCCAACGTTTGCAGAAAAACAAATTATGACCGTTTTTTGGAGTTCACAGCAAAAAGATCTTAATAATCTTTGTGGCAGATATTTTTTTGGCAAAAGTCGCACAACTTTTCTGGCAAGTTTGGGAAATATCGGGCAAAAATCCTTCGCACCCCCAAAAATTTGTTTGCTCCTACCCTTTTGAACGGTAATGAGCAATGTAGTTCAAATGTAAAAGAGGCACCTAATCCGAAGCGAACCAAATGTAATTCAACTGCTAAACTTAGAAAATGGGACAACACATATTTGAGATGTGGGTTCATTTTGCCGGATGACCAAATTCAGAATGTAGCAGCTACATCCCAAAAATGCAAGAACAACCGAGCCATTAAATTTCGTGCTTTTTAACTTCTGTAATAACAGTTTATTTGTTGAAGTATCTAATAGCGAAATATTTGATATTCTTACAAGTAATTCGTGTTTTTTAAATTTTTCTTAATGGGGGTTCCATGACAAATACGTTAGTATATCAGGGGTTCCACGATGACAAAAAGGTTGAAGAGCGCTGATGTATGGTATCAACGCATTTTCGATATTATTCTATGTAAAAGAGGACCAAGCCCAGACTTCACAATAAAAACGTTCACGCGTTCTCATCATCAAATTAAGTGATACAACAACGATCAACATCAACCTTCACCCATAAAACCCGGGAAGTAGTGACGCCGGCTCACAGCATCATTAAGTCATTGGAACTTTTGCACAACTGGTCGGAATCAATTTCGTCTCCTCATAGACAGACACATAGAAAGCTTACCACTCTCAGAAACAGTCAGAGTAACATTACCCCAATTTATCACGCCTATGCAACACCAAGCGAGAAGCCAGCAGATCGGAATGTGTTTATGTTGGCATAATCAATGAAACAGATCCCACAAAACCACAAAGAGCTTTGATCCCAGTTTTTTAACAACGAAGCTGTAATTGTTCCCAGCCCACTTTACAGCGAGCTGCCTGTCAAGGTAGAAAGCAGCTAAAAATAAACTCAGTGAAAAAGCGTCTCCGGAATAGGTTTCGCCTTTTCGCCATCTTTCATGAAAATCCACCACCAATTTTACTGAATCACCGACGTCGCTTTCACACAAAAAAAGAAAAACAAGTTACATCCTTGTAGATAGGATATTACTCTTTACTGGTAATATTGAAGTTAATCAGTTAGTCCAAGTGTCAGTAGTGAATTTTACGAAGCCTTAATAAACTCACCAACTTTGGTGCTGACCTTCTCAGTCGTAGTTTTTCTTCTGTATTTAATGAAGTCTCCTTTCTTTCATTTATGAAATAGCGAAATAAATCTGGCCGTCTTGACTATATTCCTAATACAGCATTTCAATCTCGTCAAAATGTATTATTGGTTGCCATTAAAAGTCAAAATGCACAGCGTCATTTCAGGCGAAGAAACAACACCTCAGAGCTGAAAACATCTCAAAAATCATTTACCCGATGTGTTGGATTTTCTCTTGAAGATGTTTAGAAGATTTTACCACAGTATCTTCTGTTTTCAGGGATACAAGACTTAAACATTTTTGCCAAACTTCAAGGCCAGATATGTGTTCGTTTGTTTGGCTTGCTAAGCCAAAATAATTAGCTCAGAGTTTCACCTTGGACCAAAATCGAAACTCACGACTTGCATTCAGTGAGTCTGACCTATTGAATGTTTCAAACAAAAAAAACGTGACATCATGAGACCAATTTCGGGATACACATGAATAGAAATAAAACTTGCCTGACCTTGTCTGAAACCTATCAGCTTTGACCATGCTGTAAAAGTGTTAGAGAGCATGACACATCCATTTGCATGATTGTGTCTTTTTTATGCTCCCAGTGAAGTTCCATAACTTGAACACTTTTAAGTGAAGCTGTAGGTCGGATTCTGCAAGCCTGGAGTATTATATAACAAGAATAAAAAGCGTGCTCAGCGTGAAAAAAACATGTAAAATGTTTCAGTTTTTGCAAATCACATCATACGAAAAGCCAATTTGAGTTTGCAACAAGCTGTGCTGTAAACCTTGTTCTGTTTACGACAAGTGGACACACTGC
>Ga0210059_1013798_pt1 | contig 12036 bp, 6 predicted proteins | sample Ectturendosymbi2_FD_188042 | JGI IMG/M metagenome (GOLD analysis project Ga0210059, IMG submission 188042) | Ecteinascidia turbinata endosymbiont from Florida, USA - Sample 2 (SPAdes) (version 2) | ecosystem: Host-associated > Tunicates > Ascidians > Unclassified | place: Key West, Florida... | reverse complement strand
AAGGGGCCATGCCCCCCCAAATTTTTAGAAAATATAGTCATTTTGTGCTTTGAGAGGCGTTTTCTAGACAAAATAGCGTTATTCGCCTAAAATCAAACATTTTGGCCCCCCCACTAGGTGGAATACACCTAAAGATTTTACTGTTGTCTGGTAATGGTTTGCATAATGCGGCTGAACGAATCCGTGCCAACTATGAGGATGTTGACAAGCTAATTGCTGCGGTGAAAGCTTCAGTGGTGAAAAACAAAGATCGAAGAGCAAAGTTTTCAGCAATCAACACTTCCCCCGCAAGCCGTAGTCACTAGGTGGGGAAGTTGACTGAAGGCAGCAGAATACTATGCAAAAAACCTTCCCCAAGTTCGTGAGACTGTGCTTTCTAAGGTACAGGGCAGTTAGTGGTGAAAGCGAAGGAAGCAATCGCGGCTGTAAGCCTTCCTAGAAACCTAAGAGAAATTTAAGAATTTTACATCAAACTCATTGATGAAATACAAAGAGCAGAGACCCAAAAATATACCATTGCTCAAGCCTATGAAAGAGGCTACACATTTGAGTTTGGCAGCGATCCAGCTGGAATAAAATTGTATTTAGATCACCAATTCGAACTAATAGTGACCCAAAAGCAATTGTGCAAATGACACGGCCAAACATCAGTCCAGAACTGCATGCCAAATTGTTAAATTGCCAAGCAACTTCATGCACTGTGGAGAGAAGTTTTAGCATGCTTGGCAAACTATTGGCAAAAGACCGTCATTTCTCCCCAAAAAATGTTTGGAAATATTTAGCATTGTATATAAATAAATCGCTTGAATAAATTACTGTCGTTTGCAATGTTTGCGCATAAATGCAACTTTCGTTGAAAATAAATGCAACTTTTTTACTGCAAGAAAAACTTGCCCTACACATGAGGCAAAAGCACTGCTTGAGTTATATTGCGTTCAACCAAAAACTTTGAGAATCACTGGTTTAGTGTCTGCCAGAGGTGGCTGGAGTCACATTTTCAAAGCCCGATTCCGTCCCTGTTCCAAAATTTTTCAATCTGGATCCGGGTCCGGAAATTCAAATTTGAGAATCCGACTCCTGTTCAGACTCCAGCTACCATCGATCCAACCAAAATTTACCAATGTTTTCACTTAAGAAATGACCTCGCAGACCTGCTGCTGCCGAAATTGAAAAGTGACTCCGGCTCCGGTTCCAGTTTTTCACAAAATTTTGACTCCGAGCCCGGATCCCGGTGTGAAAGAAAAAGGAAGAATCCTGCCGGAGTCGACTCCGGCACTCTGGATCCATGGCCACCTCTGGTGTCTACTTTTTACTCCTTTGTAAATAATTTAGGCATGACCGCAAACTCATTATAGCAGGAAATGTCAACTATCCAATCGCTGAAACAAAATAGTGTCTCAAGCAAACTATTTGCTCTTGCCTAATCAATTTCCTCATTTGATTTGCCATAAACTAGGAATTCAGAACTTGATAATTTTCGGAAACCGTTAAAAAACAAGAATTTTCAAGCTGCAGTTATTCAGGTTGGCATTAACATCTGGTTAACGCAAGCCAATCAATCATGTTTGGCTAAAAGCAGAATAGCTCCTGCAGTGCTTTTGCCGCATGAGGCAAAATAGACATTGGCTTCAAGTTTTTGAAGTGTAAACAGGAGTCGGAATGTAAATTTGCAATGAGGCCCTGAGTGGGAGCAGGAGCTGGTGTCAATTTTTTGGAACAAGAGTAGGAGTCATAAAAGTCACTCTGATTACCTGTTGTGTTGATTGTGTACTAACACCTACTCTGTAATGTGGTATGACCCGGGGAACAGGAGGGGCGAAGCCCCCGTGCAAAATTTTTGGCCTCCACTGGAAAAATGTGTTGGACACAGTTTATAACTATTGGACATATTTTAAAAAATTTGCGCGCCTCTCAGAAAACTCTTCACTCGCCTTGGTGTCCCAAGTTGGTTACAGACCTGGCCATGACTAACCGTTTTTATTCGCTTGTGTTACTCGATTTCCTTTGTGATGTGGATTATGGACCATGAGTCTGCAGCAAACCCACAAAAAAATATTTGTTTATTATGAGTTCTTGACGGAGTTGAAGGTATAATGAATTATTGCCTTTGTTAGTTGGAAGGTAGAAACGAAACTGTTAATTTGCAAAACACTCGCGAACGTGGCAAAACACCACAATAGTTATCTGTCATGTCAGACTCGAGTCCCTGGTCTTGAAGAACTTTCTTGCTTTGCGTTTTCTGTTCGCATTTGTCAATACGGTTATGTACAAATGTGACATTTTATTTTAATTTTTGTGATGTTGTAACAAAGTCTCAATTTCCTCAACAAAATTACTTACAAAACAACAATGATCTAATGTTAAGACAAGGACTTTATTAAGAAAATGAGGTCATGGAAAATCCTGAAAAGTCACTCGCATTTTTTGTTGTTATTAAAGTTCACAATGTTTTAGATTTTTATGACTGCTTGGCTTCATTTTGTTTCAAAATACTGCATCTGAAACTTTCATAATTGAAATTGTTGTTGATTTTAGCAATGCCGTCATCCTTTGACTGATGACGCTTCTGAGTTTATCGGTTTTTGTCTCACGTATCGGTTTTTGTCTCACGTGTGTTTGCAACTTTGTGGAGGTTCTGCTCTTTGGACCTTGTCGTGAAAGAAGTTCCGCCTCGGTAACAATAGACTTTGTGACAAGCCATGGGGTTTGGATGGGCACTAAGTTGCGGTTTTGCTGGGCGTGGATATTATTCAACCGTTTATATTGCGTTTGTTTGGACGTTATCGCAGGAAACTTGACCTTTATGGAAATTAAGTTGAAGCATGTTAAAACGGACGCAATCGGAATGACATTAGTTTGGCCAAGAAGCTTTTATAGTTTTACCTTCTGAAGTACACGCAGATCCTCTAGCGTCAACCAATGTTGAATGTTAGCCTACCAACAAAATTCAAGCGGATTTTTGTTGGCTGTAAGTAATAGGTGTAGGTAAAACAGGTGACGTGAACTTGTGAAGCATGATTTTTGTTCGTCATCGCCCACAAATGTTTAGACATGTGATTAATCATTAAACTGCCTCACGCAGCTTTGTATCACTGTTTGTATGGACACTTAGTTACGTAGGTAATGATTTAGCTCACTGTGACAACTGGTTCAGCTTATTTGTTAGTTTACGAGTTCCATGTCATCAGAGGAAAACGACAGTTTTGATTTGGCTCAACCATCCCCAAGTGCTTCTCCTCCAGCAAAGCATAGAAAACTGAACAACAACGAGACGGGTTCTTTTTGTTCAAACAATTCAGCTGCTCATACCATCATGAATTCCGTAAGTTGTTTAGTTCAGTAGTAGCAATTCTTCATTGCAGCTTAAATCATGGCATAAATTTCTTTATATTAGTTTATGAAACATGGACTTCTAAAAAGTGTTAAAAAAAACTAAAGCTTTTTTATTCTAAGAAATGTTTGGCAGTTGATCAACAACAAGCCTAACACTTAGTTATTCTGCCTCAGAAGGTAATAGGGTCATTCCATGTCAAGTGATGCAGAGCTATATCTCTATTCTCTGACGGTGAGCAAAATCCATAAAATTTCATAAGCAGAGAGATCTCATCATTCTGATTTGAAAACACTTCGAATTTTTTAAATCGGACCAGTATTCGCAAAATTATTGCTGGTTGAAATTTGCAGTGTTCCCATTGAAATTTTGCATATACTTTTTGTAAATTTAGTGCTCTGACATAAAAAGTCCTGTATATTTTTCATCTGTGAATATTCTTTGTTGGAATTTTGCAAGGATGTGTTGGAAGGTGTGTTTATTAAAAATCAATCATTAACACTTTCCTTATGACCATTGAACTTACATAAATCAAGATCAAGTAAGACATAGTTTTTGTGTGTGTTCATGCACGACCATTTTTTAATTGCTTATAACTTGAAAAAGTTTAACTGGTATAAAGTTGGTTCTTGTTTTATTTGAAAGCAGTAGAATAGAATATTTTTTTGGTTTCAGGAAACCTTTGCTTATTTACCTATTTGATATAGTTTTTATCATTTTCACACTTTGGCTGCTGGTCTACGAATGTATCGTACTTGAAAATTGGGGAAAAACCAGGGTATTTCGGTTGACTTACCAAGCGCATAGCTCGTCAGCCGATTGCGCTAGAGAGCTGTTCAAACCCTCAAAATACTCAGCAAATCTTGAAGTCCGCAATGAAAAAAAAATTGTTTTGGGTTTCTGTTTCTTTGTGGATGACATCATAAGTAGGTTTTTAGCCATTTTTGGCTGCTGGTACCTGACCTGCGCCCAACCGTTAGATGGAAGTATTCCATTCAAGTTTTCATTGCAAACTATGTTAAAATCTGCATTTTTTGAGACATTGATTGACTTTGTAGCGTTTCTGGTTCAAAAGTTATAATCTAAAATAAATAAGCTAATTAATTATCTAATTATGGGATTAATTACTTTGTTTATTTCAGATCATAACTTTTGAACCAGAAACCTTAGCAATTTGATCAAAGTATCAAAAAACTCGGTTTTAGCCTAGTTTCTAATAAAAACTTGCATGAAATACTACCATCTAGTGCTTTGGGCCTAGGGCCAGATGAAGTGGGGCAAAAAGGCTTAAAACAACTCCACTTATGATGTCACTCACAAAAAAACCGAAACCCAAAACCAAAATTTTATTTTCAAAGCTGACGTGAAGACTTGTTGAATCTTTTGAGGTTTGAACAGCTCTTTAGCACAATCGTTGGCAGAGATATTCTCGTGCAAAAACATGTACAAACTGCTGGATTTTAGCCGTAGCCTGCCGGACGGAAGGTGTTAAGTAACTGAGGGGATTTTCACTCATAATTAAAATATGCACTAGAGCAGGGTTTCCCAACCGGGGGTACTCGTACCCCCAAGGGGTACGAGATTGAACATCAAGGGGTACGAAGATCCTTGGGTCACAGAGCAGCTTATGTATCTATTACAGAGCAATATATATCTCAAAATGTTTTTGGGGGTACTAAGAATGCTCTGACCTGACAAAGGGGTACGAGCAGCAAAAAAGGTTGGGAACCCCTGATCTAGAACAAGCTGCAATAATGATTTTTATCCTCAACTTTTTTTGTTTGTTTGGCACGATACATGTTTCTGATAATATGTTGAAGATAAAACAGTTTTCTTAAATTTTGATCATAGTAATTCCATATATGATAAATGGACAAAAGTAAATTGTATATCTCTAGCTTTGTTTCATTAATTCTTTATTTTTTCTGAGGTGTCCTATCTATCAGATACTCTTCAAAATGCAAAAAATAATATAATGTTATATAGAATCAGAACTGCCAAATAGAAGCAAACAAGAACATGCCTTCAAAAAATAATAAGATAAGCCAGGGAAAGATTAAACAAAGGTACTTTTGTGGTCAATCTGTGACATCACAGTTATTACATCCAGTCTTTACATAAGTGTTGCAACTATGATGCAACAGTGTTACTATGATTGTAACAATCATACAGTAACCTGAAAACTATACTTTTTAAGTACAAAATGAGGCGCAAGGGTATCATTCGACACATAGGAACTGCACCAAATACCAAGTTGTTTACTATTTTCAAAAAGGCAATGTGCTTTGCTATCAAAGTCTGTTTCATATCAGGTGGTCTTCAGCATGATGTACCAATGTTTGTTGTTGTGTAGTTTAGAAAATAATCCTAATCTGACGGAAGTTGAGTATTTTACAGATAAATGTGCAGCTCAATATAAAAATGACAAAAGCTTTTGTACTCTCTGTCAACATTCAAAGCAGATTTTGGCTTCTTAGAATTTTTTTGCAAGAAGTCACACAAATCACAATGCGATGTCATTGGTGGTAATGTGAAATTAGCAACTGTATCAGAAAGTGTGCACTGTCCACACATGTTCAATTCTAACAGTAACAGATATGTTGGCACACTGCACTGAAAAAATTCGAAGTATTTTGTTAGCATTTCAAGTGAAACTATTTGCCAAACAGCAAGAGGCAATGCAGCTTTGATTTCACCAATCTTATGCTATCAAGGGCACACAAAACTTCTACTTTCATCCAGTTTGTCCAACACAAATTAAAATGAAAAGAATAAGTCCCATTAGCACATATTCTTTAGTAGTACAAACTTCAACTATTATCAACCAAAACCCATATGTTTAAAAAGAAATTGTTGCAGCTGTGTATGACAAAACATGGTGGTACACTGGCATAGTGCGAAATGTTGAACAGGAACAAGTAGATGCTTCAATACAATTTATGCATCCTAATGGATTTTCTTCATTTGTTTTGGCTATAAAAAGATGATTTCTGCTGAATATTATCGCAGCCACTTTCTTTGCGCTATTGAAAGCACCATGGCTAAAATCAGCTAGTGGCTACTACTATGTCTTTTCAAGACCAATAACAAAGATAATGAAGAGATTTTAGGAAATTTGCTCTCAATGCTGCTCATCTATGGGCACAATTTTTGGTAAAATGCGCAAATTTAAGTCTTGAGACTCGGTCTTGAAGTTCAAGTCTCAAGTATCGGCCTCGGAATTTTTCATGAAGTCTCAGTCTCGAAGTTTTACAAGGTCTCGGCCTTGGCTACATAACTGATTATTTGACTAAATATAAATAAGGCCATCTGAATTGTGTATCAGACAATACCAAATGGGTGAATTTGAAGCAAAAATGACTATTTGTGTATGTGAAATAAGATTTATGTTTGTATCAAATCAGATAATATCTTTGGATCATGCAACCCTAGGTTTGAATTGAATAGAATTATGAAGTCAACTAGACAAAATGATTATAATCAGTAGCTACATTTGAGAAAAAAGAACAAGTTATTGCTAATTGTAATGTAAATCAGATTACATTTTGCATTTCACAACGGAAATGGTCATTTTCCTGACCATGAAAATAATAAATGTAAATTTATGGTATCTTTTGTTTAAATTTAAAAACATTTTTAATTATAATAAGAATTTACCCTTTCTAATTTTTTCACAGTATTCAACATGTTTTTAATCTCATTCAAAAATTTTTGTTGAGGTGATTGAGCATACTACGTATTGAAAAAAAAAAATTTTTTTAAATTGATATATGCTGGTATATAAAGATATACTTTTTTGTCTGAAGTTCAAAATAAGTAGGGGTCACCAAGATACAGTAGTATCTCCATAATACCAGCCCTTAAATAAATAAAAAAATTGGGTCAATTGAAGTTGTCCCATTTCAGTTATTGGTATTTAAAATATTGTCATGCTTGAATGCACATGAAAAACATGTTGCCTTATAACAACAATTAAGAGCAGTTCCAAAGGTGACTAATGGGACATTTTGACTACTTTTTCATTTCTATAGCAGACATGAAATAAAGAAGAAAAGTAAAAGTAGTAGCATTTGTCATTGATGACTCATACTTACGTTTGCATGTTTGGAAAAATTCATCGGTCTTTGAATATTTGGTCATTTGAACATTTGTTTGTGACGAACAAGACAGGGGACACAAAAGTACCAAATTAGAAAAATAAATTCAAATTCCAAAGTCTGCTCATTGGCTGCATAGATAGTTTTGATTTGGTAATGTTGTGTGGACAATATATCAAGGTTTTCAATCCATGCATTAGTTTCCAATATTTGCTAGTTACAGTTTAGCAACGGAGATATTTGCAGAGCATGTTATTGTGACTAACAAGACATTTTAATTTATGCCTACTTCTTCGCATTTATTTGCAAAATAAGCTTCACAGTATTAAATTATTCTGATACAAGGCTGAGAAGTAAATGAGTTCACTAAAAACTTTGTTCAAAATCAGTTTTAATTATTCAGAAGTCTGCATCCATTAAAACTTTACCTGGATTTCAAAATTATAACTAAATTCAACTAACAACAAAAAATAAGCAACCAATTTTGGCTAAATGCAAAGTTGGTAATGAAATTGCATGAAGATATCTGTGAAAAGCCATGGAGATGTAAATGCTTCCTATGCTATGCATGCAAGCAAATGAATCCACATGTTAATAAAGCGCTTGAAAATTTTGGTTGAAAATTTCACTCAAAAACGAAAAAACATCAAACATGAAAAATCCATTGCTGCACAGATTAAGATAGTCAAACATTATTTTACAATCAGCTTGGCAAATGCTGAATGATAACTACAACAACACAGGCTCTCAGGCTCTAAAAATAATCAGAAACTAAGAATACTAGAATAACCGATCTTAAAGCAAGAAAAAGGGAATATATCATAACAACTTGATCTTCATGCAATCAAAAAATGGTTTAATACTTCAATTCAACAGCATTTTTTATGCTGCCGTAGCAATGAGTACCACTATAAAAAATAATGTCGCAAAGAATACCTTATACTGCCAAATGAAAAGTTAGTACAAATAAAACAATAAAAAAGATCATTTAAAATAACACCTTAAACTTTCAAATGAAAGACCAGTACAACTAACATGGAACAACATTTGCAATCATAACACATTCACAATGACAAAGACTAGTCAGAAAAAGTGTATCTGCCTCTGTTATCAATTTCAGCTGTGGCTTGTTTCATTTGTATGACTTGTTTTCATCAGCTTGTCTTTTGTTTGGGCTAAATCAGTGGTTCTCCAAGTGGGTGGAGTTGTGCCCTTGTGGTTGATTTTGAAGAGCATGGGGCTAAAAAACCAAAAGGAGTGAGAGGGGGTGAAAATACTCAACCACTAATCGATCATTGAATTAACATCAATAGCCTACTAATATGGCTTGTTAGTTTCTTGCAAATTTTACTTTACTACAATAATCATTGGAGATTATTGTTAAAGCCATTTGTCCATTAAATTTTTGCTCTGGATGTCTATGTGCCCAGCTACAAGATTATTTTCTTTTCACAAAAATTCTGAACGTAATATTAGAGTCATAATATGATTGTTTAATTTAGCCATTTAATAGCTTGGTTCAGCTGTCTAATACTTCCTTTAAATAAAATTTGTTAAAATCAAGCTTGGGGGGGCAAAAATGACGTTTGAGAGTGAAAAAGCAGCGATGGAATAAAAAAATTTGAGAAACACTGGGCTAAATGGTAAACTTTATTTTGCTCGTTTTACAGCTTTGCCATACCTTGACTTACTTTGGAAAGCCGACCCAGAGGGTGACATACTGCTTGCTCTGGAGACCGAAAAAGGAGTTGAGGCAACACCCTTTCTAGATTTTCGATATCGTTGTTTTCTTTCTCTCATTTTTTAGCTTCAAGCAATTAATTTTTTTCAGTTGTTGGCATATGACTGATTATGGACTTTTCTTTAGTCTTATAGTTTTTCATCTGCATCTTTGCTTTTCCAAATATTTTTCATATTTTCCTTTAAATTTTAGCATATACTTTTTTTTCCTTGTAACTCTTTGGCGTCCGTTAGGTTTCGGGGATTTGCGGAAAAAAACCCGCCTAAACGCACGTGGCTTTGCACGGGAATTTCTCCAGTCCGGTATGCTCTACAGACCCGGTAAAAGTCTCAAATGACGTGGCAAGTCTTCTAGTCTGCACTCAAAAAAAATTTTTTTGCTTAGGGGAGTGCGCGTTTTTTGTGATTGACGTCATAAGTGGAGGACTTTTAGGCCACCTTGTCCCACTTTGCCTGGCCCTAGGCGCCAACCGTTAGGTGGTAGTATTTCGCTGAAGTTTTTATTAGAAACTAGGCTACAATCCGAGTCTTTTGCTACTTTGGATGGCCTGCTGAGGTTTCGGGTTCAAAAGTTGTGATATAAGTTAGTAAAAATATTTGACTAATTAGCTAATTAGATAATTAATTTGTTTATTTTAGATCATAACTTTTGAACCAGAAACGTTAGAAAGTCAATCAAAGGCTCAAAAGACTTGGACTCAAGCCTAGTTTCCAATGAAAACTTCAGCGAAACACTTTGGCCTAGCGGTTGGGCCCTAGGCCAGGCAACATGAGCCAAAATGACCTTAAAACTACTTCACTTATGACGTCAGTCACAAAAATCCGCACCCCTAACCAAAAAATTTTTTTCGAGTGCAATCTATTAGACTGGCTGATTTGTTTGAGCCCTTGAACAGTTCTCTAGCGCAATCGGCAGAGGAGCTAGGGCATTGGTAAGGCAACCGAAAACTGCTGTTTTTTAGGCCGAAATCGAAGTATGAGTATATCATAGACCGGTTCTCAAAGTGTTACTGCAGATTTAGCATTTTGATATTACTATCTAAAATAAACAAGCATGCCAGCTGTCTCTAAACAGAAAGATGCGCAATTAAGTCAATTGTATGCTAACATGAACAAAACAGCATTAAATTACTCAAGTGTTATATAATTAAAAAAATCATTGCCATATTGCTAAAAGGTGCATCACGTTCAACAAAAGAGGTATGAACTGGTGTGAACTTTTACTTCAGCAACAGCGACATGTCTTTGAAGGCCTTGTGGGTAGTAGGATAATTAAGCATTGTGGGGAGCAATTTAATTAATTGAGTGTAAGGGACAAATGTAGGTACAATGGGTTAACACTAGAAAGCACCGTAAGAGGTGGGTTGTACAAATATGTATAGCACAGACACACTCTTTTAAATCCATTTTTCTCTACTCAACACCATCACAGACACTGATATAAAACAAAACTAGCTTGCCCTTTACGTAAATGAATAACTTAGTGTTTCATTTCTAAAACATTTAAAAAAACATATTGTGACTAATGGGACATATTGTGATTAACGGGACATTATGACTACTGGGACAAAATCTTTTTCACTACAAACAAAGACACCATCACTTTTGACGAAATTCTCTGGTTTAAATGCAAAGTACACACCAAGTTATTAATTAATCTGAGGTATTGTGTAGAAACCTTACTAAGTTTTACAAGAAAAAACTTTTAACAAAAATATGTGACTAATGGGACATCTCTTTTAATATTATTCAGATGCTAAAATTCCCAGTGATGAAACTTTTTTCAAGTAATTTCACTATGGAAATGATTAACATATTAATGCTTTCAACCAAAAACTCACTTAATCAGAGAATGAGAAAATTTTAGCTTATTTTAATACATCCAAAAAACATTTGCAAATTAGTGATTTTTTTGTGTTTATGTCACGCATGAGTGATTTTGATGACTACCCATTTTCTTTACCCCAAAATTGGGGAAAGCGCATGGATTTTAAAAAATTTTTCTTTAACTAAAGAAAAGATACTTGAGACAACCTTTTGTCAAGTTTTTACAACAATTAAATGATTACATTGAGAATGGTTTAGTTTTAAAGTTTGTTGATGATTTTCTTGCTAGTTGTTACGCTTCATTGACCACAAAAAGTAGTCATTTTGTATGGTCCATAACTTCGCGAAGCCTCAACCAATTCCAATAAAATTTAGTTTTTTGGAAGCAGCATGAAAAGTTCTATCTGCTTATGAAGTTTGAAGAAAATCTGAGATGGTGGGTTGACTAGCTGGGACAGTTGACAGAGAATGACCCAAAAGACAATAAAACTCACAGAAAGTGTGAAAAGTCCAAAGGCAATAACTATTCATTAAAGAGAGGCAAGTGGCAGGCAGCAACACTGGTTAACACTTTGAGAGCCGGTCTACGATATATTCGTACTTCGATTTCGGCCTAAAAAACAGCAGTTTTCGGTTTCCTTACCAACGCCCTAGCTCCTCTGCCGATTGCGCTAGAGAGCTGTTCAAGGGCTCAAACAGATCGACCAGTCTAGTAGATTGCACTTAAAAAAATTTTTTTTGGTTACGGGGTGCGGATTTTTTGTGACTGACGTCATAAGTGAAGTAGTTTTAGGGTCATTTTGGCTCATGTTACCTGGCCTAGGGCCCAACCGCTAGGCCAAAGTGTTTCGCTGAAGGTTGCATTGGAAAATAGGCTTGAGTCCAAGTCTTTTGCGCCTTTGATTGACTTTCTAATGTTTCTGGTTCAAAAGTTATGATCTAAAATAAACAAATTAATTAATTATCTAATTAGCTAATTAGTCAAATATTTTTACTAACTTACATCACAACTTTTGAACCCGAAACCCCAGCAGGTCATCC
>Ga0210059_1013797_pt1 | contig 12037 bp, 11 predicted proteins | sample Ectturendosymbi2_FD_188042 | JGI IMG/M metagenome (GOLD analysis project Ga0210059, IMG submission 188042) | Ecteinascidia turbinata endosymbiont from Florida, USA - Sample 2 (SPAdes) (version 2) | ecosystem: Host-associated > Tunicates > Ascidians > Unclassified | place: Key West, Florida... | reverse complement strand
AAAAAGCACATCGAAAGGAACTGCTCGGTTAGGCGTTCTTACCCGAAAATAACGTTGGCAACACACATCACTTTAGTAGCATTATCACAGTAAGCCCTAGTGCTTCGAGAATCAAAGAAACGTAGGATGCATACGTTCCTATATGTAATAAGCTGCAATACCTTGCCTACTTATTACTTAACATAACCAGCATTCCTGCACTGAAATGCGAAGTTAAGGTGCGAGATTTAAAGCAACTCAAGCTGCAAACATAAGGTGCAATTCGTCCTGTTTAAAGAAAAACTTAGTCTTCTCCGTCAGTGATTCTGGCCAAAGCTAGGCTACTGTGTGCATCCCTCGTTTTTTTGATTCTTCAAGCAGTAGGGCTTACTGTGATAATGCTACTAAATTGATGTGTGTTGCCAATGTTATTTTCGGGTAAGAACGCCTAACCGAGCGGTTCCTTTCGATGTGCTTTTTCTATGACAGCGTTATTCTCTTTACAAAACGGTGCTCATCTCCAACCGAGCACTTCACTTTCAACGCGCCCTTTCTGTGAGAGCATTCTTTTAGTGCACCTGAAGGTGCTGAGAGGCAGTGAGCTGCGCCTGGTGAGGACAGTTGGAATGGTCAGACTTGACGAAATCCTCTTTGAAACTTTAAGAAAAAAATGGCACTAACACTGAGACCACCACCACAAGTTTACTGTAGCCCATCGTCTGCACCAACCAATGTTATTATCAGATCAGTATAATTTAGACCAGAAACCACCTAGCTTTACATGATGCCAGGGATTTCATGCCTTGCAGTAGCCTAGCCTTTGTCTGAATTACTGAAACAGAACACCAAGTTTTTCTTCAGACAGGATACCATGTTTTCCTCCGACACGTTTCAGCACTATATATCCATGCAGATTTAGCTATACATGTGCTGAGATAGCTAAATGTGTGCAGAGATAGCTGAATGCGCGCAGAGATAGCTATCTCTGTGCAGAGACAGCTAAATGCGCGCAGAGATAGCTATCTCTGCACAGAGATAGCTAAATCCGCTCAGAGATAGCTCTTTCTGTGCAGATGTAGCTATCTCTGCTCAGAGATAGCTAAATATGCGCAGAGATAGCAGTTTTTGTGCTAAATCTGTCAGATATAATATTTTTACGAACAGTGCCCCATACTTGCTGTACCCCGTAAATGACGCATTCCCTTTTTGGTAAGCAGTGCGACTTTCTTGAGGGAATCGCCTGCTTGTTTACAGGAATGTCTTCATTATTGCAATTTGGTAGTTGTGCGTAAAATTCAATTTCAGATTTCAAATTCCAGGCCATCAAAACCAGCTTATCACCAATGAGGTGAGATATATAAATTTGGCGTGTGGACCAGTGTGTCCCTCTTAACACTGGCTGCCGAAGCATTCCCTGGTTGCACAGCACGAAATCTATTCGCTGTGGGCCTGATGGTCCCAGGTTTTGTATGCTGGGCGTGCCAACACTAGTGAGGACCAGTGCACATCCAACCAAGCGCTCCCTTATCACGAGATCAAAGGGCATCCCTCAGTACAACATGCACCTGGCCTTCAGGCTGTCTGACTCTAGTGACAGGTTCACCCGGTCTTTATACCCCAAACGCCTGCTTTTCCTTATACCAGGTTGTGCAATCTTTATGTCATAACCACCCTTTTCTTTCTTTATTCCTTTTTACTTTGTTCAACTTTCGTCATAATTTCTTTCATTATCTATTTAGGTTGGAATCAACCCGTGTCGTAATTTCTTTCATTAATTATTTTGGTTAACTTCAACCTGGGTTGTCATTTCTTTCGTTACTTATTTTGGTTGACTTCAACCTGGGTTGTCATTTCTTTGAATGTTAATTCATCTGCTGAATCATCTTTACATTGCAAAATCGCACTTTATCTAGAAAGATCACAAACACATAATTACACAGTTTCACATACACATTAAATATGTTATCGTCAAATATTGGTCGTTCTAGCAAGATAGCTTCAGTTACTAATTCATCGATTAGTCGACCCTCTATTTCAGCATCAAATCTGTTTAATACATCAGCACATTCAATACTCGATCTTATTTCAGCTGCATTCAACGTTTGATAAGTAACATTAAAACTCCAATGATGTAATAATTTATTAAACAATATCGGCACACTTTCTATACGGTAAACATATATTCCCCTTATAGTTTTTGTCAGCACAATAGTATACACAGTTTGTTCTGCCGCTTCAGTCAATCTTATTTCGACGTTAACCCATTTAGGATTACTTTCACGGCTTTGCTATCCGGCATGTTACCTAAGGTTCGTCGAATTCGTATACGTCATAATAAAAAGAGCTTTCTGTATTATGATCAACGCGTTCAAAGTGCTTCATACCTGCGTCAACCAGTGTGAATCATCCTTTCCGTCAATCAAATACGTCACAATCAAAGTAATACTTTGTTTCCCCGATTAACAATCATAATACGTCACAATAAAAGTAACACCCTGCTTTTCTGCACGTACCATGATCCTTGGGAGTTCATTCTACATCAGCATTCAGGATTTCATACAAGACGAGTTCCTTGAAACCGTTACAGCATCTGGGAATAACGCAACATTTGCAAGAAAGCTCTTTTTTAGATTTTCGCAATTTAATTTACTGCTACACCAGTATCATTGGGTTTTTGACTTTTCACTTGTTTGCCTTTTTACAGCAATTTCTCGTACCACCTCTTTTATACCTCTTCGTCTATTCAAGTGCGTGTCTTTCACGCTTCGTTGCATTTCATCATTAGCTATCATTGAGTAACGCACCCCATGAAGCCAGCAGTGCAATGCTTGTTTCAATTAGTTTCGGCGCTTGTTTTTCTGATGGACCTTCGCTGTCATTCACGTATTGCCCTAGATTTGTAAACCGTCCGTTTTCCAGAGCCTTCTGTACGTATTCCAGCGTCTCATTCGCTTTTACTCTTAAAGTCAACCATTTCAGGGTCAATTTCGTTTACGGTGGCTATTACTTTAGTTCATACTTTCATTTCAATGTTCGCCCACCATTTTGTAAGCTCCTCCCTTGCACACATTTCTTTCTGTGAAACATGAAATGGTTAGTCATAACTGTTTTTCAGTCAGTCTTTTCTTCTGCCTCAGCAGGTGCTTTCTTTTTGTGAGTACGGTTACCCAATTCAATTGTTTGTTGTAGCCAACTTATTAATATATAAGAATTTCGTAATTAGCATTCGGGTTTTTCACAGCTTCTTAACTTCCTCGTATATGTTGCGTTTTCCTTAATATACAAAATACATATCCATACACTTTTGTTTCTCTCAATATTCACACTATAACTTTTATAAGCCATTAATATAGCGCACAGTTAAAATACACACACAACACATTTTGTCTTTTGACTACTTCAATTCACTTTCTCCATGCCTTCCTCAGCTTGTATCAGAATGACAATTCGCACAGGTTATTTCTTCAATGTTGATTCACTGCTTTTTTCACCATTTTCTGAGCCAGTCATGTTATGGTCACTTGCAGTGGCGGCTCGTGGTGAAATTGGCCGGGAGGGCTGCGAAATTTCGTCTGTGGTTGCAGGCCCGTCGCCAAGATTGAGCAGCAGGGGGGGCCCAAAAACCAGATGGAGGGGCAAAAAAAACAGAAGGGGGGCACATTTTAAAAATACAGTATTGGATGTATGCAGCAACCGGAGGGCCAAATGTGAAATAGGGGGGGCACCGATTTCAAATGGGGAGGCCGGGCACCACTGGCCCCCCGCTGGCGACGAACCTGTCTGGTTGAACATATGGAATTGTCGCCCTGGCTGTTTTTATAATTGGTGGCGTTTTCAGCCACTCGAGCAGTCCTAATCTTATCAAACTCGTCATTTTCAGTTGGCCTTATTGAAACATAGAAAACATTCACTTCAGTTTAATGAAACCAAACCCTAAAGCGTAAAGACGAACACAACAGAATTAAACCGGTCCCATCAAAAGTATGACGCATAACCACTGCCATCAAAGCTGCAAAGGCGAGAGTCGAACCCAGCACCACTCGCACACTAAGCTTGGAACATTCCGCTAGACTGATGAGGCGCTATTGTTAATAAAGCAAAGCTTAGCATTTTATTCAAACCGTGTCATGGCAGCAGACCTAGGCTCCTAGGCTAGAGCCACTTTCTTTGCGCAGGTACTTTAATCATGTTCCTTCAAATGAAGCTTAAATTTTCCAAAAAATTTCGAACAAATTATGATTTTACACAAGATTTGTCGTTTTTTTGAACTGGATTGTTATGCTTTTCCAGTAAAAGTTTGTATCCTAAATCAGTTACAGCTGCAACGTTCACCTTACCAAAAAATTAAAGGTCTACTTATAGTACTTGAATGCTTATAAGCTTGCCAGATTTCTCATGCTTCAAATTTTTCATATTTCACTGTTTCAAACCAGTCACATCTTGTGTTGTCCAAGAATGAGATCCACGAACTACTGCCTCTTCAAACGCCAACCCTAGAAAGCTCATCAGCTTAGCCTACAGTTGCAAGCTGCACTGGTGCAGATAAACGAAGGGCTGTATTTTCGCAGCCCGACACTGGCGACCAGATTTGAATCCAATGCCGCCAATATCGCCAAAGTACTAGTAAAAGCATTGTTAAACTTAATTATAAAATTCAATATCCAAGAAATTCAGGTAGTAAGAAACAGTCAAGATCAGATTTCCTCCGTTTTTCTTTCAAAATTCATCGTCAAAATATCAAAAACGCTTTCGGATAGGCGGATATACCACCATGTTTTTTGCAGCCAATTGTTTGGTTTCTTTCCTTTAGGGCTGTGCGGATGACAGCCCCGAAACCGCCAAATTCATCGGCAAGTGTGCTGAAAACGTCATTGCATAAGTGGTGTCGTTGGCAAGCAGCGAAACATTGGTTTTGTTGGATTCCGAGGAAACGTTGAGCCGAAATGGTGTCGAAAGTACCGAAAATGATTGTGTTGTGAAATTTTCGTAACGAAATCCAAACTTAAGGCGAGTTTGGCCGTTTGGCGGAATCTTTTGCCTTACTTTTTCAGGGAGGGCTGCAGCCCGGCAGCCCGTCTTGACGAGCCGCCCCTGGTCACTTGTTACCATAACGGTATTTCTAATGGGTTCGACGATATTTACCAAGTCTAGATTATCATGAAAGCTTAAGGTCACTTAACCTTGCCTGAATGTGAGTTACCCGGAATCTTAACACAGACAAACTTAATTGCAACTTCTTTATTTTTAGCAACGTGAAAAGTAACTTACTTGATTGTTATAGATCAGTCTTCGGTAAAGTTCAGATGTCAGACTTGTTTTTTAAGCCGAGCTTCATAATCTGAAAAAATAATACGGTTGGATGTTTTTATCTTTGATGGCAATCATTCAAACCTTATCATCTTCTAGTTATGTTCTGTGAAGGAGAGTTTCACAGTTCTAGTATAGCACGATACAGTTGTACTCTGAAAAGAACATAATGCATGCATAACATGATTGTTTTGAGAAATGTTATTTCATATACATTGTCTTTACCTTTAATTGAGTTGTCTTCGTTGTTTGGTGAGGGAGTGAACAGAGTTCACCTTGTGAAATAAACAGGGTTTAGTTTCACGGAATCGATGAGTCTTCTTAGATGGGGGAGTGAACAGAGTTCACCTGGTGAAATAAACAGGGTTTAGTTTCACGGATTCAATGTTTTTCTGAGGAAAACAAATTGCGGGCATAACTGCGTTACTTTACTATACAGCGTGCACATTGTTCTCACCTTTTAGTGATCTTCTTATGGTGGTAAGCAAAGCTTACAGGAGTGAAAAACTGTCATAGCTGTTCACCTCGTACAATCAACACTATGTTGATTATGCGGGCGGACGAATCTTCTTCTTTGAGTGAATAAAGGCCATAGCTATCCACCTCGCATAACCAACACTACATCAGTTACACGGCTCGACGAATCTTCTTCTTGAATGCTTCTCTTGAGGTCTTCTTGCTTCGAGTTCATGCAGCAACACAACTCAGCTGGTTGGTGTTTTTTTGGCAGCTTTTATAGTTGCTGAGTTATGTTTGTTCTTTGAAAACGCCTCGTTTCCATGGTCTAGGGCGGTCATGTGACTCTCCTGCAGGTGGGCGTTTTATTGTTCTTTGTTTATATTTTGTTGTTATTAAGCCTCAGTCATATGCTGCTTGTGCCATATGTCGCTTCCTCATGTCGGCGGATGCTGCCCACGGCAGCACGTGATCTTTCTCTGTTATTTATATTCCAGCTGTTGTGGTTTACGTGGTGGGAAGTTTACCACGCTTTCCTATCGTTTTGTGTTCCTACCGACAAATCTTTTCTTTATGTGGGTGTTTATCGTGTCTTGTGCCAAGGAAGGCTTATGGTTAAGCCTGTCTTTCTGCAGGTCATAACCTCTTGTAACCATTAGTTTATCATTGCCTCGGTTATTCTTTCTTCTAATGTCACGAGGTCTTGGTTGCTTGGTTATTAGTTCTTGGTTTCGTCCTGTTTTGAGTTTATGGTTTTGTATATATTATTCAATGTGGGATGTTCAGTTAAGATTTCTTTGAAATTGTGTTTTGGGAACAAAGTTCCCACAACAGCAGGTCACTTCTCTGTATCAATCGCAACAAGCACCTTTAGCATACTTGAATCTTTGAAAAAATTGTGACAGAATGCATTAACTGCTGTGAAATATGGTAATAAAGATAGATTCTCTAGGTGAGGACGTACTTCATCCAAGAAAACTCTTGAGGCACTTTATGCTGAAACAAAGTGCGCTTGCTTGGATTAATAGACACACATGTTCCATCAATGTACCTCTCCGAAGTCACAGTTGCATTGTTAGTGCGCGTTTTCTCAATTGAGCACAAAATAACCAGTGGTAGGATTCCAAATTTTGCAAGAACAGGTTCTCTCACTCCAGGACTCACTCACTAACAACAGGTTCTTCTTTCGTATACATGAACAAGAATGCATGGTGGTCAGACCTTTGATTGTGTAAAGTGTTCCAAAATTGCAGGGTTGTCCACCTCATTGATGTGGCACGGAGGTTTGAATTTGGTGCAATCATGCAAGATGTGGTGTGCAGTCCGCACCTTGTCACATTCACACAGATGTGAGCCGCACAGGCCCATTAATTTCATGTTGGCCGCAAATCGGCCAACACCAGTCCTCAGGCGGTTGAGCTGGACCCAGGCATTTCTGGGGAGGTTGCAACCTGGTGGTTGTGGGCCGAATGCAAGAATGAAGGATTTAGAGCTGCAGGGATTGGTGTGGTTGGTTCCCCGTTAATTGACAACAATTCCACAAAGGAGCGTAGAGGTTTCCTGGAGCGGAGACGTTTAGGAGAAGGTTTTAGGTGCAGAGTTTCGTGTAGAAGATGTTTCTGATTGAGGGCTTTGGTGTAAAGTTTCAAGCATGAAGCACTGCGCCTTGTCTCAGATGAGGTAATGCCAGATAGAATGGGCAAGAAAGAGAAGGGAATGCTTCGTAGGCAGCCAGTGATAACGCGCATCGACTCGTTTAAAGGTACATCGATCGACTCGTTTAAAGGTTTCTTTTTGAGTGTGTGTAAGTGTGTCCTGAACAACAGAGAGCGATCCAAGCATATACAGAGATATGATGGATGTGAGTCAAACTTCACTGTTACATTGGGTTTTAATTTGACATTCGGCTGACAGTTGGCTGAGTGGTTCTTCAGGTGGAAGACGGAGCACACAGTTTTCTCAACTAAGAGCCTGAGTTTCCACTTAGTCAGGTAAGTGTTAACAACAGAGATATCTTGCGACAAAGCAAGTTCCGCTTCCCTAAATATGGGGGCGGAGACGGTCAGACTAGTTCGATAGGCTGCACACTTCTGAAATAAACGTTTTTTACCTTCAATTATTTTAGTATTGATATACGTTAATGTGAAGACATTGATCATGCTAATGTAATTTTTAGAACAGGCCCGCTGGCGACCTACGTGGCCCTTGGGGACGACCAGGTGCCCGCGGGAACCGCGCTGGTGACCCCTGCTGTAGGCTATAAACCTGTACAGGCTGTATTGAAATAAAAGTTGTTTTAATGTAGGGACACTATTCGCAATTGAAGGACGTTTTTGATTTTTTGGAGTAATTTAAACTATGGCGTGTGTATTTAGGCGATTGCTTTCTTGGCCAAACAATAAACAGTCGTGCATCAGAGATGTTCCATCAATAGGCTTTTTTACATGACCCTGCCACACGGTCGTCAACACGCTTATCAACTCACTTGATGTCAAATTTTACCGGTTCACTAGCACTACACGATTGATTGGTCGAGTGTTGGGTCGTTGTTGACGTTTAATCGTAGCCCTTATATGACGCCATAGAACAGTGGTTCTTAACTTGGGATAAATTTACCCTTGGGGGTAAATTTCATCTTCCAAAGGGGTAAATTTACTGAGCCATCAATTGCAGCAAATATAATTTTTACAAATAATTCTAAACTGTAAGAATTTGTTATTTCGTATTTCAAATAAATGAGCATCATTGAGTGTATTGGGGGTAAATCTGGCAATATTGTTTGATGAAAGAATTAGTGAAAAAGTTATGTGAAAAAGTTTAAGAACCAGCACCATAGAACTTAAGAGTATGATGGATGACTGTGGGCAAATGTTGCAGTTGACTGCATCGCCTTGAACTATTGGGGCAAGCACAAGAGAAAGATCGCAATTCGCGGCATTAACTAACAGGAAAGCAACCAGCAGCAATAGAGCTCCCTCGACGAGTTCACTCCACTACTACTAGGTTGCAATATAATTATATAGGGATAAGTAAACTACGATAATTCGCTTGTGGTGTCTATCACAGTGACTTGTAACTTATGGGCACCATCTAGCGGTTACCATTTATTTACATGTGGCGCCATCTACCTGCCGTCACACAAACCTGTGGCTGTGGTGAGCTCTAAGCTTTTGTAAGTGCTCTTAAGCTTTTTTTGCAGGCTTGTTAGTTCTATAGGAAGGTGAGTGCACTTAAGAGCCGAAAAAGAAATATTGATATACTTGTTGCGTCGCTTATTGTCCACTGTTGTGCAGTTAAGAAGAACGATGTTTTTACATCATAGTTACACGATGTTGCCGATGTACAGTTTACAGTAGAGAAAGAAGGAATCTTTGAAACTTTTGCAGTTCATTCAAAAGTAGACTATAACTATGGGAACTCTGTTCCAAAAATTGTAATAATGCTGCGGATTTTCCTCACAATTGCCGTTAGTGTTGCTACCTGTGAGAGAAGTTTTTCGAAACTAAAACTGATCAAGAATTACTTAAGATCTAGTATGAGCACCTTGCGGTTGAGAAATCTTGCTATACTGTCTATAGAGCAACAACTGACAGATTAAATCCATTTTGACATTGCCATTGAAAAATTTGCCAACAAAAAAGCAAGAAAAGTTGCAGTGTAGAAAATTGTAGTTTTCATTTCAGAAAAAAAGATGGTTCTAATTTTTTACACTTTTTTTACTATTTTGCTTATGTCATTTTTGCTTTCTGTTGAACTGGTTCTAACAATGCTTGAATATTTTGTTGTGTATTTAAAGCATGCCATATTTGAGCATGTGAGAGTACTGTAATATTATAATGGTGCACAAACTAGTTAGTGTATATTCAAAGCTTTAAGAGCCAGTCACGGTGCAATACGTATTTTTACGGGCTTGGAGGGGCCAAACTCAAGAGCCGCCCCGGGCAGCCCACACTCTAGCTACGCCACTGGGCTCACCATACGATTATCCCGACTGACCAAAACCGTTCCACACTTGTGTCACTGAAATTTCCATTTGCTCTCATTTTGGTTGGCATTATCGTTGCTCTGTGGCGTTAGTTACGTCACAATAAATGAGAAGTTCTCATGAAAACTCCTCCATTGTTGAGTAACGTACGTCACAGATCAATGATAACTCCAGAAAGCCCTCTGAGTACTAGGCTCATTCATATCAGCCCGAGTTGCTGGACAATTTTTTATTCGTTTGAAGTTATTCTCAAAATGGGAAAATTCATAGCTTCAAAAAAAATTCAGTCCGATATGGATTATGTTTCAAAAAATACTTAATTGCATAGTCCTGCAGCTCGCGGGCTCTAATGGATGAACCCGAGTAAAGCGCGACCAAACGAAGTCGAGAAAACGCCTGCTACGAACGATATTGTTTTATTCAGGTCACCTGCAACATGAACGTGAAAGGCCAGACATGAAACGAAAATATATGAACAGTGACAAGGCACAAAGAAAAGAGCCCAAGTTAAAATCTTAGTGCAGTGGGACCGTGGGTGGTGGCACAAATACACAAAGCGAGCAAGCTCGCGTTCTCAGACGTAAATCAAAATCGAAGACTCGGGCTGAACCCGTGGAGCCCGTGTGCCGGAGTCGCCACTGGACCGTTAAAAAATCAAGAACGCAGCTTAAAATTCAGGCAAAAATAATATAGCATTGATGCCTTTCTTAAACACATTCAAAATCACAACTTTTCCACATATTAAACACAGAAGTAACATGACCGAATACCAGAGGCGTAACGAGGGGGGAAAGTGGGGCGCAATTCCCCGGGCGCCGAAAATTCCTAACAATGTCACAAGTACTTTCTTCAGCAGCAGATTTGCTTTCGAAAGACCTCAGGTTCGAACATGGGGGCGCCAAACTTGTTTCTTGTCCCGGGCGCCATCTAACCTCGTTACACCCCTGCCGAATACTCATTCTACAAAGGCATCAGGTACCGAAATTCAAAGACACGACCAGGGCTGTGGAATCAGAAGTCCCGTCATCCGACTCCGACTCCTCGCAATTTCGATTATCCGACTCCGACTCCAACTCCGACTCCGGCCCGACTACGACCTTCAGCTGTATTAGTTACTTAAAGTGATAATTCTTTTCAGATGAATTCATAATTCATAAACCCTACTTGCACTTTCCAGGAATACGGAAACTTGTTTTAAATCGATGTAAATGCACGTTCATCTCTCACTTTTGCAAATTACGATCAAGCAGAAGTTAGTCTTTTAATTTTACAGAAAAAGGTACTCATCTAAAAAAAACACAATTAAAATTATTAGAGAAGGCTGATAAATAATCGATTTTAAAGCAGATACCTTGCAAACGATATCAGTAAATAAGTAAAATTTAAAAATGCATGCATTCTACCGGTGAGCATGTGCACATATTGCGCAACACGGTTGATAAACTCGCTCGGGCATACTCTCTCAAATGAGTTCATTGAAACAACTTTTTACGGTCGAACGCTGTCAAGCTTCAGCTCTGTTGAACGTACATGTGTCGCTATATTTTTCCTTAGGCCACATGGGAGCATTCACTTTTCTCTTCGTTATCTAAACACTTCATACTACCCTGCTTTCACTTAGGTATAACAAACTTGCAAGGTTTAAGAATTAGTCAACATGGATTTTTTAACACAAAAATGTTGCGATAGAACTTCCAAGCGAATATGATTGGAATTGTACGACAAAAGAACCGAAATTCATTTGCGCGTTTTAAGAAATATTTGTTTGTTTTAAGAAACTTATTTGTCTGTTTAACGTTTGTAATGGCGCTAGGCCATTACATGTGTCACCAATTCGGAAAATCGACTAAGTCCAAGGGTTCTTCCCCGGCGGAAAGTACCTATCAAACGGATGCTAGATGACGTCGCACAGCAATGTGAAGGGAAGGCCTGAGGGCTTGAGTTCGAAATATAAAACTGCCTGGTTCGAAAGAACTAGGGAGGTGCCTCTTTAGTTCAGACGGCAAGGGCGTGGTCAAATTCGTAATGCTTGATAACTCCCCGGCGGGAATTATGATAGTTCGATTCCCGGTTGAACTGGAACACAGGCGGGCAAAGGTTCCACTTCACGTTTTAAAGAAGTTTGCTACTGTACGTAGAAGACCAAGCGAAGCTGCTGTGTTGTCTTCAACTGATTGGATCAAATCGTTGCGAACCAGCAGGAGAAGTATGACCAGAAACCATAGGTCGGGATTATCGTTCGCGATCAGACAGTCATCGTGCTTCGCCGATGCCGCGCAATAAAGTGCAAGGCTACCTGACAACGCAACG
>Ga0210059_1013796_pt1 | contig 12037 bp, 7 predicted proteins | sample Ectturendosymbi2_FD_188042 | JGI IMG/M metagenome (GOLD analysis project Ga0210059, IMG submission 188042) | Ecteinascidia turbinata endosymbiont from Florida, USA - Sample 2 (SPAdes) (version 2) | ecosystem: Host-associated > Tunicates > Ascidians > Unclassified | place: Key West, Florida... | reverse complement strand
TCCCCCCCGCCCCCCCTTCCGACGCCCATGGTTGCTTGTGTGGAACTTTGCTCCTGAAACATGATATATTCTACGTCTGCGCAGAGCTGTATGATCTATCGACTGTGTGAACCATTATTTCGTCACAACAAACAATACACTACTAACACCAGCGCAACGAATATCAATCGGCAAAGGGGAGCGTGACGAAATGTGCAATAAACAAGTTACAAGCCACCGAGCACAGGCGAACTCGTGCAAGGGCAGTGTTAATAACTGACAACAAGAACGCGATTCGAGTGCAATGAATAAATAAACACGCGCTTTTCTACACGAACGCTTTCAGCATTACATGGTGCTGAAACGTGAAAAACTCTTTGGTAATGTCATCTGATTTTATGCAAAGTCAGTGGCAGTTAAATGTTGAATGAACGTCGGTGCAACCACGGACGCAGCAACAATATTCATTGACACCAACCGTGAAAACTTACATTTCTGGACGTTAATTCAAACGACTTCTTTTTTGGGTCGATCACTGAAAATTCGATCGCGTGAACCGTTTTTGTGACGTCGAACCCAAACCACTGCAACAAAAAGAGTCGCTACCGCACGTTGTGGTGATTTAAAGACGTATAGGCCACACGAACATGTCAACTAGGACCCTGGTGGCTTATTTAGGCTGCTCTCTCTAATAACACGAGCCTTTTCTATTCAAATTGTAACAAACAACGCTTTTTTACTTTTCCGAAAGTGGAGGAGCAACTCGCAAGCAAACCGAATCGTTGCAAGGTGGTACACATAAATTTACTTGCTTTGCACACCATCACTGATGAGAACTGTGCTGGTGGCTCAAAGAGGCAAGCTGAAGGTAAACGAGCAAAACTCCCTAATACGGTCTCTTCCTAAGATTCCAATATACGTCATCCGTAAATTAAGCAAAAACATGATTCACAGATATTTTCAAATTATGTGCCTGGGATCAAGAACCTTAATAGTCAGGGTTGAGAAAAACCCGGGATTTTTTGAAAACCTGTTTTTTTTTTTGAGATATAAAAACAACCTACCTGTTTTTGTTTTTTTAAACCCGTTTTTTTGTTTAAAAATAACAACAGGTTTTTGTTCTTTTTTTAAGAAAAAATTCATTCTGAATTGTTTTTATTGCATCGTGCAATATCACTATTTTCAGAATTACACAATGATAACTTATTATACCTATTATGGCATTCAAAATTGAGGGTAAAGAAATGTACCCAATCTTTGTTTTGGCAAAGTGTTGCTGGTCAGTTCACTCCAAAGTGGTAAGGCTTGGCAGACACGCGCTCAGCAAACAAAGAAAAAAGCCACTCCCACACAACCTCTGCAGTTTCACGACAGGTTTATGTGCATGTCCTGCTGGTTCAGCCTACAGAGTGTAGTTTTTCAATATATGGTTTGGTATGGAGAGCTTCAGAAAGAGTTTGGATGCAGTGAAGGCAGAAAAGTTGGTTAAAATATACCACTTTTACAGAGATGAAGGTAACCAGTAGTATTTGCTCAAACCGTTTAAAGTATTCATTTTTTCTTTCAAGTCCTTCAAATTTCGTTACTGTTGATTTTATTTAATTGAAAAAAGATTTAGAGTTAACTATAGAAGTGTGCTGCTTATTTTACGTTTTACTTCATAGTGAATTTTTCAAAGGAAAATTAAAGAGAAATTATTTGGTGGGTTTTAATGTTTTTCTTTTTTTAAACCCAGGTGTTTTTTTTGGGTCAGGTTTTATTACATCAACCCTGTCATTAGTCGACCACACTAATTCTGTAGTTAGATTAAGGTTACAACTCTCACAAACAAGAAAAAAGATACTGGGCAGTTATCTCACAGACTGCAAGCTTGTTCATTTGGACTCATATGACAATCACCAACTTTTTAAAGCAATAAAAACCCTTGCAGTTTTACATTAGATCAAAATATTTCCAGTTTCCATGTTACTGATAAAAAGGCATACCTTGGCCACCACGTTAGTATATGAATTGGTCCACTTTGATGTAATAATTCTTTTGGAATGCAACTTCCCATCTGAATCCAACCACCGTTCATAAACATCTGTTCCTAAAATAGATGGAGTCTCTGGGTTGGGATACTTTCTCAGGGCAGCTTCTACCACTTTTTCCCAAGGATGACTGCGAACAAACAGAGAAGATGCTAGAAGCAATACAAGACAACAAATTCTTCATGTTTCCAAAATGCTTTGACAACCAACAACACCAATTAAATGTTGGTCAACATAAATTTTACTAAATTGTTTTATTCACATTTAACACAGAAAACCTTGAATTAAAAAGCATTAGCTCATCATTAATGCTTTACCACAGAAGTCAGTGACTTATAAAACAAGTTTGTAATTGTGCAGCATTTGCTTTGTGTTCTTTTTATTTACAAAGTTAAGGCCAAATGGTATGTACAGAAAGACTGGCCAGACTTCTCAGAAATCATGCTTTGCACTTGGTAAGTCAGAATACAGAAGAATGATGTTTCAGAAAGCACAGTCAAAATGCATACTTTCTTGTTTGTGAGCTAAATTTCTTTTTCCTTTCAATAGTCACATCAATGAAGCATATAAGCACTATTACACACATTGTATGAATGGTTCCAATACAGAAAAACTTCTTGTGATCTTAAATGAAAGCACAACGAAAGCTTGTGCAAAACTTACAGCATTTTATCATACCTTAATTGAAGAACACCACTGGATAAAGCTATGTTGACAAATATAATTATAATTTTACTGCTCATAAACAGTGAAATAACACATAACACTACTGTAAGTACTCCAGATATACTTACTTAAACAAATGTTCATCAACAGAAAACCAAACCATGCTCACACAAGACAGAAATACACAATTTTTTTCTAAGTTTTAGGCTAAGACACTAGACAAAGATATCACACACCAGCACTTCTTTTTTAGTCTGTGGGCATAAAAAATGGATATGAAAACTAATCCAACAAACTTAACTACTGCATGTGCTGAGCACAACAGTAAGAATTATTCAAGAGTGGTGGCTTTGTACATATACAGACTTAGGTTTAATGGCATAGGCATGTTCACATCCTAGACTTCAAATATAAGCACTTGCAAATGTGTGACCAATGCATAAGTTGTTTTGCAGTTAACAGTGCAAGCAAAGCATGTGCTCTACAATGATCTTTAATAGCTGCTCAAAAGTGGGCCAAAATTTCATTCTCAGCAACCTCATGTCATTCCATTTAAACATCTATATACCTACACAATAACTCCTGGGTGTCTTAAGAAAATAATAGGTTATATGAAATACATAATCAAAACCAAAGACTTATTTTCAGTTGACTGCCCAACTACTCGCTTTTATTGGTTGAAGAGAAATTAGACCAATGGTTCTCAACCATGTCTATGAAAGCCGCATGTGACTCCCAACCACCATCCCTTAGTGTAGCTTTCAGCAGTCTTGCAATAAAACCTTTAATATTTTGTGTAACAGACTTCGTTCTGCAATGAAACAAAATGTGCCACTTGACTTACTGTCAATGTTTTTAGTGCAGCTCTCTAACAAAATCATATGTCTAGATTTGACTGCCTTCAGCATAAAGATTGAGAACAACTGAATTAGACTAAAAATAAGTATACTAAAGAAGTTGCACTAAACCAAATAAATAAAGAACCATTATCTACTACTGGTTTGGTTGATTTCCTTTCTAGTTTGTGCTCTGATTTACTAAGCTATGTGAACAAACGAAAGCAAGCCCATTAGTGACCAACAAACACTGGTGCCCACCACCACAGTTTACAAGGTGCAGTAAGGAAGGCAGTGTTGGCAAAACAGATGAAGTAACTAAAAGATACTTAATTAAAGAATAACATATACAGCCCACACATTTTGTATGGAAAAATACAAAAATGCTATGCAACGTTTTCTCACAAAACATGTAATAATAGCAACAAAGACGCTTTCCTGTACAGAGAGAATGAAACGTCATAATTGACCGTAGTAAGCTGCTACAGCAAGAATTAATCTGCAAAAATTTTGGGGAACAAGTAGCAATTATTAGGTACCTCAATGTACTGAATATGAAAAAGGCAATGGGTGCAACCTAACAACAACAATTAAAAGCACTAGATTTACTGCAAGCATTTATCAGGAATCAGCCGAATGGGCTTAGCTTTCACAACTTAACGATGAGTCTCCAGAAAGTCGCTCAGCCAAATGATTCAACAAATTTATAATCAATTTCATGCAACTGTACGCATCCTCAGTCCTGAAATCTGCATTTAGCTTATGGGTGAAATGCTGAAGGACTAAAACAAGGGCAGAGAAAGGAACCAAACTCAAGACAAAATTGAGTAAATCAAAACACATCTGGTGTAATAAGTAAAAACTGGAAAATAGGCTGTTTAACCAGGGATGTGGAAGCGGCTATTTCGTCAACCGCTTCCTCTTCCCTTCCACACCTATCGCTTCCGCCAACAAAAAAACGACCGTTGACCTTAGCAGACGAGGCCTGCTATGAAGAACGCCATGGATGCCAGTTAGAGGAAGGTCGGCTCCTGTGATCATAGCGGGACCCTTGAACCGCCCAGATTTTTTGAAAACTACACAGGTTTAGCGCCACTTATCAATAATAGATATTCCTCATGCTTATTTATTTTTCCTGTGTTAACGGGATGCAAGCAAGTATAACGTTTAGGATTTTGTCACTGGTTACAACTTTTCTGGTGGTTGAAGTAAAATTATTGGGAATTGACGTTTTTTTTAACACTGCTGTTTCCAAGTTATTTCCAGCATCTTTTATTTGGTTAACTTAGTGCAACATAATATGCGTTTTAGCAGGAGAAAAAAAGCATCGACTGGCCGGGTATAAGTGAGGACGTGATGTTGATTCAAAATGGTGTAGAAGAGACCCATGAGCTGCAACATGTGGAGTTCAATGAACAGTGGCTCAATGGTCCCGCTTAACTTATTAGATATACAGACGCTTGAGAAAAAGCATGATTGCTATACTTTGTAATTCTATTATTTATTTTGTAGTATTTTTTATGAAAGGGCTTAAGCTATTGACATGAATGCCGCAGATAAAGCTGCGTAAATTTCAAGCGGGTGGTTTCCAACCTCAGATCCAATATGCGACTTGCCTACTTCAACTCTTTCCACAGATTTCGCCTATTCCATCCAACATTTTGGCGGGTTTTTAAAAAACGAAAATATTGCTGTTTGATTAACATACAGTTTTTTAAGACGACATTTGTCCATCACGTTTCGTGGCGGACCATCCTAAGCTTTTGCAGAAAAGGAATTTGATCGGGATGCCTAAGAAATTTTTTACGCATATTCTTATTCAACACTCCTGTATGGAGACCAAATGCAGTAGTTGTCCGTGAATTGTTTCGGAGTTTGCGTCTCATCAGTATTGCTTTTGTGTAGTAAAAATATGTGGACACTGTGCACACACCAAGCATAAAAAAGTAAGTTCTGGGAAAGTGTTTTGCTCCTCTCAAGGTTGGACACGTGTTAACACCGGTTGTGTAATGCCCTACTGTATGGTTATCCATTTTCTGTGGTTTTGCGAATGACGATACAGCTGTGGTGAGGATAAACTGATTTGCTCCTCCCAATGTTGGTCATGTGCAAACACTGTTTCTGTAATGTGCGCTGATGTATAGCTAACCACTTTTTGTGCTCTTGTGTCTGTGATATGGACCATGAGTCCGCAATAAAATATCGTTATTATTATTATTATTTTGAAAATGTAGCATCCTCCAGCTATAACATAACTCTTCAAGAAATACAAACATATGCCAAATGTCAGGGTATCACAAAAATACGAACCAGGATGAAGCACAAGTCTCTCCACTATCACCGACCCACCCTATTAAAGCAAAAGCTAGCAAAAACTATTTATGTTCATGGAAAAGTTACAGATATACAGCAAGTAAACATTCTGAAGCAGTAGTACACTGCACAGCCAATAATTTTGTATGGACAGTCAATGACATCGTCAGTCACTGACGGCATCTTGGGTCCAAGTGTTCCATCCTTTAGTTTGCAACAGTTGAAAATTGATAGAAAACCACCAGTAATCTTAGCAAGTTTGTTTTGCAGGGCCATGCCTTTTTTGACCTCAATCTGATTGCGATACTGTTTTGAAGCCTCGTCAGAACCAGACCTAGGGCACTTGAACTTATAACAGTAGCAGCACAGCAGTCAGGAAATCATCTCATGAAGACAACGATGCTATAGTAGCAGGCCTGTAACCAGCTTGGGATACCAGGATGAGGTGAAGATTTTTCTGGGGGGGACCAATTAGACGTACAACAGTTTTACACTATATGGTAATGGTTTGTTTCATATGACTCAGCCAACAAGCAGAAGCATCATAAAAGCCATTGCATGCAGTAAACCAACCATTAGCGAACATTAGAGCAAATGAAAACACAATGGCACAATAGCTGATCAGTGTAAATAAAGAGGGGCCCTGTGTCATATAGGATTGGCGAAAGACCGTGGCGGTCATCTAGTCAACCAACCTCGTTTATCACTTTTTGGCAAGTGTTGAGAAACAACAGTTGCACATCAAATAAGCATAATGAAAAGAAAAACAAAAAACGAATGAACGTAGAACATGGTGAAGAAAATGTACAGGTGAAACTGCATGCTTATGTACAAGATGAGTGGATCGAATTTAAGTGAAGGATATGTTCAACACTTTTTTCCACGCAAGGCAAAACATTTTTCAAGGAGACTTGTGCCCCCCATAGTTACAGTCCTGTTCAATAGAACCAAAAAAAGAGCTGTGTGCTTTTGCAATCAGTTGCAAAAATAAGTTTTTTGTATATTGGGCAGGTGCTGAAAATTAGTATGATTATAGGTATTTAGAGGAAAGGTTTCTTAAAAAGCATCTAAGCAGTGTTGAAAGTAGTTTTATGGAGCCAAACATAAAAGATATTCATGCGGACCCTTATCTCCCTCTTGGCACATCAAGTTCAACCAAAGAGGTTTGGCATTAAAAAGTTTGCTGTTAACATTCACTGGATATATATTGATGATTTATTTTCTCCAGATGTATGAAAACATACTTTGTTTTAGTATTGTTCAATTTTCAGGATTGATCTTTGAAATAACATTTCGTTTTGATTCATCTTCAAATATTTAAACCGAAGATCTACTTTCCATAAATTGGTAATAGCCAGTGATAATAAATGCATTAATGTGTTTCAGTTGCCTGCTTGAAGTTTCGTTAGTTCGATTTTTAATTTAAGAAATGGTGCACATAAACCGTGCAGCTATGGACCAACAGTTTCGTACAGTTTTAAGCATGGTTCATTGGTCCCTCAAGCCGGTCCATGGGTCTCGACGCATGGGGACCCTTGATCCACTTGGATGACGAATGAAATACTACATGTAACTTTTAAGGTTGCAGGTATTTTGCTCTGTAAATTCCCACAAAGCATGCCACAGCCCTAAGACATTTACTGGAAAAATTTAAGTAAAAAATATTGCAACGTATTGTAGCTACGCTCGATATCATAAAAAGTGGCTCGTAGGTGCCAACTTTCTCCTATGCTTTTTCTCATTCTCTCATGCTACTGATATCACACCTTCATTCAGACTTATAGTGCAACTTCACCGTTTAATCCACATCAAGAAATGGACAAAAATTTTTCACCAAGTTACTCTTCAAGTCAAGAATAACCTATGTGGAAGCATAAGCAACAGAATTTTCACGCTTCCACTTCCACAGAAAAAGGACCACTTCCGGTTTCAGCTTCCGCTTCCATATCCCTGATATTAACAACATCATTCTGGTCAATAATTATATTCTATCATGTTATGAATAAATTGATCAAGCAGGCGTCAGTTACCGAGACCACAGACACACTTCACATGCTGTAGTGTACAGGAGAATTGTGCTCTACAACAGTCCCGTCACCACGGGGAGGCTTTGGGGGCTTAGCCCCCTGAAACAAAGCTCCAAGCCCCCCCAAATTGAACCATGAAACACTACAAATTAGTTGAGATTTTGTCAATTTTTGGAGTGCCAAGCCCCCCCACACAAACCCAAAGCTCCCCTATTGAAAACTTTCTGGCGACGGTTCTGCTCTACAGTACTGTACCGTACTAGTCGTAGAGCAGTAGAGTCTGCGCTCAAAATATTGTTTTGCAAAAAAATTATATTCACTTGACCTGCGAAATGGATAGCGGTTTGAAATGAACTAATAAAGCTCTCTTCTCTGTTATGATTCAAGAACATTGCCACCCGGCAAAGTCCTCATTCTCACTCACTGTGCAATTTGATTGAGTAGGAGACACACGCAGGCTACTGCAACTATTCCCAACGCCAAACGCGGGGAAAGCGAACTTAGTCAAGCTGGACTTCGACCACGCATTGAGTGACTTGCGAAGGTCGCAATTGCGCAACACCGCACCCACGCAGTACGCAGCCATCAGAACTGGCGAACGTAATCCTTCATACGTCAGAGATTTGTAACTAAAATATGCGTGCGCCAGTTAGTGTTGCGTAATATGTACCAGAAGTGGCCGGAACCGGAGTCACTTTTTCAGACTCCGACTCCGTTCCTGTTCCAAAATTTTTGAAACCGGATCCGGTGTTAAGCGAAATTTCTGGCTTCACGCCATGTGCGCCAGAAGTAGCCATGGATCCGGAGTGCCGAAGTCAACTCTGGCATGATTCTGCGTTTTTCCTTCGGATCCGGATCTGGACCCTGAGTCGAAAATTTTTGAAAAACCGGACCCTGACCGGATTCACTTTTCAATTTCGGCAGTAGCACGACTCTGTGTGGTCATTTCTAAGTAAAAACATAGGTTAATTTCGGTTGGATCGATGATGGTAGCCGGAGTTTGAACAAGATTCGGATTCTCAAATTTGAAAACTTTCCAGACCCGGTGTCAAGCGAAATTTCTGACCTATTATTTTGTATTTACCCAATTTGATTAGACTGCGATTTGATTAGACTGTTTCTTGAATCATAGCAGAAAAGACAGTTTTATTTGATTAGGCAGCTTTATTTGAACCGCTATCCATTTCGCAGGTCAGGTGAATATTATTTTTTTGCAAAAAAATGTTTTGAGCGTAGACTCTGCTGCTCTTCGGCTACGGTACAATACTGTACTATTATTTTTGTCAGTTATTTTGCTTCTCAGAGTAAAGGAATAAAGTTTGACGCTTACGTTTTTGATGTGTTGTGTAAATTACAACTTTCTGGTTAGATGTCAGCTACCCGCAACAAGCTACAGTACGCAAATAACTATAACCACTGAAAAATGTTGGACTTCTTGGTCCTCAAATATTTTTTCTTTTGCTAACCCTACCCAAACCCTAACCCAACACACTTACCTAAACACTAAACCCTCAGCTCTAATCGTCAGTTTTCTCAGCGTATTTAATATGTAGAATATAACTCTGTGCATGCGCACATGGCGTGAAGTCAGAAATTTTGCAAGTCAGAAACTTCGCTTGACACAGGATCCGGATTCAAAAGTTTTGGGACAGGAGCGGAGTCGGAGTCTGAAAAAGTGACTCCGGCCACCTCTGATGTGCGCATGCACAGAGTAATATTCTACATATCAAATACGCTGAGAAAACTGATGATTAGGGCTTGGTGTTTGGTGTTTAGGTAAGTATGTCGGGTTTGGGCTTGGGTTAGGGTGAGAAAAACAAAAATAAATGAGGTCTAAGACCAAGTCGAATATTTTTCTGTGGTTACAGTTGTAGGTCCTGACAGTTGTTGCGTGTATAAGCAGAGGTGAAAGTAAGCCGGAACGGCCCGGAACGCCGTTCCGGTAAAAGAATCGTTACCGGTACGGCGTTCCGATTAGAGTTTCAAGTACACTAATATGTAGGCTATTTGTTGTTGTTCAACTCAAGTTTTTTGCCATGTCGTTATTAACAAAACATTCTGCAGAAGAATGAGTGTACCTCAGAATATATGTGAAATACGGTGCGGCGCAAAGGGTTGAGATGAATCACAATGAGGATTCTCTTTTTATGGCGTTGAGGATGGACTATTGCTACGTATGATTTATCACACAGAACGTTTGAAGTCGTTTTCAGATTGCGGGAGGACAATCTTCTTTTTGCGTGTGAGCAACAGTTCAAAACAAATCCACAAGGTTCTCAAGCCATTTAGTGTTGTTAATTTTAAGGGGACCGCAGATTTTTTAGGCAGTTTGGAGGACGGAGGAACTTTTGGTGAGACTGGACTTTCGTTGAGACGTTCTTCATGTTGGTTTTCGTGAGTAAAATACGGGTAAAGGCAAGATTAACTAGCCTGCACTGTAGCCAAGGCTACAGATTTTCGGTGGAGCCAAATGTTAACAGTTTGTAATACTGCGCGCGTTCAAGCTGGGTACGTTCTTTGACTTCAATTGTTTTGTAGTACCGTAATCTTGAGCCATTCTGAATTGCAGCTCAATGCATAGCAAACATTTCAACTACCGTTATATAGACATGTATGTTGATGTATGGGTTGGGTAACGCCAATTTGTGTTGTGGCCAGGAAAGATACCCCGAGCTGCTCACAACATGTATCGTTTAGCCCGTTTCTTGTTGATTCTCCCAAATTGAAAAATGTGTACTTACTGCGTGACCGACTTGACCGCACTGACGATTTCTATGCTTTCGAACTTCTTGGCCAGCATATACGAAAAGAAACTACAGACGGGTCATCACCCCATACGAGCCTTGTGCGCTCAGTACCAAGTGCTAATCTATTGCAATTGTGTCACGTCGAATCGCCATTTAACCGAACCAACCGTGAGGAAGAAGGCGGCAACCTGACCGAAACTCAGCTGTAATAACATACCACAGTAACCGATAAGCGAACCAATAAGACAAGCATTGATTCTTGCTGAAGACGTAAACCTTCAGGTTTTAGGACCACCGCACCGAATCACTGTACGCTATGAAGACTTGACTGCAGCAGATGACGGAAACCAAGATAAAGCCGCAATAAGCGACGCCAGCGATTTACCGTGGGATCTGAGCCGTTGTATGCCGAATGCGGTCGAAACCTCCCATGAAAACAAGCTTCTCAATGAGGAGAGGCGACCCCCTAGGAAGGCAATCTCGCCGCGCAAACGTAGCAAGAATGGGTATATACCAGAAGGATATGCGGTAGACAGGCGGATGAAGGAGAAGAAAAAGGCATCGCATGGGTTGACGAAGAACTGATGGAATCTGGACCGATAAAGAACGAACCAACTTTCAACCTGGAAGAGTTCATCTGCTAAAAGCCGCAATGCAGCTGCAAACTTGCTCTCACCACAATATCGTCAACGACAACCCCGCCACCTTGTGTGCATGCAGACGCGTTATCACTCCGTATCAACGTACTTGTATCGCCTCTAGTGACAAAAACGAAATAAAACCTAACAGCTCCAGGCATAACAATAATGCGGAGACCAAGTAAGCTAGATGTAAGCGTACATTTCAGGGTCCCGCACAACTCGCACCTGTTTTCGCCTTTTTCGTTTCGCCTTTAAATACCGCTGTATTTGCAACGATTAGGCATTCACAATTGAATCACTGCTACTGAACGGATGTCATGGTTTCGATCTTATAGCAAAACTGCTATCGAAGTGCTGTAAAATATGGCTTGGCTGTTTATCCGTGCTGATCGATGTTTCTCTCGTTTTAGGAATAAACCAATGCTCAACCAAATCAAATTCAATGCTTGACTCCAACATCTGGCCACGGGGTTGAGGTGTTGTAAGTTGAGTACGAATGTATGCTCAACCACAGCGGGTCTACTATTGATCGGCTTAAGATTATTGTAAAATGGTGAACTTTTCGCCCATGAAGAACATTATGTCACGTAAACGGAGGGCAAGGTGACATAAACTTTGTAGCTTGAGCTTATTGGTCTAGTTAGAAGAGTTAACTTTACGTGTACTGCAAGGTGTAAGTTTATTTTCAAAGTAATCAGGATAAGGGGATCTCATCTAGGCTGTATTAACTTGAAAATGTCGAAATGTGCATTTAGTGTAGATCTAGTAAGCGAAAGAAAACCACTGCCAAAGCAGATG
>Ga0210059_1013795_pt1 | contig 12038 bp, 6 predicted proteins | sample Ectturendosymbi2_FD_188042 | JGI IMG/M metagenome (GOLD analysis project Ga0210059, IMG submission 188042) | Ecteinascidia turbinata endosymbiont from Florida, USA - Sample 2 (SPAdes) (version 2) | ecosystem: Host-associated > Tunicates > Ascidians > Unclassified | place: Key West, Florida... | reverse complement strand
AACACGAAAGTTAAATAAAACTAAATTTCGTGAAGAATAATTAAGACATAAAATTTTGACGAAGTTTAATCTAAATGATCATATACCGGCCATTGACTCCATGCGTACCACAGTTTGTTGGAGGCCCCCTTGGATCTTAAGGCCCTGGGCTTAATCCTATATAGCCTATAGGTAAATCCGGCCCTGCATTGTGCAATCAGTGTAATGCACGATTAGAGAGTCATACCCATGCCAAAAGAAACGATTATTAGGAAAACGTTACCAGCGAAATCAAATATATTTGTATTGAACAAAACCGAAAATACTTACAGAGCGATTGCTAAAACTGGCAGACAGTCAAACTTGTAGAGAAGTCAGTTGCTGTTGGGGGCCCTTGTTACTTAACGCAGTAGAGGAATATAATATCGAGCTGAATTCCTGTGTCGCTTGTGAATCACAACAATTTTTCAAACAAGTATTTTATTTGAAAGATATAAATTTCATGATGGGGGGCCCCCTTGCATCGGGGAGCCCGGGGCAATTGCCCCCCTGGCGCCCCCCCTTAATCCGTCCCTGGTCTGCACAACCTACTACCTAAATCAAACTTTGATCTTGGCTCACAGGAATTCGTCATAGACACTGAGGTAATAGGCATGTGGAAATGAAATGTTTTATAATGTGATTTTATCATGGCAGACAAGTGCTTGTCGACTGAGTGGTATTCAGCGTAACTACGAGCTATTAGCATTTGCTGACGCAAAGAGCTTGCTCAGTAAGTGTTCCCTGCAAATTGCATTTTAAATGCGCAATGCTCCCAGAATCGTCAACAAACTCATTTGCGTCACCGTACAACGTGAAGCATAGATTTTCCTTCGAAAAATCTGGATATGCTTTCGCTATGGTTTTTCAAATAAACATTTCGTTTTCTAAAAATATTGCCTGAGTAGAAACAGATCAGTACACATACATCTCTCCTTCGTTTAAGAATGCGCTGCTTTCCGTCATAAGCGGCGCCAATCCCTGGCGCAGGATCCACATTTTGTACGTCAATCAAAAGGCACCGACCTGTAATTTAATTTAGTTCTTCTGAGGTTGTCTTCATCTGTAAAGGAAGAAGATCATTATGTTCGTGCTAGCAACGGCTGTCAGGTTGGTTTACAATCGCATTCTGTCCTGTAAACTTCGTTAGTATCGACCAACGAAATCTGCCCATATAAATCCGGAATTTCACTACTACATGTCAAAACTTGCTGTAGCGAGATTGCTGTTTCGTTCGCTGGAACTTTAACAGAGCACCATGGATGGCCAGGTTGTAAGACGTCGAAGTCTCATCGACGACGCCCGGTCCGCGTCTACCGAGCGAGGTAATGATTCGAAGTCTTCCCATAGTTATGCAAAGTGCAAGTGCGTGAGTAACTTATTCTGTGGATGCATGGGTGGAGTTAACGAGTAACTATACCCAGGAGCGTAGCAAGGGGGGCAAGAGGGGCAAAATGCCCCGGGCACCGATTCACGTGAGGGAGCCGCAAAGTCCCAGCAACGTCGCAAGTACTTTCTTTGCACTGTAAATTTACTCTCAGACATAGGTTTAGGAGCAAGCGATTTTTTGGGGGTGCAAAGGATTTTTGCCCAAATATTCCCAAACTTCCCCAAAAAGTTGTTGTGTAAATTTTACCGACCGTTTATTGGTGTGACCTCCAAAAAATGGTCTTTTACTTGTTTTTCTGCAAACGTTGGGCGCCATGTTTGAAGCCAAACAACGTTGGGTGCCATTTTTGCCCAGATTTTCAGAGATTTTGCCTAGATCTTTGGGTATTTTTTGGATTTTCAGGGATTTTGTCAAAATTTTTAGCATATCAAAACTTGTTGGGGGTGCGCTTGCACCCCCTGCACCCCCGCCTCCTACACCACTGCTCTCAGAAGACCTTAGATTCGAACATGAGGTCGCCAAACTTGTTTCTTGCCCAGGTGTCACGTAACCTCGCTATGCCCCTAACGATAGCCCCACAAATATCAGCTGGGTATGCATTTCCATCCAAAAAATAATTTTTGGTTTGCCTCAAGAAAATCTTTACTTTGTTTCATTTTAATAACATAATAATTGGTTCTCCAGCGGCTTTAACAAATGAGCTTTCTGGTTCCTCGTCTTAATGCTTGTGTGAATATTTGAGAGGGAGTTTGTTGAAAAAGGAAGAATATGCTTTTATGCTTGCACAGTGAATGATGCCTTCGTCACCAACAAGGTGACGCTTAGCCATTAAATCATGCACTGAATGTTCCCTGCTATCACGAGAAATTACCTCCGTTACATTTTTTCGTTTGTTGAAATCATCTGTAATCTGTTGGTCTACCACTGTCGCACGCTACGATTTGTGTCTCTGACAAGGTTATACTGTAACGTTTAATGTTGTGCATCGTGCTTGACGTAAACAGGCAAGTGCCTAAACCAGTGGGAGCATCATAATCTGTTCAAACTTGCTACAGAGCAAACGAGTGTCGATTCAAGTTTCTGAAACATCCATCACTCTTGGTGATTTTTGAATTAAATATCAGCGGCGATTTATACAAACCCCCTTGATGCTAGGACATTTATTAAAAAAGAACATACGATGTAGTTTTTTTCATTTAATACACAAAAACTCCTTTCTTTGAAGATATTTTGTCGTCCACCGCTTTATTGGATAACTTCCAGATCAGTGTGACAGGAAATTTCAGTGACATTCAATCAGTCGTCGACATTTTCGAGGTAACTAATACCATGAACTTAAACTTTAGTTGCATCGAGTTGTGATACCAAATACGGAGAGTAAATTTTACTTGCCAAGTTATTTTTTTGTAGCAAAGTGTTATATTTCCGCCTGGTTTACACTTATGGTCATACTCGCATTGTAAAAAGTGAATGCAGCTTACTTTTCTTTCTTTTTTATTCGTTTGCTTTTTCTGGTAAAAGCAAGTTGCCACGCAGTTTTGGAAATGCTAGGATCCAAGCATTATCTGCGCAAAATTCAAAAAGTCAGTCACATATAACCACACATTAATCGCACTCTTCAGGTAAATTACGCGCTGTTCTTCTGTAGGTATAAAAGCGGTTGTTAATCTACATTACAATTTAGTTTGGCACTTAGAAGATCTCATTCTTTTTCCTGAAGGGCCATCTAAGACTTGATTCAGTTGCCGACAGCAAGCAAACGTTGGATAGAACCTTAAAGCGTACTGCTCAGCAAATAAAAAGCCGGGTGCTGGTCACCTTGGCCGTGACTTAACTTCCTTATCCCATAAACCAACCATTCGATGCTCGTCGCGATATATTTTTCTGTTTGCATTCAGCAAAAATTACCGCGAGATCGGAACAACAGTATTTTCTAATTCCATTATGGCTTTGTTCGCAGGCCCTGGAAGTGACCGTACTATTCAGCGAGTCTCGTGAACAAGGTCGGTAAACCTGGTGAGGCCGCGGCATGGTGTGTCATGTGCATTTTAAAGCAGCCCTGTGCAATGTTTCGGTCTTGACTTGGGACTTGTGATGACATAATTCAAAACGCATTTTCAAGGGATCACTTTTCTTGAAACTAGTTGCGGTTCGACAAACAAAAAAAGTAGCCTTTATCTGTATCATGTGGTTCGACAAAGGGCAAGTTAAATTGCATCACAGCCGATTTCTTCAAAAAACGTTGGCACTCATTATTGAACAATCCTTAAAAGACATTTTTGTTTCAGTTTTAGCGCACACTTCTCCTTACTGCTTCTGAAGAGTGCGGCACGATTGCGTCCGCTTACTCCCCACAACCGTGATGATAACTAGGGCTATTTTTATGAACTAAACAAACTTGATAATATGACGTTGTTTTTCAGAAAGTATGACTTTATATGACCAAACAAAAATAACTGCGCTAGAAGATTCATCTACCGTACAAAGAAGCATTACCAGCAAAAACAGGTGTAGGAGAGGCAGCTCGTGATTTTTTGACATCCCATTAAAACAAACTGCTGAAAACATGAGCAAAACATACAGTTTCGTTTGAAGCAAATTGAAAACATGCATGGATATTGGTTTATTTCTTTGGGGCAGCAACAACATGCATTTTAGTGCATTGCATTTCATCCAAATACCTTTGTTCACCTACGTCTTTGCCAACATTTGCAGGGTGCCCAAGTGGGTTCAGTTTGCAAGATGCAGCTTAGACCTAGCGATGTAGTAGTTTCACCTGATATTTTGAGTTTGTTTTAATGGTTTCCTTATTGAATTAGGTTGAAAATATGCAACATAGAACTCTATGACCTAACATGGAAAATATAACTTTTTATGGCTTTATAACTTTTGTTATACATTTCGTAGGGGTGCGATTTTTGTTTTGAAATTCGTTTCATAGCTTCCTGATGCACGGAAAAATATATGACTTTTATGACTACAAATGGCTCTAATGATAACAATAATTGTTACCGAAATATCTGGATCATGTTTTTAAAACATCTATTGCTTTGGAGTAACTATTCTCCACAAAGGCAACGCAGTGGAATCTATCAACACATTTTTAAATAGAATATCGATTTTACGTAACACTACGAATCCTCAGTCCTGAAATCTTCAAAGAATGCTTACGGTTGAAATGTTGAAAGGCTGGAGTAAGAGCAAAGAAAGCAAACAAACTCAAGGCTGAAGTGAATAAATCAAAACACATTCTGCGGAAAGTAAAAAAATCTTGAAAATACGCCGTTTTCAAATGTCGCTTTCATTAACACTGAAAAACTGTCTGACGCCAATTTTGGAGTAACAAAGCCATAGGAATCACGCCACGATAACGAAACACGGAGCGTTGTTAGAATGCGTAAGCAGAATGGCAATCGTAAGGCTGATAGATGCACTCTTGAGAGGGCCTTTAATATTATAAGCTAAACGTCGTGAAGGAATGTACGAAAATCAGAAAATAGCCTACATGTCTGGCAAAAGAAAGGTTAAACAAGTGGGCAAAGTAGCATGGAAAAACAATGAACAATGCAAATGGGTACAAGAATTATTTCAAACAAGGGAGGATCGTGCTTTGAATATTAGTTTGTGGGTTAAAATCTTTAAGCTGTTCATCTTCACAAGCATTCACAGGGTCAAAACTGGGCATTTCTACAAAAGTAACAGTGCAAGATTCATCGATAGGTGGTTTATTAATGGTTCCTGGGACACTGAATGGGGTCGCAATAAGGTCATTTGGTCGCTCTCATTCTCATTATTTGTGTTTTTTGAAGTAACTTGGTGCTTTGAACATTTATTGGAAAATTTCTTTATGTTTGGCCGACATTAGCTGTTATTTTATTATAAGGCTGTTTAGCACTCCCGCTTTCAAGTACCAGCGTTGGTTCAGCAAATATATAATCATGACCCATGACGCCATAAAATGTGTGTGTACCTACCTAGCTCTGTGTCAGCTACAGGCGCGGATTTGCCAGTGATGTACTCCATAAATACAGTATGTAATAGGAGTGTGGTCAGATAACTTCACTGCTGCCTTTTTCGTTAATTTTATTGTGACTGTCTTTGTTTCTAACATTGACGTAGCAGCCCAGCTCTGCCCCCCCAAAAAATGCTTACAGGGGCCCCCCAATGGTGATTTCTAAAAATATTTCGACATTACCGCACATCCCGAGGCCAAATGGCCTTCACAACAAAATATCCTAATTTTTTGTTTTTTTATTTCACTATTTTTTTAGTTCCATTTGCGGACACAATTTCGACAGAACCTTCTCCAGAAAGTCTTCAGTGCCACCTAGAATCTGTTTGATTAAAAAAAGTAATGCGTCCTAAAATCAAAATTTAAGTGGTCAAATAGTCTATTAACGCCAATAATGCTGGAGTTTCGACAGCGTTCCTAAATTAACTACATTGGATGGCCGAAACATGATTTAGTGAAGGCTTCGACATGAAGGTACCCTGATAAAGCGGCAGAGCCAGGAAAATCAAGAAATGAAATTAACAGAAATGGTAACTTTAAATTATTAAAGTGAAGTTGATAAAGTAAAGAGGACAAGTCTTGCTGATCCTGACAACAGCACGTTATTGATAGATGTGTAAGCACCCTAAGCCATTGTCGCCAAATTTAGCGGATTATCCGCTAAATCCAGCAGATTTTAATCCTGTCTAACTGCTAAGTAACTGGTCTGGCGGCCTACATCCGCTAGATTCTAACGGATAATTGGTCTAGCGGTCTATGCAATTGGTCATATTCAAGGGCATTCTAGTGGTATTTTACAATTTTTTTTAGCTTGAAAAATCTTTTTCAGACTTGGCAACCCTGCCCTAGGCAAGATCCATTCAATTGTCCACCCGTCCTATACAAAGGTCCTTACTCTACATATCATCACACTGTACATTACAGAAACAAGAAGAAAGTTTTTGTACATTAGAAAAGATTATTATATGAATAATATATGAAATTGAAATTAATATCAAAAGTATTGACCATATGCAACAGACCTGACAAACCCGCGTGAACGTGTGTTCCATTCACTTTCGTCATGTTCATTCACTTTTACTTAGTGGACATTCGTCACCTTCAGAACCACATAATTGTATATTTCTTTGCTCTTTTTTGGCGCCCCCTTTGGCCTAGCGCCTTAGGCAGCCAAAATGCAGCACCTGCACTCATCAGGGGTTGTTATTCCAAGTAACAGCGGCAGGAACTGCTCCGTCTATAAATTACAGGACAGAAAAGGATACGGATTGACAAAAACTTCACTGATTTCTAGTGTTTCATATTTAAATCTGGGAGGTTGAAATTTTGTTTGGGGGTTTAAGCTCTGAATTTTGGGTCCCCTGTGACAGCGTGGCCGGCCCCCAATTGGAATATGGAGGGCGGCTGACGTGGCTCTGGTTCCTGATATCGAGATAATTCAGAATAATGTAATATGTTTATGAATTGGAACAACTTCTTCAGTGAATGTAGCGAGCACGTGTGGTGCTGATTTTTATGACATCAGTCGTTGCAAACTTTCAAGAGGGGCCCCCAATTCAAAATAGCCTAGTGCCCCGAAAATGAAAATTCGCCCCTGGTCAGCTACAACGCATATGCATGTAAATACTCCGTTTACATCGCATTTCTCCAATTCTGCAGGTATTTTTCGAATGGAGGGCTACGATGTTTGCGTCCAGAAAAGTTCTGAGCTGTTAAAAAAGAAATTAAACGCTTTGCGCTGCCCCAACAGTTTTTGCAGTAAATTTCAAGGTAAATTTTATACGTGACAATTGCTTTGGAGTAAGATCAAAGGTATTCGTGATTTTGTGCCAACTGTACGCACTTTCTTAGTTTGTGGTACTCCTGAAAATGTTCTTGGGTAGCTTTGCTTTTTGCATTTTTAAGTATATCAACGTCTCGGAAGAATAAGATCGTTGACCGTAAAGCCTGGTTTCAACGAAACTTAAGAGATATGGCATCAGGCAGTGGATCCCGAAAAATAATTTGGAGTTTCGTTGCTTACCCGGTATCCAGTGAAAAAACAGTGGCAAACACCTCATACAGTGGCAGCGTCGTTACAGCATCAGCGCTTAACTGATCATCACAGTTTAATTGTTTTTGTTTCCTTAAATATGTTAAGTGGGTGACGTCGATTTGTGGCAGCCGAAGCCTGAGATTGCTCCATCCAGGGTCGGTTGTGGGAAACGATCTTGCCTGAGGAGCGCGAAGTTGAATTGCCATGCGGTCGTGCGTTGTTACATTTCCATTGAGAAGTAGACACTGATCAGTCGCCACCCAATACCTTCGTGCACATCTTAACTAAAAGGATATTAAGAACACATTAGCATTTGAATTTAATTTTAGCAAGTGGAAACATTTCCATGACGCAAAGGTGCTTGTTTGGAGTGGAAAGTGCTAACTTCATGTGATTACAAATTTTTTCTAGAGTTATCTGTTGTGGTTCTACCAGCCGCTTTCGAATTTAGTACAAGCAGGATTTGTTTCTCTTAAATTGAGAAACTGATAAGTATAATCAGCGTTTTGAATACAGTTCAAATTCAAAACCTCTCAGTAACCCATTTGTTTTTCTTAGGAACCATCGTATGGCACTAACTTTAACCAGTAGGACAACATTAATTTCTTCAGGTTCCAAAAAGCATCAGACCGCAGGACTGCTTCTCAGCTGCTTGGGGTTTCGCGAAAATTTTGAATGTGCGCTTCAGAGTGCCAGGAAGCTGGGAATGGAAACGACTGTACTCGCTCAGCAGCGCAACGCGTGTGAGCAGTTTTCTCTGAGACATAATTTCAACCTTTGCAGCCAGACTTTACAACAGCTTTATGCTAACAGGCGCTTGGTTCCCGCGACACATCACGGATTTGGACAAATGTCGGCTCGTTGCGAGCGACTACGATCCGCAAAGGGATGCATCACATCCGGGTTTTTCTGACCAGGAATATCTCCGGAGACGGCACCAGATCACCGAAGTCGCTATGAATTACAAGCAGTGAGAGCTTGCGTTACACAAATAGGGTGCATCGTCTGCTTCGTAGAAAATTTTATGTTGGCACCATAACATTTTATCATTCAAGAAGAATCGATTTGAAGGTGGTCTCAGTTTGTTTAAGTAACGTAGCGGAACCGAATATTTTCGCTCTTTGCCAGTCATGCAGTTAACGTAATTGTGCAAAATTAAAAAACTGCCCAGCGTGAAATGCGAATGCTTGTTTACGGAATTCGATGTTTGATTTTCAGAACTGCAAACTTTATGAATTAGCTAGCTATCGGTCCACTTATTACGCAAACAGAGATACTGGTGCAGATACGGCATTTAAACGGATGTGCGATCGGTTAATACATATTTTTTAACAGCTGCGGTTTTCACTGAACAGGTTCGTTTTTGCCAAAATCACAATCGCAAGACAATTTTTCATATTTTATTTTTGAGTGCAGTTTTAATTGACGGCTCCTGCGCGTCAGTGGGGTTTTATACAGAAACGTTTGAAGTTAACGCTCTTTCATTATTTACCAAATAACGAGATTTACACAAGGCTGGAGAATCTGTCTCATCTGTAAGTCGAACCCGAGAAAACAAAAGGCGTGTACTGTACCATTGCGCTGTCGCTAGCCGACCCCGGCTTTTGATATAGCCTAATTGATTTTAGTGGTCCATCTTTTTAAACGTGTTGTTTTGATTTGGGTTTTGTCAAAAAATTCAGGTTTAACTCAATGTTTCTCCTGCTATTTAATTCAGTGCGTTTAGTATATGCATATTGTTCACGAATTTATTCGTTTTTTCAGCGGGAAACCCCTACCACTAGTTGCCTACACTCAGCAGGAAACAGAAACCTGGCGCAAGATTTACGAGGCTGTGAAAGATGCGCAGAAGAAAAACGCTTGCAAGGAATACTTGAGGGGGTTCCAAGCGCTGGAGAGGAACTGTGGTTATTCCCCTCATCGCATTCCTCAGCTGCAGGGAATTTCTGTATATCTAAGAGGTAAAACATTCCGCTGTATAGCTTGAAATTTCGCTGTCAGACCAGTGCTTGTAAATTTGGTGAGCTGTCCAAGGCCAGATTATGGGTACTGCAGGCCTAAGGCTGTTTAATGGAGAAGGTCTACAATTTTGCAGACTAAGCTACATCAAGTAATAGAAATACATACACGAAATGTTAAATGAAAGAGTCTTGCAAAAGAATGGAATTGCTTTAGTTAGTGTGATCAGATATTCCGTCAAACTTGAAAAAATTGTAGAAGATAATTCGGTAGTTACTTGTAACAAAAACAATAAATTAAAAAAAGGGGGGTTGAACTCTTCTAGGTCCTAAGGCTATGACCTTAGTAGCCTAATGGTTATTTCGGCATTGGCACTGTCGTGCTTCGGTGCAATTTGCGGGCAGGTGCATGAGCCACAGGGCTAATTGAAAAACTGTTTTCATTAACAATTGTGTTTCCAAAACAAAACATTGGTGGAGAAATTGTTGTGTCACAATGTAAGTGCGTCCAATGAGATAATGCTCTAGAAGTTGAAGGGAAATAACCCGAGCTTTGTGACAAAATACAATTAAATAAACGGCCTCAAAGAACTTCAAACTAAGTGTAATTATTGAGAAGTACAAACGGAATAAAACAAATTTGCTCGAATAACTATCAGACTTTCTGTAATAGTTTTATTTGTCTGCTTTCTTCTTGGTGTTCTCTTCTTAGAGTCTGATTCATGGAAAGGGTTATTATTAACCGGGTCGCTATCGAAGGTTTGATTGGTTCTGTCATCTTCTGTGAGCTCACACTTTGCTTACAATGCTTAAAGGCACATCAACATGGGCGTTGGAAAGATTATTTCCCGGGGGGGAATAATGGATTTTTCCAGTGCGTTCAGAAGTATTTTTCGGTGAAACTTTATTTTACCAAATCCGAAACTAAGAGAAAAACATTTTTCTGCAAAAAAGTTAACAGTAAAAATATCAAATTTCAAAATTCAGGCGCTCGTGCATTGGTTAAATCGCCGCTGCAGGTGCAGCATACACGTGAGTTGTTGATAACAGCCTGGAGCTCCGCCACTATTACCTTGTCTGGCATTGTTTTCCCATGAAACATTGAGGTCCCCGTCCTTGGTGATTGCGTGAAAAATTTAGAAAAATGGTTGCACCGTCAAATGCTTTAAGTTCATCAGCAGGCATATCAGATGTTCTCAAATATAATACTTTTGGGTAAATGTAAAAACCGCAAGCATAAGTTATAGCGAATGATGCAATGGACATAGTTTGTTGTGCTCGAAGGTATTCGATAAAACTAAGCCCGAAAATAACTTCTGCCAACAGAGAGGACAGGATTTCAGCTTCGACCCATAAGCGGGCTACTTTCAGCAAGAGATTTTCTCGCCAGCCTTGCTTTCAAAGTGTTTCAGTGCACGCAGTACGTCCGCCACCACTCGACGCCGGAACACACACCAGAGCCGTGAGTACTTACTGACGCAAAAGACACTTTCTAAGTACAGAGTTTCTTGCGAGCAATGAGTTAAACTTTGAAAACACCCAACGGCAGCAGTTTCGGAAGAAGTAAAAATTTTATACCACTTTTAAAAATCTGCGTCGTGGCTCTATTGTCTTGCAATTTTTCGGAAGAAATTTTTCATTAAGGTTGGTGCCCCTCTACAGTATATTTCCTTGTTACCGTATATTGTAGAACCTACCAGTAAGAAAGTAAACAAGTCTTGCTTTTTTATGAAGCAAAACACGGAAAAGAGAAAAACTCATAAATTCTACAACTGAAATCATTGCGTTTTGTAAGAAATGACTTCGCAGTTGTATGTGATCTCTATTCAGTCGAGCAAACAGATTGCTTTTAGTCTTGCAGTAGCGGATTGATATCATGGATAGGAAATCTCTAAAGCTCCTCTCGCGTTAAACACCTTAAATTAATTCACCATTCCACATCCATTTTACTGATTTAGAAGTAACAGGTGTCTATAGATAAATAATTCCTCGGCCCTGATTCCAAAACTGCCATCAAAACAAAACACTTGGAAACAAGAACGATAGTCTGAGAGAAATGAATTTGCACCTGGAGAAAAAACATCAACGTAATTCTACCACCTCTTATTAGCAATGTAATTCTACTACCTCTCATAACAATACATCGAAAGTTTGGATGTGGATCGAGCATGTTTTAAGTATTTTTGTCAGTTTCTTTCTTTGGTCAATAAAAAGTTAAAAACCGGAATATTTGATGAGCCAAACATAAGATAGCTGATTTAAGATGAAGAATTAATTGAAACAATGAATCAAGATGAAAAGAAGGCTGGATGGTTTTATCCAGGTGGTAAGCAAATTTTTTGGTAATACATAATCACCAAAGTACTATAAAGAACTTATCAACCAATTGTTTTGAGTATTTAAAAAACTGTGCTATAACATGACTGTAGAAGTGCACTTTTTATGCATAGTCATCTGGAATACTCTCCAGCAGTGGCGTACGCAGAAACTTTTCATGGGGGGGGGTTCATTCAGCGGCATAGGGTAGTCATTTGTATTTGGTGTGCGCTGTTTGTGACGTCACAAAATGACGTCATAGTCCTTTTTCCAAACAAACGTTTTGGCGAAGTTTGTTGACATAATATG
>Ga0210059_1013793_pt1 | contig 12040 bp, 6 predicted proteins | sample Ectturendosymbi2_FD_188042 | JGI IMG/M metagenome (GOLD analysis project Ga0210059, IMG submission 188042) | Ecteinascidia turbinata endosymbiont from Florida, USA - Sample 2 (SPAdes) (version 2) | ecosystem: Host-associated > Tunicates > Ascidians > Unclassified | place: Key West, Florida... | reverse complement strand
GAGAATGTTTGTCGCTTAAAAGTTTCTCGGGTAAATTTGGGAAATTCGGACAAGATGTCCTTTGCACATTCAAAAAATTGCCTACTCTTACACCTATGTGTTTTGTAGAAAGCGTAAAGCGTTTTGTTAATGTTCGACAATTTCACTGCGTCGTCATTGGGCCGCAACCAGCTGATATATCTTGTTGGGCTATTTTCGGGGGGGCGGTTGCCCGCTTCCCCCCCCTGGTTGCACACAGACCTGATTTTCAGCATTAACAACCTGAAAAATATAAGCAAAATGTCGATTTTGCCCCCCCCTGGAAAAATTTTAGCGGACGCCCATGGGTCTGACTGAGCGAGGGCTAGGCCTGATGTTATTGTCAGTGGCTCAACTGACAACTGATGGGGACAAGGGTACAAAACCCACTGGCAAGCTGAATGTGAAAACAGGGCCCCCACTCAGCTTATATTTTGGTATTTATTATTATATTGGTTTTCAATAGGTTGTTGTTTTTTGCGTTTTTCGGAGCGTTTTTTTGGCCAATTCGGGTGTTTGTTATAGCCATCGCATCGGGATTCACCATCATTTCTCAACTTTTTTCTGTGTGTTGTCCAGTGTGCCCCAACGGTGACCAGTGTGCCCCTTCAGCTAAATTTTCGCCCCTGGCTCAAACCTCTGGTTACGCCATTGCCTGTTGTAACACTCATCAAAGTATACCTCCACTTTGTCTGAAACAACGCCGCCAAGGAAGAACGCGACCCCACTCCATTCAAACAGTGTTGAAACCACTTTGGATCAGAAACAACCACAAATTCATGAACTTGAAGCCATTCACGAAACCGTGTTCTTGTGTAATGCAGTCTTCAGTAGTCTTGATTTGGCAACTTCAAACCAGCTCTATTTGATGTGTTCGGCTATTCGTGTAAAATTGCACCTGAAAATCGATAAGTTTTACCCGTTTTTTTCCCAGTCAGGTTTGTGTAATCCGAAACATGAAGGCTTAGTGACTTTACAGTATTTAGCAACGATAGTTCACAGCAAAATTGGCTGTAATCTGTACCCGCGAAACTCAAAGGGAATTCCAGTGGAATACAAAATGCAGTTCGGATAACTACAGAACGAACGACAGTTGATGCAAACAAACGTTTTCGCGACAAACACTGGAATTTCACGAATTCGTCACGAATTTACAGGTGGAATATGGCGTTACTGGCATCTTGTTACAAACAGGACTCGTTTTGTGCACTCGCGGCGACTACAATTCGTACGGGATAGGTGAACAACACCTGAAAGTTTACTTTTTGTAGAAATTCGCTCACCAACAAGCCAACATCTTGGTATGAAAAAGCCTTGTCGTGGGTACAGTGATTACTGATTTTAAATAAGTAAATTGGACAAAACACTTTCCCGTTCATAAATTTTCCACAACATTGAGCGCTTCTTAGGTTAAAACATGTGACACATTTAAATTTTATCAATTTTTGACAAAATAATTTGCAGAAACGGCAAGAAAACATGTCTTTGAAGCTAGATAATTACAAGTAATGAGGTCGTTACGTTACATTACATCGCAGTGTTTCTATTATTTTCTGTTAACATTTCAGGTATTATATCCAGAGTCCAGAGAAATGTTTTAGGATTTTGCAATTTTATATTTGTATAATAGTTTAGTATAAAATCTTTTGCCTTCAGTTTTTCATATGCATTCTGTCTGTCCTCTTTTCTGTATTCGTACGTCTGCCCTCAGTCAGCCCGTTATGAAGTTCTAAAACTCAAAACTCTGGGAGTGCATGCTCCAGAAACCTCTACAGCTCGCACTAGCGGTGATTGTGACCAGACCTGACGAGCAGGCCCGCAACCAGGGGTGGACACCGGGCAATTTCCCCGCAACAACAGGTTGCAATCATTTCTCCCCCCCGAAATTATCAGCTCGTTGCGATCCTGCCCTGCTGACGAGAGAGGGGAACAAGCGGGTACGCTGCAATTCGGGATCTACAAAAGACTCTGACAAACACGTGCTTTAGAAAGCAAGTTGCAACTCTGGCCAATTTTATGCTGTGTTATCAAAAGATTTTTGTACCCATAAAATTCTGTCATTAAAATTCATGCAGATGTTTGCAGTTGATCAGGAAACTTTTTGCCTAGTTTTTGCATTTTCTCTCACTAGTTGCTACAATTCGAATGTACTGTATTACCGCAATTTGAAAAGAAGCAGTACAACAGTTTGAATATTAAACCTTGAACGAAATTTCAAAGCGGAGATCATTCTTAACTCTACGATAGTTAGTGGTTTCCAAGATTCAAAGGTCCTGACATCACATTCGTGACGTCTCAGCCATAAAGTTTTCAGATGGGTCTAGAAACAAATACATTATGACGCTGACGCAATGATGATGGTGGCTGAACCTTACTAGAAACAGCTTTTACATCTTATTTCCTACGAAACGTATCGTGAGTTATAGGCAAATCATTTCTAACCGTCTCTACGTTCGTTTGAAAAGAACTTGTTCACTCGCTGGCCCGGCACTTTTAAGCACAGGTGAACAAACTAAATAACTTAAATGTTAATTATTTGAAAATTCCCAAAAAGCTTCTCGTGCCGCACAAAATGCCCTCGCGGGCCAAATATGGTCCGCGGATCGCGTGTTTGAGAACCCTGCTCTAGATTCCAGAGTCTACAATGTAAATGTATAATACCGTACACCAACAAGTCCATGTCGTCCATTTCCACATCTGTCATCACAACTTGAACCGTGTGTTAGAAAATATAAAAATGCAGTCAGGTGCAGAATCTAATTACAAGCCAACCGCTTTTCTAGCTACTAGCACGCAAGCTCGAAATAGAAAAAGCATTATAAGTCCTAGAAATATCAGACTTTACGAAAGCATAAAATAATAACATTAAAACCTTATTTTTCTCCTCAATTCCTCCGGCAAATTTCCTTGCAGGAGCTAAAAATTCCTGTCTTAGTTAGCCAAGTGCTTCCACGTTGATAACTACAGGTTCATAACATTGCAAGTATCGAGACAAGGTTACCCCTGTGTTAGCGTCAACTGCTTTGAGGCTTCTGCATAATGATCATTGACACCCAAGTTCAATGGTGGTTTAAAGTTGTCTGTACGCGTTTTGACTTGTCCTGTCTAAATCGCTTTACTACAAGCGGTTGCAGGTGTCCTTAAGAAGGCACGTAGTCAAGAGGGTGCGAAAGGCGTTGTAGCCTCCTCAAATGTTGAACTGCAAATATTGAACCGTTGAGCAAAAATCGTCATGTCCGTGTAAAGCAAATTTTTCATTACACGAAGCTGGTATTTTATCAAAGATTATGCGCTAGAGCTGAGTACCATGGATTGTTGAGGCGCGTTGTGCTTCCAGTGTTTTTACGCAAGCTTGAGACATGGAGTGCTGCATTTGTTGATAGGCCTTGTACAAACTTCAGGAAGTTTATTGAGAAAGCTGTCTGTCACCCAATTCAATACACCACAAAGAAGCTGTAGTTGAAGTTACCAATTTTAAGAAGGCAACTGTACAGAGCCACCAGTAGCATGTTTTCCACCAAATTACTTTTCACAGAATGTACGCACTATGCAGTATGGATTAAAATGGATTTTAAGTACGTCTATGCTACCACTGTTCGCAAGTGCCTGCATGCGTTTTTTACTTCACAAATGTCTGTTGTTTCAAGCGTGCTTTCTGTAACCGCGTGCGGAAACTGGAATTGCACTGCTTCATGACCACATCAAAACAGAAGAGAAAGCCTTACTTTTATGCCTCCCAAGGTCACCTAGTTGTCATAGCGTGACAGAACTCTGCACCCTTTACTGCCTATATCAGGGGTGGCCAAACCTGCTCTGTGTAAGAGCCGCATATCGTAAAACCCAAGTTACAAAGAGTCGCAACATAAAAATCTAAAAACACGAATTTGTTTGCAATCGACGCTTCTGTAACAACATATTTCTTTTTTGAACGCCTTCCAAAAGTAATACTATAGGGCAGCTAGCACAGTACCATTTTACAATATTTTTCGGAAAGCTCAAAGAGCCGCATGCGTGGTACCACAGTACCATTTTACAATATTTCTATACTTTGCAATAAAAATAAAAAAGAATAAACAAATGCATGATTTTTCGGAAAGCTCAAAGAGCCGCATGCAAAGGTTCGAAGAGCCGCAGTTTGGTCACCCTGGCCTATATCATCAGAGTGTGTAGGTCATCTTACTGGTTCTAACATGTGGGCTACCCGCACAAACTTGAAAAATCGGTTTGGAATTTCTTGTTTCCAATTTTTTTTCTGTCTACGCGACTGTCCTTAACCAGTGACTGTAAACAGCAATCGCCACTTCGCTGCCCTAAATGCCTGGTTTGATGCATCGCGACGTCTATATCCTGCCCTGTCTCCAGAAAAAAACTTGATTCGTGTGCTGGGAAGTTCCCAGCATTGGAACCATTAACCCTCACAAGAAGAGTTTCCAGGTGCTCTACGCACATTTGAATCATGCTCTTTGAATTTTTCTACAAGCGGGTTAAAGATTAGATCATTCACTCAAGTCAAGCAACTATATCGTCGCTTGGTCGTTCATTAGTTTCAAATGGCATATTCGCAGCAATACGATTTTCAGTAATGCTTTCATTACTTGCGCGTTACTATAGACCAGGCTTTGTGTAATTAGGTAGACACGTTCCAAGGCTTCGTATGCAGTAAATAAAACTCTGGTCAAATCATATATGATAATTATCAAACAGAGAACCAAACAATATAAGCAGTCACATCATATACGCAAACCAAAAATACGGTATTAAAAATTGGCGCACACCTGTGTGAACATGTTATTATTCTTGAATTGTTGAACAGGAACTCCGGTGTACTGGAAAGTTGTGGCTGCACCTTGCCAGAAAATATGCGATGATGACCTGATCCTTAACTGTCTGTACTCATTTGTAGCTTCATAGTAATATGTTTAAGTGCTGTTCTGTTTGGGTTGATTTTTTCCCAGTAGTACCAATATATATTGTAGTCGGACATTTTTTCCCCGATTTTTGGATAAGGTCCGTTTAATGAACTGAGCGGAAACAAGCGAAACCACCACCCACTGCGATATTTTATGGCCACGTTTGTAGCTGGAGATTCATCGTTATCTGCATCGAATGTACTAAATTCTACTTGACTTAAAGGTGAAGTATTTTCACCAAGGACAGCTGGGCCATGTTGTGGAAAATTTATCACAATCCTAAAATTGTTTTCTTGAGGAAGAATTGCATATTGTCCATGCTCCACGAATGCTTTGATTCCATCCCAGTCTTCAAGGTCAATGCGCAGTTGTGGATAATTGAAGTAAACTGTGCCGTCGTGTGATATTTCACATTGCAACGTCAAGTGGTAAATGTTTTCTAAGCCCACCCAAAATTCATCAGATAGAGAACCAAAACCGTGAACGTAGTCGTCCCATCCTCTCTCAAAATTTATTTTTCCGTTTACTCTTCTTTGAATTACCGACCAACCTCTTTTGCTTGTCACAGAATTGGCGGTATCCATATCACAGCGCAAAAAGATGGATCGAAATTGTTGTTTTATCCATATCGGGTAAACGCCACTGTTCGTGGAACCGAGATCGAAAATGCTGGAGCAGTCTGCAACGTAAAAGTGCATCAGAGCACCTGGAAATGCAATGGCAAAATAACCATTATTTCAGCATTGGACAACAACATTGGTTTTAAACTTCATACAAAATTTTAAAAGAACTATTAAAAGTGTTTAACTGGATCTGCAGTATAATTTGTACAGCATACATGTCTGACAGGAAACCTTGCTTTATCAACTTTCTGCAAGAGAATGGAAATCATGCCCGTCCAAATAATGTCAAATTTTTTATGTAGGACGTTTCATCGAAAAACTGTTTTTTTGCAGTGGCCAATGGTGGCCATTGTCATTGGGTGTGCGCTGTTTGTGACGTCACATTGCGACGTTAAATTCACGTTTCTAATCCAGCTATTTGGCGAAGTTTGTGGACACAATGCGTATCATTCCACACGAAGAACAAAAATATATACGCGTGGCGCGAGAGAAGTATATTTTTCGATGAATGAAGGGAAAACGTTTTCATCTTGAAAAACTGTTGAAACAGATTTTTGGTCAGGAATTTGTTACTTGCTAGACCTGCCAAACGGTTGGCAAAATCCTGATAGAAAATCAGCTAACTGCTAGATTGAAAATTTTACAGCTTACAGTGAGAAATCCTGCTAGATTTAGCAGCAAATCAACTAAAATGGCAACACTGCTGATCGCAGTCTTATGCCTTTTGTTGCGTAACTGCACAAAAAGAATCAAAGAAGAATATCTGAACACAAACAGCGTTCAACTGATAACCTTCACTTGCTACTTATGGCAAACTTAGCAAAATACTGACTTCTTAGACTCAAAAAAATCTTATATATAATGTAATAAACAAGATTTATTACAGAAGACCGGGGGGCCCCCAAAAGGGCGGGGCCCGTAGCAATTGCTACATTTGCTACTATTGTTAATCCGGCACTGGGCCCTATAGGCCATCTTAGCTTTTGGGGTCACACGCAGGTGTGGCCTAATTGGTTGTTTGTCTGAAAAGCGTGAAAGTATGTCCCTTTTATCTGTAGTGCCCCCTCAAAGATCTATCTTTTGTGGTGCCGACTTCGGTTCTACGTCTGCCTTAGATCTTCAACAGAAATTAAAGCCTTTCCTACATTCTTCTCTGGAGCAAATGGCAATGCAATATTTTCTTGGAATTTATGGCTCGTGTAGTTCAGGAGTTCTCTTCGTTAAATTTCCGAGATTTCTAGCGTTTTTTTGTAGGTTTATTTTTCGAATATACAGTATACGTTTTCATGCAGGGCCGTGTTGCCGCCCTCAGAAATAGTTGTCGATCTCCTTTGTTATAGTAACCGCATATTTATGGAACAAACAAGCACAATCCATTCAGTGGACACAGGGTTTGCTTATGCCTTTTTAAGTTGTCATTTTCCAAGCAATAGAAAGTACAGCGTTTTTATCCTTTTAGACTGATGGTAAACAGCATGAAGACAAGTTTTGCACAACAAAGTATTGTCACAACACCCTCAGTTAACCATATGAAGTACGCCCAATGTAGACATCTTTTTCCAAATAAAACTCACGAGAAACTGTTCTAGCTGATTTACCTAACATGGGCCGATAGGCGTATAGAGTTTCAACAAGCAATCTCTGTTTGCGGGCAGTCTAGTTGATAGCAACCAAACGTAGCATCCAATACTGGCAATATTGCTTTTCCTCGGAGTTCTGCAGTGCCTGGCTGTCTTGCGTTGTTGCGAGCTTTTTGTCGGCAAGATTAAACATCAAGAAAGTACTGTTCTTTCTTTTTCATTCTTTTCTTGTAACCATAGGCGTAGCCAGGGGGGCAAGTGGATCATTCCACTTAAATTTCTAACATATCTTGTTATTTTGTGCTTTGACAGGCAATGTCCAAATAAAATACCGTTGCTCGCTTTACTGTAAGTCATAGTATTTGCCCTCCCAAAAAATTGGGGCTGACAACGCTACTGCTTGTAACCACTTTCATACAGACGGCCTGCATCTCTCTCGCGCCCAGCCATGTTCCTCAGTATCAAACCTTTGACACAGCACTTATTTGATGTGCAATCGTCCACTGACAAAAAGCTTGCAACAACGCAAGAGCACCAGACACTGCAGAACTCCGATGAAAAGCAATATTATAATTCTTATATTGCGTAGCAAACAATATTATCGTGTTGTTACTGCACTGATAGTCTAGACTAGCCGTTTGCATTTTTGCACGTTTCAAAGTAAATTGTGAAGTTATGGGTCTTCACAGTGTCGGAAATTTTAATAATGAGTTGCCATAGGAAGGAGTTGCGCGGGCACCAAAAGCTCGAGGCCATGGCCTATGCGTAAAACCGTCACTGACCACAGTACCACTTAACAATATTTCTACACTTTGCAATACGTAGAAATAAACATACAATTTTTCGGAAAGCTCGAAGAACCGCATGCGGCCCGCGAGCCGTGTTTTGGCCACCCCTGATACATTCGATTCGAATCGTTTTTATTAAATCATCCACTGTGATGACATTATGAAAACTGTTCTGTTCGTTAGTTCACAAACAATATTGTAGTGCATGTGTCGCAGTCGGGCAGTTGTTAGCAGTGTTGCCAACTGGTATATGTATATACCAAATTTGAAAAATTTGGTATATTTTCAAAGTGCTTGGTATCAGGGCCGGCGCTAGGTGGTTGGCTCCCCCAGAGCCTGGACGTTGGGGCCCCAACTATACAATACATTGCATTTAACGCATAGTATATATGCAAACAAAAACATCGATTTATTTTACCAATTCTTATAAAAGCATTTTCTACAGCATCAGCACAACGTAAAAGCAGACAGACTTAAGCATTCGCTATGCTTCAAGCTACGAAAACGATTTTTTCCAAGTTTTCAAAAATGCATATGTTTTGTCAACTCAGCCATATCTAATGTTTTAGCAGTTTCACTTTCAATAGATATCATTGCCAGATTTGTCAGCCTTTTATCAATCATAGTTGATCTGTGAAACGTTTTGATTAGCCTCAACTTGCTGAAGCTCCATTCAGCAGTATTGCGTACAGCAGTGATCGGAAAACTTTCGTTGGGACGCCAATGGAAAGGGCTCCAAGTGCCCTTTTTATTGGCGTCCGCAGAAATTTTCCAGGGGGCACACCGTCGACATTTTGCTTGTACTTTTTAGGTTTAAGGCGATGCAATGCAAACGGACGTTCACAAAGCGCTTCACCCATTCTGCACAAAAAGAAATTGCTCCATTTTACGGCAATAGTCACAAAAAATGCACTTCGTTGGCAGCAATAGCCAGGCATTTTGAGATAAGTTACACAAATTAGACTACCTGCAGATTTTTCAAGCAGGGTACTTTTTTTACAAAGAAGCAAATTGCCGTGGTCTTTAGCAAAACTTATGTCTTTAGTTTACCCAGCAAGACTTGCCAGCATCATTTAGAAAAAAGAGCTGCAAACGTCTAAGATCTCGTCAAAGCAATCAAACACTCTTTCAATAAATCCTTGCTTGCCTTTACTGACTTTTTCACGGTGAACGCTCATGCAGATAATCCGGACAAGCGTTCAGTTTAACACTAACAATGGATTTTTCGAACTTACGATGCTTCTTTTTACACAGGCTGTAAAAGTATGTGGCTATCCGCTATCAGAACTCAATGACTCGGGCCTGCATTACCTGCGTTTAACGCTTACATGCGGGAAAATGCCTCCTACCGTAACTTGAAGCGAACACGTGAAGATTCGTTGCCATATTATTGTTACGCAATAAAGTCCAACAGCAGAACAATCAGAACGCAAGTTTCGCAAATTGCCTCTGCAGGCAAGCAAAGCAGCGGACATGAGTGAACTGGAAACTCATCCCTGCACAACACCAGGACAGTGAACCTGGTTTTGTAGCACAGTGGTTGTCATACCGGCAAAGAAACTGTCAATGCAAGAATTAAACCAGTTTAATCGGGATTAAGCTCCTGACTTCAGGTTTGCTACAAAATTTTGGTTCTTAGTCCCAATTTCCAAAAGGGGGGCGAATGACCGTTTTGCCCCCTTATTGCGGACGCCCATGCCCTGTCAGTCGTAATTAAAGGCCCGTGTTATTTTTGAAGGCCCAGTTTCAAACTTTATCTGTAACATAACAATGCTGTGTTAATGTAGGCTAATAAATCCTTTGACAATATCAATGCCGTGTTAACGTCAAGCAATCAATGTTCTATATCAGGGCTACTCAATTAGTTTAAGCAAAGATCCAATTACAAAAGTCAAAAAATTTTGAGGTCCGGTCACTCTCATAAAATCATACAAATGTGACATGTCCTGGATTTATCTAACAAACAGCATGAAATGAGAGTACAATACGATTATATATTTAGATATATATAAAGTCAAGTAAATGGATATGGTTATTTAGAGAAGATGTCAGCTTTATTTATTTTTCTGCTGCTGGGATTATTGATATTTTCTGCTTCTTGCCAGTTCCTTGAATTTTGTTTCCAAGGTACTGATAGCGAGTTAAACGCAGTGGTGAAGGTTTTCATTTGTCATGCAGATGAATAACTTGTTCTTTAAGAAGTTCATATTTGAAAATGCAGATTCACAGCAGTAGGTAGACCCAAACATAATGAGCATTTGCACTGATAATTTGCAAAGAGTGGGAACATTTTTTGAGATCGTTTTTTCACCAAAATTTAATTCTCAGGTGCGCAATCACAAAATATTTGTTTTACTGCTACGTTCTCCTGGAACTAAGTTAGCTCCAGTGTTCTTTCTAAGAAAATTTGTAATGATCAAATATTTTTGTTTTAGTGAGCATGAAGATTTTAGTTGGCAGAATTCTAGGAGTATAGAATTTCATATAAATACGAACAAGGTAGTAAGGTACACTTTTAATTAAAAAGTTTCTCCTTGTTTTCACGCTTTTCCAATGTTTTGGAATGTTGCAAGTGCGCGATAATGAGATTTCACTGTGCAAATGTTCTGGTGGGTACAGCGCAGTTGCTCATCTGCTGTGACTATGTCAGCCAAAAATCCAACAGTTTCCAGCCACTCTATGAATTGCTAGAGCACGCTATGTGTTAACAGTAATGCGCAAACGTTTCACTAAACCAGCAACTGCGTATTTCATTGTTGCTATTAACCTGGCTTTATGGCCATTTCCATGCCTTTAGTTTTACTGTTTTTACCAGAATAGCCATGGTAATTACCAGCGATTATTAAATAATTGTGACGAAACAATTATTGTGAGCCAGAATTACAAGGATATTGTATGTGTGCTCCGCAATATAACTAATCATCAGCTTGGTTGACACTCGACAGGTGTAGAGCTAATGAGAAGTTAATGCCTGAGAAGCACGGCTAAGAGCGCTAGATTTTGGAATAAAAACTTTTGTGAATAGAAGACTCTTTTGAGAGCCTGATGAGGACCGGCCTTGACCGGCCAAAGGTCCGGATTCGAACCGCCGTCCGCCATTTGAGTAGCCCTGTTCTATACGTTTGTAATCCCACGCCACCGGCGAAGCAAACACGGCCCACAAGTGTTGCGCGGCCCAATAAAAAGTGCTGAACGGCCCACAATTGGGCCGAGGCCCCCCACTGTGCACATTGTTAGGCTATTCGTTAAATAACTTGATTTCTCATTGGTGCAAAGTTTTGAGTTTTCATTGGACAACTCTGATGCAAGATGCACTGGATATTACAGGCGCGGCCTACGAATACGATTTTATATGATTGTATACCGGTTATTTCATTCTTGTACAGTTAAAGGATACAACACAGGTTTAAAACAGTGGTGTGACTGACGGGGGTTCAAGGGTGCGAACCTCCCCCCTGACAAGATAAATGAAAAAACCTAGTCCCCATTTTGTTTATATTTCGGTATTCAGTACTTTTTTGGTTTTCAGTAAGTTGTTGTTTTTTGCGTTTTTGGACAGCTATTTTCCGGTGATTTCGGGTTTTAGTATGTAGAAATCCACATCCGGATACACTTTCATTTCTAAACTTTTTTCTGAATGTTGGCGAGGGGCCCCCTACGGTGGCCAGTGGGCCTCTTTCAGCTACGTTTCCCGGCCTGGTCAAAAGTTCTAGCTACGCAGCTGGTCTACAACTTATTTTTCCTGAGTAATTTTTTGCTAGGCTATACTATAAATGCTTATAATCAACGTGGATTTAGCAAACGTTACCTGCACAATAGCCGGTGTACCAAGGTCAATGCTGACAACGAAGCTATTCACAATGCATTTTGCAATGGTTGGTTTTAGGAAGTTACGGGTCGTTTGAAGATAAATTTCTTTGACGCATTAGATAAACATTAATATTGAAAGGGAAACGTGTGAAATCAGTTCTTGGTGAGTTCAGTGCTGGTGTCTCTATATTCCGTAACAAAGGTACTCGGTCAGATTTGGGGGCCCCCTTTTTGCCCGGGTCCCCCCCTGGCCGGGGGATAGGGGGGCCCTTCCTCCGGCTCTGCTTGGTGTATAATTTTTTGATTTGGTA
>Ga0210059_1013792_pt1 | contig 12041 bp, 4 predicted proteins | sample Ectturendosymbi2_FD_188042 | JGI IMG/M metagenome (GOLD analysis project Ga0210059, IMG submission 188042) | Ecteinascidia turbinata endosymbiont from Florida, USA - Sample 2 (SPAdes) (version 2) | ecosystem: Host-associated > Tunicates > Ascidians > Unclassified | place: Key West, Florida... | reverse complement strand
CCTAGGGGGTGCGGGTTTTTTGTGAGTGACGTCATAAGTGGAGGACTTTTAGGCCACCTTGGCCCACTTTGCCTGGCCCTGGGCGCCAACCGTTAAGTGGTAGTATTTTGCTGAAGTTTTTACTGGAAACTAGGCTACAATCCAAGTCTTTTCATACTTTGGATGACCTGCTAGGGTTTCGGGTTCAAAAGTTGTGATGTAAGTTAATAAAAATATTTGACTAATCAGCTAATTAATTAATTTGTTTATTTTAGATCATAACTTTTGAACTAGAAACGCTAGAAAGTCGATCAAAGGCTCAAAAGACTCGGACTCGAGTCTAGTTTCCAATGAAAACTTCAGTGAAACACCTTGGCCTAGTGGTTGGGCCCAAGGCCAGGCAACATGAGCCAAAATGACCCTAAAACTACTTCACTTATGACGTCAGTCACAAACAATGTGCACCCCCCAACCAAAAAAATTTTTTTCGAGTGCAATCTACTAGACTGGCCGATCCGTTTGAGCTGTTGAACAGCTCTCTAGCGCAATCGGCGGAGGAGCTAGGGTGTTGGTAAAGCAACCGAAAACTGCTGTTTTTTAGGCTGAAATCGAAGTACGAATATACCGTAGGCCGGCAGCCAACGAGTTAACAGCTTGGGTGCTAATGGATTTTGGTGAAAATTATTCATTTCATATGCAGGATGAGGCACAAGGTATCAAATGACTCAAAGTTGCAAAGTCCTTGAGGTAGTCTGGTATTAGAAGTCCAGTAAAAATGAGCTCAATCACCTGAATCTTTCCTTTCTGTCAGAAGAGCTACAGCATGATACAACCATGCTTTATTGTATGCAAGAGAAGACAATGCAAATCATTTAAGGATATTGTTCCCAACTGCAATAATGTTGAATATTAGTGATGGTTGTGCATCACAATGCAAAGGTCATTTTACAACCTGTGCATGCATAATCAAGACCACAGTGTGCAAGCCACATGGTCTTTCCTTGCACTATTTGTGGAAAATCACCATGTGATGGGATTGGTGGTGCTGGAAAACAAGCTATATACTGCAATGTAAAGTCTCCAACAGCCTTTAGATAACCAAATTGGAAACAATGATAATATACTGCAAATATCTTTTAAACATAAATGTGAACTTTTTGAAATATACTTCAACATGCCTCTACCATCAAGGACGCACGAGGATTTCACCATATCACAGCAATGTCATCAACTAGACTCGCTATGAAGCAGATCAGCCAAGATGCAGAATTCTCTTAAGTAAATTTAAGATAAGTCCTACCACCATGAGGGTTTTTTTGGGGGCTTAGCCCCTCAAAACAAAGCTCAAGTAAGAAGCACTATTAATCAGTAGAGTTCTATCAAATTTCAGAATATTAGGCTCCCCACTGAAAACTTTCTGGCGACGAATCTGTTGGAGATTCCCTCAGTATAAGGATTTTCTGCTATATCTGAAAGTCAGTGATGTCTTATGTGTTGTCTATGATGAAATATGGTACATAGGCAATATGCACGATAGAAGTGGACTCCAACAGTCAGACTTCATGCATAGTTCTCGCAAACTTCCCTTCTTCACAACATCACCCAGAAAAAAAGATGCATGCCAGGAATCTTTTCAACATTAACTCCGCAAGACTGATGTACCTTCATTTGTGACTGCTTGTGGATAATATATCCGTCGATATATCTAACAATGAAAAAGGTGTGGGTTGGGAGAAATAGAGTTCAACTTGATTGTTTGCGGTTTGTCTATCATCTTCCACCGCATGAAAACATGTTTGAAGTGCTATGCATAGACTTAAATGCAGCAAATTACTTAATAAGTGCAAATGTATGCTGATTTGTTATGTACAAAAAAATTCATTTCCAGTTGAAAAACAAAACTAATAGTATGAACAAGGACTGAAGTTTCGATTAAAAATTTTGATAAGATTTATATGGTTGAATTAGCATGCATGTTTTTTCACAAACACTCAATAAACCATCAATTTTATTTTTGCTTTAAATTGTCCTTGAATACACCTTTCAGATTTAGGTATCACACATCATCCTACCTTCTGAGCTCCTTGAGATATTGGCTGTTAAAATGATGTCATGCAGGAGTGATCAATGATCATATAAGGTGCTGCTAACCAATGCTGATTCAAAGGTCAATCAAGGTGACCTCAGGGGTCAGCACCTGAGAATGAGCTCAAGTATATAATGCTCAACTATACTCAAAGGATTGACTGTCTTAAACCATACAGAAGTGGAATTACAGGACTTCAAAGTTGATCATAACAAATTCCTCATGCTGTTACGCTTGAGTGAGTACAAAAATAGGCAAATTTCAAATGCTTGTAACTTTGGCTATGGTTGTCGGATTTTCAAAAAATTTAGTTCATTTTGATCAGGAGAAAAACTTCTATAAGCCTATCAAATTTCAACAAAATCTGAGAAGGTGGGTTGCATGGCCTGGATCACTTGACATGGAATGACCCAGCCATGTTAATGCTTGTCCTAAAAGCTGAATAACACTAATGACTTCCCAAGGATCTTTAATTGCTTTCTAGTCAAAATTAAAAATGTGTAGTATTTTGCATTCATGAACTGCACTGGCAAAAAAAGCCAGTGCAAGAAATGAGATTCTAAAGTTATAGGTGTAATATGTAATAACACAGAGTCACACTGCATTATCCAATGCACAACACATTAAGATTCTTAGATTTTGTGATGAATTGAACGAATAATAGCTTATCACTACTTGTAACATGCACATCATATTTACTTGAAGGCCAGCATACTAACAAGGTTAAATAGATCTTGATGAGCATACATCTGCACTTGACCAGTTGACATTTTGTCTGGTCTGTACTGATGTGCGAGCAAAGAAGCTGGCAAGTAGCTGTGATGGTTTGGCCTGAACACTTGTAGTTTTCTCATATGACTTTTGACAGCAGCAACTCCCATACATGAAAGTTTAAACATTGTTTCATGTATTACACATCAGTAAGATTTCTCTACATGTTTAAAGCTTTAATGTCAAAACAGCACAGCTGTGTGTGCAGAGGCTCAGGGCCAGATAAAGTGGGCAAAAAAGGCCTAAACCTGCCCCCATTATAACATAACCCACAAAAAAAACTCAAAATCCAAAACTTCCCAACATTTTTTCAGTTGAAACTAGAAGACTTTCTGCATCTTTAGACCGTTTGAACACCTTTCTAGCTCTATCGACTGGCAAGTTATGGCTGAAATAGTTCAAGACGATATATCAGGGGTGGCTGAACCTGCTCTATGTATGAGCCGCATATCGTAAAAACCCAAGTTACAAAGAGCCGCAACATAAAAATCTAAAAACACGAATTTATTTGAAATCTACGCTTCTGTGACATCATACTTTTTTTGGAATGACTTGCAAAAGTAATACTGTATGGCATGATAGCTGCCAAAGTACCATTTTACAATATTTCCACACTTTGCAAAAGAAATTAAAAAAACAAATATTTAACTCTTTCAGTCCCGAGTGCACCACTTTTTTTGCAGAGCTTTGCAATCCTATAACTCGCCAGGCGATTGAGCTAGAGAGCTGTTCAAACCTTCTACGGATTCAGCAAATTTTGTAGTCAAAATCAAAAAAAAAATTTAGTTTTGCGTTTGAGCTTTTCTGGGGGGAACGTCACAAGTATGGGTGTTTTTGTGTTATTCTGGCCATCTTTGCCTGGCCCTGGGCGCTGTCCCAATGGGCCATTTTTTGGACTCAAAGTTTAGTTGAAAACTAGGTGAAAATCCACATCTATAGAGCCTTTGATTGACTTTCTAGCATATCGGGAGCGAAAATTATGGCTCATAAACCAAAAATTGACCAAAAGTTTGCTCCTTCAAATGTCACTCTTGGGGACATTTCACCACAGGCAATAACTCGCCGTCAGATTGAGCTAGAGAGCTGTTCAAACCCTCTAAAGACTCGTGAAAGTATGGAGTTTGCAATAAAAAAAACATTTCTGTTTAGGATGTCTGTTTTTTTTTAAATGCTTATATAATGATAGGATGTTTATGTTATTTTTTGCTGACAGCAGCATTTTTGCCCAGCCTCCCTTTAACACTTTGAGAACCAGTGTAGGACATATTCGTACTTCGATTTCATCCTAAAAAACAGCAGTTTTTGCTTGCCTTACCAATGCCCTAGCTCCTCCACCGATTGCGCTAGAGAGCTGTTCAAGGGCTCAAACGGATCGGCCAGTCTTCTAGATTGCACTCCAAAAAAATTTTTTGGTTGGGGGGTGCAGGTTTATGTGAGTGACGTCATAAGTGAAGTAGTTTTGGGGTCATTTTGGCTCATGTTGCTTGGCCTAGGACCCAACTGCTAGGCCAAAGTGTTTTGCTGAAGTTTTCATTGGAAACTAGGCTCGAGTCCAAGTCTCTGAGCCTTTGATCCACTTTCTAACGTTTCTGGTTCAAAAGTTATGATCTATGGCTGGCCAAAGTTTGCCCTGAAAGGGCAAATTATGCCTTTTCTGAAAAGTTTTGAATTAGGCCAGAAGCGGGTTTTTGGCCCATAATTTTGGCTAGAGATATGCTAGGAAGTCAATCCAGGGCTCTATAGATGCAGAATTTTGACCTAGTTTTCAACAAAATTTTGAACCAAAGAGTGGGTCAATGGGTTGGGGCCCAGGGCCAGCCAAAGGTGGCTAAAATTTCCAAAACATGCCTTCTTTGTGACGTCACCTCCAGAAACCCCCCACCGAAAACGAAAAACTTTTTTTTCGATTTTGACTACAAGACTTGCTGAATCCGTGGATTGATTGGATAGCTCTCTAGCTCAATCGCCTGGCAAATTATAGGATTGCAAAGCTCTGCAAGATTTGGGGCTTTTGCAGGACTGAAAGGGTTAAATTTTGGGAAAGCTCAAAGAACCGCAGCTTGGCCACCCCTGCGATATTTTGCAGATACTACATGTACATGGTACTTCAACAACAGATTGTGTATGAAACAACATCTCATATTCACAACTGAAGATGGACACGAGCATTTCATGAATGTATAACTGTAAAGGCAGACACTTGGTCAATCTGGTGGTATTTCTCTTTCAAAGGCATCATGGTTGCTTTAAAGTTACTTCTTTGTTGGTCACTCTTGAAAACCTGAACTCAGTTACCATAGAGCACTGAGCAAGAGTCCCAAACACACCACAAAGGCGTTTTGTGTGGCCCAGCCAATGACAATTTTTGGGATTTTCAAATAATCAACACTTAGGCAGTGGCTACAGAACTGCCTGTGGATCTTTAAATTTGAAACCTTATTTGACCACCTCCTGTAACATGACAGTAACGCATCAGAATGCAGTAGGCTTGGTAAAAACATAAATAAACAAAAAGTTGAACCTAAAACCCAACTCTAACCGTAGCCCTAACCCAGGGGTCTGCAAACTACAGCTCTGGAGCCAAATCGATTTCATTCGGCTATATAGACATTTTGTCAATAATGAAAAAACAATATATTTACGATACATTGGTTGATTTGGTAGAATGTAACTTATTTCAAAACAATCACATTACGTAAACTTTACAGCCCTCAAACTGCTGCGTAGTAGCTCAAGTGGCCGTCTGGCAAAAAACTTTGGAGACCCCTGTCCTAACGCTAACCCTAACCTAATGATAAGCTAACACTAACCTAACACTAAGCCCTAAACCCAACCCCTAAAGCAAAAGTTGGGAAAGTTTTGACAAAAGGAAAGAAGAACTGGCCCACGAATTGAAATGTGCAAGCAGGCACCATTACGAAAACGGAAGGCGCCAAGATAAGAGACGAACCCACAACCATTAGCATGTTTGAGTTGCAACTTAACCATTATATGCTACCAGGTCGACGCCGCTTGAGTGACAAAGTGACCGCTTTATTCGAACCACGTCATGCAAAGCAGTATGGTCGAATAAAGGAAGATCCATGGGTGGTTCCATAGGTACTTCCTAACGTTTATGTTGTTTAGTTTATTCGCCGGTGTGCAAAAGTGCTTGGCTAGTGAGTGAACAAGTTCCTTTTACCGCACGTAGAGACGGCTAGAAATGATTTCCCTCCAGTCTAACTCACAATACCTTTCTTAGGGAAAAGACGTAAAAGCTGTTTCTAAGTTCTAGTAAGGTTCAGGTACTCCCACTGTTGCATCAGTGTCGTAATACAGCTCTCAAAGTCCTCATTTGATCCTCGGAGCAATTTGAGTTTGAGACCCCAGCCACAGAGGAACCCAGCACGTTTTCAATAACTCTTGTGCTGTAGTTCGCATGAACTGACTACCACACATTCCTTCTCAACATTGCACAAATCACAACCTTACCAAGCACCAAAACTCACAGCAGAAATATGTACGTCATACTGCACCAGCGTAGCTGGTTCAAATATAGTACAGGCCTAACTGATAACGATATACCAACTCACTCAATCTCAAGCATACCTGTGTGCACTGTCCTTGTGAACCAGTCCGTCCGACCACTTTCGTAACCTGACAAACAATAAAAAATTAATCGTGAGGTTTTCTACTCGTTTCAACACACGATAGTGCTATATTAAATAAAACCTGCCTTCGCAAGCTTCACTGGCGCAGCTGCACGTTCCATATTGGTTGAAGTTGGGGAAAAGAACGTCACAGTGTACCTCAGTGCATGCCTCACCACTTTCACATCGGTTCGGACGAGTCTATAAAATATCACTGGCATCTGTATCCCATTGAGACAATAATAATGATACCATTCTAAAACTGCAGTCGTCCTTGTTCCTCTCTCTTCAAACATATATGAAACAATTTTTAAATTTAGAAACTGCTTAGGAAGCTAATTTTCATATACCTCTAAAGAACTTTGTATGCAGTTCATATTTTTGGAAAATTGAATTCTCCGATTAATCTAACCCAGTGTTTTTCAATCGGGATTCCACAGAACCGCGGTTTCCGCGAGTGGCTGCCAGGGATTCCACCAAAAGAGACTGAAATTGCCTAGGGAAAAATTCCCAACCACAGTTCTATGCTGTTGTAGCAATACAAATACTTGGATCATTGCATAGGGTTCCATTAGCAACGCAAACAACCACACCAATTTCCTTCACTTAAATTCGATCCACTCATCTATGTACTTAGGCATGCGCTTTCACCTGTACAATTTCTTCACCATGTTCTGCGATCATTCGTTTTCTGTTTTCTTTTCAGTATGCTTATTTGATCTCCAACTGTTGTTTCTCAACACTTGTCAAAAAGTGATAAACGGGGTTGGTTGACCAGATGACTGCCACAGTCTTTCGCCAATCCTATATGATACAGCGCCCGTCTTCATTTACACTGATCAGCTATTATGCCATTGTGTTTTCATTTGCTCTAATTTTCGCTAATGGTTGGTTTACTGCATGCGATGGCTTTTATGGTGCTTCTGCTCATTGGCTCAGTCATATGAAACAATAAACCATTACCATTACCATTTGCAAAAGGTTTCGCTGTAGCAAATAGGTTGAAAAACACTGATCTAATCATTGACCATTATGCACATAAATCATGAACACGGACCAGAAATTGATCCATAATTGCAAAACACGTGAGTAATCGCTACTTTAGCGGCGCTACACCTCTCTATTTACTGAGTGTAATAGCGGCACTATTTCTACTAGTGATGTAGTCTCGAGACCGAGACCAAGTCTCGTTTTTTTTTGCAAATCGTCTCGGGACCCATTTCTGTGAGTTTCGGTCTCGAAAGTTTCAGGTTTCGTCTTGGTCTCGAAGGCGACAGGTCTCGGTCACAGCCGATTGTCTTGAGACTTTGAATATCGCAAAGAAATGGCTTAGTAAAACTTCTATAATTCAATGAGCTTTTGTTGGTTGTATTTTCAGATAAGAAACAACCAAATCAGGTAAAAAAATTCCGAAAATTCGAAACAAATTCAACGTAAAGGTGATGACGACATGTTTTTGAAAATTTTCGGCAAATTTCACAAATTTTGAAGTCTCGGTTTTTTTTTTTTTGAGTAGGCCTAATTATTCTTAGTGGAAATGTTAAGTAGATGGGTCTCGAGACTAGAATGGGATGTCCATTACAGAGTGGTGCGGAATGTGAAATCTTTCAGTGCTAGTCCAGTCCAAATTCGAAACAATTGAGTCCAATCCAGACCTGATCCACAAATTTTTGAAAATCACCAGTTCGATCCAATGCTGATCTGCCCTAACCCCTATATCACCATGTATTTTCCTAAATTTTATTCAAAAGCTTGTCATGCAATAGACCAGAGGTAGACAACCAGTCAGAGCAAAGGAGATACATTTCTCACTGTGTCATCGCAAGAGCCACATCATGCACATGGGCACACACTCACATACAGAGGTGGGCAACCGCTACTTTATTAATAGTGTCGCTCCCGCTGTTTTTTAAATTTAATAGCGACGCTACCGCACCCGTTACTGAATAAAAATAATAGCGAGCTATTGCTACCGCTCCTTTTGCTGCACTTAAAAATATTTTATGTATTGTTTTACTGACGTAGGATCTATTTTGAAAAACCCCATCTTGAAATTTTCATTTTTAGTTGTTAAAGAAAAACTTGATCTGTAAAAAATAGTCGTTCAACAGTTATGATGTAAGAAAAGTTATTTTACAGTGTATGAACATATAAATGAAACATAGACTGCAGAAACGCCAATAGAGTGCATTTAGCTTTGCGAGTGGATTGCTGTAGGTTTAATAATTTGCCGTTATCAATGCAAGTTTCGCGCTGAATGTATAGTACTCAAGAGAATGGTCAAGCAATAAAAGATCAAAACTGTTTTTCACAGAGTTCATTATGCGTGAAAATTGATTAGGCCGGCAACCAGGGTAGGGGAAAAACCGGGAAGGTAGTCAAAGCCTCCCACGAAATTTGTATGCATTATTTTAGATTTTCAGAAAAATGTTGTGTTGATCTATGTTTCATGTGAAACCCCTGAACAAATTACTGACTACTTGTATTTTAAACTGAGGTCCTTGTTTCTGCATTGTTCAGTTTATTCGCGATAGTCGATTTGTGCAGAACGTAGTTTATATAACCTGCGTGCAAAGAATGGTTATTTAGATATTCGAGAGTGAATTGACCAACCACCGTTTCCTTAACATTCCAGCTTTTGAAAGAGCAGTCTAAGCGTTTCTGCTTTAGCTTCAAAGGTGTGCTGTGCTCATTAAGCAGACGACATCAGCTCTAAAAAAATAACCCTCCTAACATCAAAAATTGATAGCTCTCGATTTACTGTAAAGGTTTCGAGGAATCTGCTGACGGGTCTGCTTTAATCTTTTTGCGATTATTTAAACTTGCACATATCTGTAGGCCTATTCAAGTCACGGGTCTTGACAAAGGTGACAAACAAGCGAGTCAATATAGCTAAGTGTATTTTTATAGGACATCGTTTTCACGTACCTACGCATCCACAGTACTGAAATCTTATTCATATAAAATCCCCTATCATAAATTTCTTTTATTCCATTATGAAACTTGTCAGTACATTTAATGCACATACGTACTTTTTCGCAATCTCTGAAAAAGTTTTGCATGAAAACAGGGCCGGATTTAACTGATGCGACACCCTAGACTAATCCACTTGTGAGGCCCCTCTCCCACTGTTGCGAGGAGAAAAATGGAAAGCGTCAATCAATTTGCAAAAAGCTGAAAATGACTTTCTGAGAGTACGGTCATTAAAAAATTCTAAATCATTACTGGAGTGCCCACGACCACTGCGCTTTTTGCTGCCTTCGACACAAAAGGGTTCAATTTCATGGATTTGTTGAAATCCTACTTGGCTGGCGGGAACAGGATTATTTTTACTGCCACAGGGAAACCAACCGAAATCCCCGCAATTGAAATATTTGACAAAACACATGATCTACGTTTTTTATAAGAAGCACTCCTGTTTTTTCTTATCTGCGTTAAAAAAAACACATTGCACCTATATAGTGTGTGGCGGCTTAAGACTTTAAAGCACAACGTGAGGACTACGTTGCAACGCGCTTACCACGGCTGTAAAAATTTTACACATAAGAGCAAAACACGCAAGTAAAACGCACCCAAATAGTTGTAACTTTTAGGTTCACGATTCGCGTATTTCTTACTTTTTCAAACGGGTAAGAATCGAACGCAACTGAACTGTTGCGTGAAAAGATGTGAAGTTCAAAAACAAGAACCGTCGCCAGAAAGTCTTGACTAGGGGATTTAACTTTGCGCAAGGGGAGTTGATATTCTGAAAATTTGTTAAAATCTTTACTGATTTATAGTATTTCATACTTAAATTTGGAAGGGCTGAGCTCACCAATGCCCACCGTGGCGATGGGACTGGTTTAAATTTCGCTTATGCTGTTATTATTGCAATACGTATAAAGAAGTAAAAAGCTACAATCATTGAATCACGTAAGGCTGAACATAAAACAGTAAACAGTTAAAAAGGTTTTGTCCTGCCTTTTCCATAACAAAATTATCTAAGAATTCATTGCAATTTGTTTGCCCAAGTTTGTCACTTCTAATGCACCGAAAGCTTAGTGTGGACCAAGGGTGTACGCAAGGGGGGTTTGGGGTTAACCCCCCCACTTGAGGTTGATATTTTACAAAAACGTTATTACCTGCGCAAAGGAGATTATTATTTTTGCACACTTTTTGCTCGTTAATTTGTCGACAATGCAAATACCAGGGAATGAATTTGCATGCAAATTACAAGGAACACTGTAAATGGGCCTAGAAGTAATAGGTTATCGTTTGCATCCAGAAACCATCTCACCACTTTTTTCAGACCTTTTGTCCACTACGATTTTGTTCCGCGATAGTCAACTTCATCCGAAACAATTGTCTTTATTTTGTCTGCTATGGCTGAGCAGCGCAATTGCTGGCCGCATTGGCTGCATTACCAGTTTCTGTAGCATGATAATAGTGTTGTACGAGCTCAAAAACAGCAGTAGCGCAGTCTGATTTTTCAATTGTAAATTGCTCTGACGGAGTAATGAGCAGGGACGTATTTAGGAAGTGCGGAGCCCTAGGCCGTCTTAGGTTTTGGGGCCCCACGCAGGTGTGACCTATATAGCTATCTTGAAATCTATCTTTTGTCGAACCGACTTTGGTTCTAGCATATTTTAGATCTTCAACAGAAATTAAAGACTTTCCTACATTCTTCTCAAAAACAAATGGCAATGCGACCTTTTCTTGGAATTTATAGCTCTTTTGTGTAGTTCAGAAGTTCTCTTCGTTAAACTTACGTGATTTCTAGCGTTTCTGTGGGTTTACTTTTCGGATGTATACATTTGGATGCCGGACCAAGTCGCCGCCATCAAAAATATCGTCTTGTTGGATCTGATTAACTAAACTACTTTATTCCGTAAACTACTTTATTATAGTACATAAACTACTTTATTATAGTAATCACATATTTTATGGACCAAACAAGCACAATCCATTCAGTGGACACAGGGTTTATTTATGTCGATCTTCAGTTGTCATTTTCCAAACATCACAAAATATAGTGTTTTAATCCTCTATGCTATAGGCTGATGGTAAACAGCATGAAGACAAGTTTTGCACAGCAAAACTGTAATGTTGCAACACCCTTAGCTAAACATATGAAGTTTTGAAGTAAGCCCAATGTAGACACGTTTTCCCAAGTAAAACTTACAAGAAACTGTTTTAACTGATTTACCTAACAACTACATCTAGAGCTTCAACAAGCAACCTCTGTTTGCGGGCAATCTAGTTGGTAAGAACCAAACGTAGAGCCCAATACTGACAATATTGTTTTTCATCGGAGTTCTGCAGTGTCTGGCGATCTTGCGTTGTTGCGAGCTTTTTGTTCGTGGAAGATTGAACATTAATTCTATTTGAATAAGCCACATAAAAACTGTGCTGGTGTTGTATTCCATGGGAATGAAACAGAGGAACTGCAGAATGGAGGCCTAGGGAAAAAACAGAGATGGTAAAAAAAAGTGAAACCAAGGCAAAAACAAAAGCCAAGGATGAGAACTCTACATTTATAGTTAATTCACTGCTATTCTTTATGAATCAGAGACATAAATCAAAAGTTCTAGACTCAA
>Ga0210059_1013791_pt1 | contig 12043 bp, 9 predicted proteins | sample Ectturendosymbi2_FD_188042 | JGI IMG/M metagenome (GOLD analysis project Ga0210059, IMG submission 188042) | Ecteinascidia turbinata endosymbiont from Florida, USA - Sample 2 (SPAdes) (version 2) | ecosystem: Host-associated > Tunicates > Ascidians > Unclassified | place: Key West, Florida... | reverse complement strand
ACAAACTTCTCCCCTCGGCCACGCCCCCCGCGACATGCCAGGTCCTTGGCACGCCTCTCCTGCGTCCGCGCGCGTTATTTTCGCCACGATTCTGACGTCACAAAGCGCTCAATCAGAACTTGGTCATTTGTCGGTGAGTGTCGGATCTGGTCCGATGCGCTTCGATGGCGCGGCTCGATGATTGGACGGCGCTCAGCTCTTGCAACGCTTGATCGAGCTTGACTTGCAGTTGCTTGGCAACGGGCGGGTTTCTAAAATAAACAAACGCGATAAACGGTGGTCGGGAACAAAGGCGGGAAGGTTCTTTTGAGCAGTTGTTTGCACGTGCGTGGCTAAAAAACGAATCGAAAATGCACGTCGACTACAAGTTGAAAAGGTGGACGAGATCCGCACGTTCACAAATGCGCACTTGGGGGATGGAGCCATGCCCCCTGTCCCCTCCCTTCCGACGCCCATGCTCGGGGCGTTTTTTCAGATGCAGGGGCGGCGATATATGTCCACGACCTTGTTTGTTGCGGGCGATCAAAATCTTTAAATGCAGTTAGAAGACGTAACAGTCGGTTCTAATGTTAACTGTGTCACGTCACAAACGTGATTGTGTTACGTCACAAACCGCACAAACATAACTGCGTGCTGGTTAAGCCAGCAACGGGCAGAGATTACCGTTGACGCAAGAACAGCAGCGTCTGTTCGCTTTTGGACGGAAAAACTGTTTACTCACTTATTTCTATTTCGAGCAACCGATTCTTTGAGCTTCGCGACTTTCGCCTTAATTCGTCGCATTTCAGTGTCGTTTTTCAACAATTGCGAGCTCAGTTTCTTCCGGTGTGACGTCACGCCGCACTCGTTGATGCCGAACGAGTCCTTCTTCGTTGACGTCACATTCAACGTCACGTCCTGCGCCGCTTTTCGATCGCCGAGCGTCTTGTTGAGGAAGTGGAAAACCGACGGCGGGCGATGACGACGAGAAGCGCCGGCGTGCTCCTGCGCCCCCGCCTGGCAAGGAAAAAATTTTCAGCATTCCGCATGAGCGAGCACTGAGCAAAGCGCTGAACTTTCAAAATAAAAAGATAACTTATAAGGGAAACAGGAAACGTATCGATTTTTGAATAACAAGATATTTCACACTTGCCTCTGCACCTGTCTGAAAGTATCTCTGGAGCACACTTAAGCACCAATTAACACCTTTGCAACATATTCAAGCACCAATTAACACATCTGGAGCACCGATTAACACATCTGGAGGACAATCAAACACCAATTAACACATCTGGAGCACACATGAGCACCGATTAACACATCTGGAGCACCAATCAACACATCTGGAGCACAATCAAGCACCAACTAACACATCTGGAGCACACATGAGCACCAATTAACACGCCAACACTTAATTTCTACAATTTACCGAGCAAACACCCACTTAACCATCACCGCATATGAGCCCGGAAAATGCAAGAGTTGAGAACAGACAAAAATGGCTTGAGCAGAAATCGATAAATCACAGCAGGGCAAACACTTTTTGCTTATAACTTATTTTGTACAGTCGCTATATATTAAAGCGAAGAGAAAAGACTGCAAGTAACGGTTCCATTAAACCTACGCGAGGTACATGTTACGAATGAAAACTGGTTTCTTTTTTGAAAGGTCAAACTGGGCAGAATCGCTGAAACGTGCCACACGCCAACGGTAAGTTTGTTGTTTAGGAACGCATTTCACGTTTCACAGATAAACGCTCTTCTTTGAAAATGTGGCAACTTATATCTCCCTCAGCGGTTGTTCATTACTACAAAACAGTGCTGGGGCAAATAATGGCCGACGCTGCAACCGGACCCGTGCTGCAAATGTCCCGCGTAAACCAAAGGCAACACTCTCCTACGCCAAAACAACACATGTATGTGGTGAAAAGCAAATACCACAGGAGCAACAACAGCAGGCCCAAAATTGGCCCGGGACACAAAAACGTCCCGCGAGGATAGCAAGTTGCCCAAACTTCCTTTCAGTGAAGTCGTGCACATGTGAAATTCTCGTGACCAGCTATAAGGAAATTGGATGCGTTCCTTTATGTTGACAAACCGCTCACGAGCAATGCGTGATTATGATGCAACAACGCTACGTCATCAGGGTTCCACGCAATTTGGCATACAAATTTCCCGACTTTTTCCCGACCTTTTCCGGAATTTTTCCAAACCTAACATTTCCGTATGACCTATCCAGGCCCAGTACAGGCGCCACAATAATAATTAACACGATTTAAGTACAATTATATCAATCTTGAATGAAATAATATGAAAATGCATATCAAAAGGAAAGTCCGAAAAATTATTTTCTTTTTCTATAGTAACAGACATAAAAATTTTTCCCTAATTTTCAAGCCTGCATAGGAACCCTGCGTCAGTGTAAACCTCAAGTACCTTTGCTTCTCTTTTCTTCTCTTTCAACTTCATGCAGTGGTCAAGGGACTTTCCCGCGGGCAGAACCACGACCGGCACGGGTTCGACGCGACCCTGGCCGTCCTTGCCAAGGCCTGCACCGGGCTTGTACCTGACGTAAAACCAAAGAGAATGACAAAGATGCCGAGTCTCTTTGCAGCAGTCCACGGATGAAATCTTACGTTGGGGGGGGGGTTACAAACGTGGTATACGTTTCATAAAACATCAAATCGCCAGCCTCGAGAATGTTGTTACGAATGGGCAGGGCCGTGAGCAGCTGATATTTTCGGAGGGCAAAATAATTGTAACTTGTTATTGTACTGTTTTCGATGGGGAAGCAAAATGATTGTGACTTGTTGTTGCACCTAACTAATAAACATGTTTTTGAAAACTTTGGGTAGGGACGCAATTTGCCCGGTTGTCCCCCCCCTGTTTGCGGGATACAACAATAATCAGGGTTCCCACACAAAAAATCGACTGTGGTTGCGGGCCTGCGAAAAAAGATACCGATCTTGCAAATGCCAAATTTCTAAACTGATTTGCGTATAGTTTTCAAACAATGCTTTAACCTCTCGAAATATTTTTGTACGGATTGTGGATGCTTTGCACCGGTTTCAAAATTTTTATTTTTACAGCACAGACCTTCGGCAATCATTTAATGATACCAATAGTAAAGGTTGCAAAACATGAAAAACAGATAGAAAGTTTTCAATCATTAATCGAGAATTCATTTTCGCCAGCGATCTGACGTTTCAAGTTCAAAATCAACGGCATCAAATCTCAAAACTGCACAGCTATTCCCTTGAACTAAGAATACTAAGCCGTAAATTCCAAAAATTCAAATCCCAACAGAAAATTCCATAATTTAATCAAGGAAAGGGTCAAAAACTACCGAGCACCTCAACCACTCTACGTCGACTTATTATATCGACGTTCTGCCGCAAAGCGCCTCCTCACCGACTCACCCCAACTTCAACATAATCTTCGAACCGAAACCGCGCGTATGTTCCTCCCAAGCCCCGAACTTGCTCGAGTCTATCTTCTGGCGAGCTTCGCAAAAAGAAACAAAGTAAATTAATTGTGACGTCGTTTTCCGGCGAGACGCGTCAGGGTGACGTGTGCAGCGATGAGTGCGTGGTGGGTTCGGCGATACACGAATATGGGCAGCGACGTCGCCCAGGGATCGCGAGCAAAGTGTATGGGGGTGTCTACTAAAGTGTATGGGGGTGTCTACTAAAGTGCATGGAGGTCATCGGGGGTGGGAAGGATTTTTTCCAGGGGCGGTCCAAAGGGATTTTGTCCAGGGATGGTCAAAAGTTTTTTCCAGGGATGGTCAAAATTAATTTTTTCAGAGGTGGTCAAAAGGATTTTTTTCAGGAGTGTTCAAAAGGATTTCTTCCAGGGTGGGCCAACAGTGATGAAACTTCATTTTATCAACTCCGAAACTGAATGAAAAACATTTTTCTACTGAAACGTTTATGGCAAAATAATAAAGTTTAAAACCCAGGGGGACCTTACCCCCCCTTCCGACGCCCATGATGAGGGCGTCTACTAAAGTCCAGCAAGTGGAACACCGGCGTGTAGCGGCGCTTGATCACGTGTTTTGTTTGCAAAGCGTAAATGTTATCATAAGAGATGCACTTATGGACAAAAACTTAACGTAAGGTTCGCAGTAAAAGCCTAGTTGGCGCCTTTACTCTTTTTCTGGGCAATACACGAGAAGCTGACTTGTTTCATCTGTTAAAGCTTGACGCGCAACTTAAAGAAGCATGCTTCAACTTCAACTTAATTTCTCAGTGAGCGAATACAGGACGCACTGTTCAATAAGAAACATAAAAAACTTTGCGTTTGCGCAGCTTTTTCACTTTCGCGCGTCTAAGCGCGCGAAGAATAAAAAATGCGCTGTTTTTCAAAAAAATCAAGCAACCAATGACGCAACAAAGAGTTAAGCGCATTCTGCTTTGAGCCCTGCATGCATGCAAGTAAGATTCATTCAAATACAAACATAAACACAACACGAAGAATAACAATAACAACCTAACACGCGTTCGCACCACAACATCAGCAGAGCTTTGACACATGTATAAAAACTTCGGTGGTGTAACTTTCATTTACTCTTGGTGGGTGTCACTGAAGCGAGAACCGCAAGTACCACAACCAGCAATACCTTGAAATCAGAGCAGAACGGAGTACTGACCAACAGCAATCTAAAATATAATGGGACCGCAACATGTTGGTGCAGCTACATAATGACAGATGTGTGGCAATCATAATGACATCAAGTATTGCTCTACCTTCAACGTCTTCCGAACGTTTTGCTGTAACTGTGCTGCTGAAGATGAAAGTGTTGTTAAAAAAACGTGAAAAAGCAGCTGATGTAGCGTTCCTTCCAAAAAAACAAGCAGCCTGCAGCACCATATACTTCTCCAGACGGTATTGAGCATGCTGAGTTTGCAAAACAAGTCAAACAGCTTGAGGTCCTACTCCATGGCGCGCTCGAGGAAGACGGTGACGTTCAGAGAAAAGTTCAAAGCGCGTGGAACACGCCCAGAGGGACCATCGCTCAATGTTCAACTGCAGCAAACAGACTTATTACGTGCCCGGTGCTTGTCAATTGTGGGACAAGTGCTCACAGTCTGGCAGGAACGGATCCAGGGGGGGGGGGCGATCGCCCCCCCCTAAAACCTACGAAAGTAACTTTATTCACCATGATTTTGTACAACTCAGAAAACAACATTCGCGATAAAAGGCCATTTTGTCGTCCATTGTTTTGTCACAACGGTGTTGCGAAGTATACTTCATCTCTCTTCCAGTAGCGAAGCCGTTATGAGACTTGACTACCAAGCACTACTGAAATCGCCCCCCACTGAAATTACTGGCTGGATCCGCCTTGCAGTCTGGTGGCGAACGGCTGCGAATAGCAGTCTGTCTGTTCTGTAACAACGTTTGTCGATTTCCGCATAACCTCCCCAAGAATGCAGAGCTTGACTCGTTGAAACATACGCCTTGTGATGCGTTAAGACACAGCATTTTCGCCTTCTTCGGTTCGTCCCCATGGTGTCTACCATCATGATTCTGAGCCAAAAACGTAAATGCAAGAAAATAAAAACAATACCGTAATGCGTCACGTGACCTACCTGTAGAGGAAGAAGATATCCCGTCGTCGAGAACGACGACGTCGCTTTCGTCAGAATCGCTGTTCGCGGCGTCTTCGTCACAAGGGAAGACGTCGCTGACGTCAACAATGGCAGTCGCGTTGCGATGGAAGAACCTGCCAACGACAATGACGTTTCCGTTGTCAAGCAACCAAATCTCCAGGCAACGTATCCCTCGCCGCTGTTTCGTAAAAAAACAAGCAGGCGCCATAATCGGGAGAACGACAAAGGGGTTGAAAGGACCCCGAGAACTTGGCAGGCAACGGTGAAGGAAACACATGGAATGGATATATCTGGAAGTGGAAGCGAAACATTGCTCGCTAGAATCGCATCGGATCTCTTGTGGTTGCTAAATGTTAAAAAAATCCCGTGACAACTAATATCAGTCAGCACTTAATGTTCGCGACAGATCCCGCAGTGTATGTTTTCAAATGATGCACGTTACTATGACACGTTGGTGTCGGAAGGATTTATTCCTGGGGGGGGGGGCAATAGTGGATTTTTCCAGGTGGTGATCACAAGCGTTTTTCCAGGGAGCTCAGTTTTTTAAGCGACAACGAAAACATGCGACGACTGCTTCACGGTTGACACCTCAAGCGACAAAAAAACATGGTGAAATTTCAAAAAAACATTGTGAAATTAAAAAAACGGTGAAATTTCAAAAAAACATGGTGAACTTTCAAAGAAACATGGTGAAATTTCAAAAAAAACATTGTGAAATTAAAAAAAACATGGTGAAATTTCAAAAAAACGTGGTGAAATTTCAAAGAAACATGGTGAAATTTCAAAAAAACATTGTGAAATTAAAAAAAACATGGTGAAATTTCACTTTACCGACTCAAAACTAACCTGACATCGACACCGCTAAGTTTAGAACGCAAACGCCGGGATGCGGTTGCGTTGACGATGTTGTCAGACATGACGACACAATGCAACCATTCATATTACACCTCGCCCACACGTGGCGGCGCAGCAACGAATTGCAACATCGCACCACCCGCTCTCGTTGCCAGGCAACGCTTACTTCACCGAATACTTGTGATCTTCGAGAACCGCTTCGACGCGCGCCAGACACCAGAGGGCGTCGGTGGTCTTCGCCAGACACGTCGATCCGGCGGCGAAGTTCGCGAAATCCGGTTCTTTGAACTTCCGCAAGTCGTACAAGCTGACCACGTGACCGTGGGAGAATTTGCATTGGTCCGCATCGAACCTGAACGGAAGATTGTGTTTGTAACGCTATCATGCGTTGCAAAGTGGCGAGCAGGGTTTCAAGGGGGCGTCTGCTGTCTGATCAGCTATTTCGTTAAAGAGCACGCTTCTATCCTTTTAACATGTTCATACCCTGGTCCTAAATATTGCGTAGCGTGTCAAACTTAGATTGCACGAGAAGTATAGTTTGCAAACGTCGCACAGGGATGGTTAACCATTACCGAAGAAGGCATTGCATCAACCACTTTAATTTTTTTTGCATTCGTATGCTAATGACAAAACAGAACACAGGAAACGTAGACAGAAATCCATCGACTATGATCATGTGCTGGCTATTAGCATCTACTGCGTGCCGCGCACTTACCACTGCCCCTGCGTTCTGTAACATTTCTAGGGGGTCGACAGCGACTGCTGAGTCAGCAGTTAGGACAGTCGACAGCGACTGCTGAGTCAGCCTCGGGGCTGCAAGTCATACTAAGACACACGACATTCCCACTGAAATCGAAACAAAGGACCAGCCCGGTACCGCACAGCAAAGGTTATCTAAGCAGTCGTGGGACAAACACGATACCGCGCGTGTTATCGCAGGGCGCGTGGTTACAAACACAATTGCCTGTTTCGCTTTGAAAGTTGCCTGTTTGTTTGTGATTTGATATTAAAATGCAAACCAGGCGGTGACTGGCACAAGAAGCGAGCAACTCTGAGACTCTCATTGTCAAAACGTATTTCTCAGCAACAAACAAAGCAGAGACACCGACATGCAATCAATCGTTTCATGACTACACTGCAGAGGAAAATATTTCAAGGTTCAATACCTTCACAGCGAAAATTTGAATACCATTTCAGGAAGTATTTTTGGTTGCTCTGGAATTTTTGAGAGTTTTTCAAAATTTAAATCCAGCCCCTCAAGGTAATTTGGTCGCTACCCGACCAGCTACTCACCACAACCTTCAACTTCTCCCTCAATCACTGCCCCACTTTAAACAATTCAACGCCATTTTCCAAGTGCCTAAAATTTCAAAAACAGTTACATTTATAACTTTCGAGACAGACATTGTCATGGAACATGAAAAATGGCGATCGTCTTCGTTATTAATGCATTTATTCATTGGATCGGGCCTGCGCAGCTCAGAAAGCTCGAAGGGCTAAATTGACCAACAAAAATTTGTTGCCCGGGCCGCAAAAATCTGTTTCATTTTGTTGCAGTTTGAAAATCCTGGAACGACAAGTTATTTTAATTTAAAAAATAAGCATGCGCCTTTAATTACGGGGCCATCACAGCCAACGTTTGCCGGTCACTGGTTTAGAACTTGGCACGAGTTTAGGCGGAATCAGACTTAGATGAAATCTTCGAAATTATCGGATGGGAGGGGTCGAGGCGATTCCGTCGTTTTTAGTTGGAGTGGATGCGTCATGCGAAAAAGAGGAACCCGGTTCCAGATCCCCCCAACTCACCTGCACGTCCCGTCCAGCAAGTAAGGGCACGGCTTCATCTGCTCCACGGCGGGATTCAGGAAGAGCACGCGCACGCGAACATCGTCCCGCGCGCGCCCTTCGTCGTCGTCGGCTCGTTCGACGTCCATGATCATGGCGTTGTAGTAGTGCGCGCTCGACCATTCGGTGCCGAACGGGGCCTGACACCGCGTGCCGGAAATGTCGTCATGATTTTCGATTGTCTCGAGGAATTCGTCGTTCGCCAGATCGTCGTCGTCGGCGGCGCGATTTGAAACCGGGGAGCTCGCCGCTGACGAGATGCGAGCTTGGCGCTGGCCGACGTTTTGCGAGGCGGCAGTGGCGGACTTATCCGTTTGCGGATATGTGCCGGACGTGGAGCTGTCGTCATCGGCCAGGTCAGCATAGAATCGCGCCATTTCGTCGTCCATGTTTTCGTTCGAGCGCGCGACGCCGTTTTTCTGCGGGAAAGCGAATCGTAAGCGTTTCCATTCCACAGCCACGGGCGTCGAAAAGGAGGGATAGGCCCGCCTGGAATTCGAAATTTGATATTTTGCTGGTAACGTTTTTGTAGAAAAATGCTCTTTCTCTTAGTTTCGGAGTTGGTAAAATGAAATTTCACCGCTGTTGCCTCCCAATGGAAAAAATCATTCTGGAACCCCCTGGAAAAAACACTATCTCCCCTCCCCGATAAAAACTTTTGACACCCATAGCAACAGTGACACCCATAGCAACAGCAGCTCCGATAAGAGATTTTACTGGTTGTACCGTAAGTACGAAAGTTAAATATAGTAACAGTTATGTTGAAAATATCTGATCTATTTCAAAGTTTCCACAAAAGAATAACAGCAAACCATTTCGGAAAATCGTATTAGTGGCGTACCGACGCACATTGTCACAATTACCTGCGTTTCACCATCGACCATTGTGATCAACTTGCTTTTCTCGTACGAGACCAAGCTCTGTTCCGTCAGTGAAATTAATTCTTTCATCTCGTTTCGCAGCAAAAGCAAGTCTTCGTCGTCTTGGCCATTAGCAATGGCCACTTCAACCTGCGAAGTCACAAGAAACAAATTGGATTATACATCGGCGCCCTCAGGAAAGTCGTCTAAGCAAGGAGTAGCTCAAGGTCTTGCCCTGCAGCAAATGTCCTCGGAGTTTGAACAATGAACATGTCATTAGTCTTCAAAAGAAAAATTTGATTGTGTATCTGGACAATTTCGCACCAGAAAGTCCGAGGTTTAACAGTAATGTTACATTTCTAATTAAATCTTCTAGATTGGTAAAGAAATTTTCCGGGATGGAACAAGTAGCCCAGCCCGTGTGCAGGAGTGTTGAGCAGAGTTATGCGCAAGCAGATCTAATGCACGGACATTAAGGGCGACAGGAGACAAACATTATTTCCAACACCACTGCTCAGACTAGATTTTGATCAAAACAAATTCTCAACCAACGTTTTATAAACCAACAACGGAGCATAAAATGTCTACATTCACCTTTAGGTTTGAATGCAAGTTGTCACACATGACGAAACAGCCTAAATTTTTGCAAGAAAAAACTATTCTTTGTTTAAAATATCGAAGCTAAAACTCCGTAGTTGCCAGTATTTTTCTACTGTCTTTTATATTTTTCGTTAGTGTTTTTCACCGACAACGATTTTGATCAATTATTTTGTTCCCATGTTCAAATTTGTTTTCAACACGATAACTACGTTTTCAGATTGCTGTGATTTCGTGGACACCGAGAAATTAAGAACTTGACAGCTGATTGTTTCTCTGATTTTCAACCATGAAGTTTCCAGGCGTGTCTCGAAACTTTGAATGCTCTACCGATATGCAGGCCCGTAACCAGGGGACGCAGGGGGGCGACGTCTCCCCTTAGAAAATTTTTCGCACCCTTGGAAAAATGTGTTGGACATAGTTTAGATTAAGAACTATTGGACATGGTTTAAAAATTTTTGGCCCCTCTCAGAAAACTCTTCGGCCCCCCAGGTGTCAAGCTGGTGACGGGTCTGCCGATAAGGCTTGCTAGGCTTTCGTAGTTCAAACTGTTCGCTGTCTGTCATGTCTTGGGTGTGGGAAAACCACAAAAGATGATAACAACGTGTAAAATTTGATATAATTAAAGTTCGGAATTGATGACAAGTTATTTTCGAAAAATTCAGGAAACATTTTGGTAAAGCCAACATGTTTTTACGCCCGAGTCTTGGTTTTGAACATTCAGGTTTAGGCCTCGGCTTTTTGACAAAGTTTCAGTTTCAAAGTTTTGACGAAGTTCCACTCTCGGAGGTTATGGTCTCGACTGCATCACTCGTACTTTCAAACCTATTTTGGTCGTGATCTGAAACTGCTTTAGGGAGATATTTCACAACTCGTAGTTGTTCAAACTTCAAAGTCTTTTGTTTCAATTTTCATATGCACACTATCAGTTTGTACATTTCTGTGCTGGCCAATAAAAATTTAAGACAGCAAAAAGTATCTTACTGGCTTATTTCCAAGCTTGTTTTTGTTGGCAAAACGAACACTTTTTCATTGTAATGATCAGCAATAACCGTTAAAACCAACAGAATTATCTTCAATCAAAAGCCCGATTACGATCAACCGTTATGTTTAACAACTGACTTCCGTCAACTTTTTTTCGACAAAATGTTTTTCGTTCGTTGCGCAACAATAGTTTTCACGAAAAAAAATGAAAAAACGCTTCGCTAAAAATAAGAAAAGCAGCTGTATCGAATTCGAAGTCCAGTTATAGAGAACTGCTTCTTCAAAAAAATTTCGCAATAGGATAAAGCATCCACAATCCCACAGCGAATTGAAGACTAACGCACCTGCAGAAGTTGTGCTTTGTATGCCTCCAACATGGACCTAGATTGGTCCATGTTTAAGTGATCACATAAATTACCTGTGACTACTGTAATTCAGCTTCAGCCTGAAACAAAAATAGCGTTGTTCAAGTAGGCAAAAAACATTTCATTCCATGTACAGTCAAGGGAAAAGCTCGATGGGCATCAAAAGATACAAGGAGGGTTACTGGAGGGTAGAGCATAGCGCCATCTTTCTTGCAAGTACGCACAGGCAAGCTACGGAGATTTGCATAGCATGCAGAAGGTTATGACTTAATACGTTTTGCACCTTGAGATGGTGAAATTTCACTGCAAGAGATAGGAAACTTTTTGACCAGATAAAAATAAAACTTTTTTCAGATTCAGTTAGTTACATCATACGCACAATAATTGGTAATACTGTATTAATCTCAGGATAGGAAATCCTTATCAAAACAGAAACAAACAGTCTAGAACAGGACTTCGTTACTTTATAACCTTTAAAGCCACTTTAACTTACAAGTTTTTGGAGACCTATTCAATGACTACCAACGAGGCCAGTCAACTTTTGTTCAATCTAATTAACATTTACGGATTTTTATGTACAAACCATCAAAACAGGTTGTTTCTGGATTGTGCAGAGAAAGTAATATCCTACTGTTCAAGCTTAAAACACTCCCAAATAATACACTACATAATTTGATGAAAACATTCACATTTTGTACTCGTACTCTTCACATTTTGGCCTGACTCACACCCTACCAGTTGAAAAGCACTGGTATAGCAAAACAAAAAGTACAGGGTGACCCAAAAAGATGCGTACCCATATTTTGTTCGATAAAAAAAACATTTTTTAACGAATGTCTTTTCTGTTGCAGGACGTGATAGGTGAATCTATGGATGATCGTTTGCAGCTATAGTTGCCCCAAAAATGTCTTGGACAAATCAGCAGAAGATATTCTCCCTGGAGACCT
>Ga0210059_1013790_pt1 | contig 12044 bp, 9 predicted proteins | sample Ectturendosymbi2_FD_188042 | JGI IMG/M metagenome (GOLD analysis project Ga0210059, IMG submission 188042) | Ecteinascidia turbinata endosymbiont from Florida, USA - Sample 2 (SPAdes) (version 2) | ecosystem: Host-associated > Tunicates > Ascidians > Unclassified | place: Key West, Florida... | reverse complement strand
TGTAATTTGACTTTAATTTGGTTTCTGATATGGCTATGAAAGTAGGAGTTGCCTCTGTCATTAGGAAGAAGTCATCTAGTTTGTGCTTATTTTTTCCCAGGCTACGTACATTAAAGTGAAAATATGGCTTGTTTGATTTGAGTATGCAAACTGTTACTCACTTCTGGTTATGGGAGTCACAGAGTTGGTCCATACTATATGTAAAAAATTGAAAGCCCTAGGTTTTCTACCAGTGGCGTAGCCAGCCCAAACGTTTAGGAGGGGTCAAATATTTTGACTTTAAGCAAACAACACTAATTGGTTTAGGACATCACCTCTCGAAGCACTAAGCAACAAGTTATGCTAGAAATTGTGGGGAGGCATTGCTCCTTCAACCCCTTGGTTACTCTTATGTTTGCTGCAAGCTTTCTCGGCATCAGCCATCTGGATTCTGCATTCACGACTTGCCATGATTCAAACTTGTACATATCTGTCTTTGGAAATTGGCTTTTTCTCAAATAGAGTATTGTGTAAATCATCTGAACCACTTGAAATTTTTTAATATGCAAGAACTTTGCACTGGCGTGCCTACTCGGTACAAACCAGATTTTTACAAGTGAATAAGCAACATTATACAGTGTTTGTCGTGAACAAAGAGTAAAACTATTATTATGCCAATATGGGATTTACAACATATTTAAGCCAAGATAATCTCCTATAAGGTGTTTTTACTTTCAGTGCCAAGTTTGGTTGCAGAAAGTTAAAAGTAAATGGCCAGATACTATTCCAAAGGGGCGTGTCAATATTTTAACCCTCCATCAGCATTGACAAAAGTCATCAAAGGATATCACCAAGCATTTGAAAGTTTGTAATTTCTACGGGAGTGCGGAATTCATGACGTCACAAAATATGTCGTCAAATCCTGCAATTTTTTCATGTTCTATTCCATAATTATCCTAAAAAGTTCCAATAAATTTCAGAATAACGCTTTAGTACTTGTCAAGAAAGAATTGCTCAAAAAATAAAAAAATAGCGGGAGTGACCCCTTCCGGCTAGAATTACGGGTACGCGGCGAACACCCGTACTCCGTACTCGGCGCCTATGTTACCATGATAGCTGGAGCAAGTCAAAGCTCAGTATGGCAGTTCAAGGTTACAGGGTCATTCGACCCCTATCGAAAATTAAATTTAGACAAAAAAGAAAACAACTCCGAAAAACGATGCACATCTCATGAGAAATAACATAAAAAATCAACCCAAGAGAAACGGGTTGTTACTTGCAAAAATGTTTGGAGTATTCTGGAGTCAAAATTACTGCGTCTTTGTGAGAAGGCTAATTTTAGCTGGTGGAATAGCCAGAAAGCCGCAAGGAAAGAAACAATTGACTGAGAAAATTCGAAGGAAAAGGGTTTCCTGGGCAAAAAAAGTACAAAGAATGCTCACTTTTCAAAAACATAGAGGCCCGGAACTCACTTTTTTACTTTTTTTAGCGTCGCTAATCAATCGTTTAGATCAGGGGCACCAATGTAGTGCCCGCTGGCATCAGGTTGCCCGCAAGGACCATGTACGTCACCCGCGGGTCTGTTCTAAAAATGACAATAACATGATCAATGCCTTCACATTAACGAATATATTCGTTATTGATATATATCAATACTAAAATAATTGAAGGTAAATTGAGCAAGATTTGTATTCATAAGTGTATATCAAACTAGTAGCCCTTTGCATTAATCGTTACACAAGAAATAGCTCGCAGTTTCAAAAAGGTTGGTGACCCCTGATTAACATTTTTGACAATATACTTGTGTCTATTAGCGTATCTGGCCGATGTTTGAAACTCGGTTAGGTAAGCTAGGTCAGCGTTTAGCGCCCTGGTCCATGCAGTGTGTCATTTTTAGGCATTACCGTGAAACTTCGCGTCATATTGTTTAAACTTGCTTTTTGATGTATAGAAAGTGTGGAATTCTTGCACAGTCCAAATAAAAAACAACACATTCTAAACGCAGTTAGAGAATTTCATTTTTAAACAGCTCTTCTAGCCAAAACCAGTTTGAAAATGCGCTTGGCTTTCAGAACCACATACTGAGGTTGGTGGAACCGTGAATTTACACTGAATACGGTTGGGACGACTCAGACACCTCGGATGCTTTGCTGGTCCAAAGGTAATTTTTGTTTGTAGAAACAAAATTGATGTGTTTTTGCAAAATGCATTGCCATTTTGTTGTCTTTGTTCATCTTTTCTTGTCGGTGTTTGAAGTAACCTGCTTCTGTCTAACTGTTATTCTATTTTCTCCCAGCACTTCAGTCGATTACCTGGTTTGTCATGTTAATGATCAAATTTGTTAATTTTGATATTTCAAGTCTTTTAAAAAAACATTTAATTTGCAAATGCTTTTGCTTAAGTTGCGTTGTGAAAATGTTGTGAAAATGAACCGTAAAGACGTTTATCAGATGAAGAAGCAATAGAGCTTAGAGATCTACAGATCTACCGTTGGATATCTTCCTGGTAAATACGTCTTGCGCCTCTTCAGGTTCACGCTGGAAATTGCGATTGGTGCAGCTTGTTACTATGGCAGCCAATCTTGTCTTGGCAACGCTACCGAGCTTCTTCACTGGTGGATGAAGGATCCAAAAGCGAACAGGTGCAAAGAGATTGAGGAATTCTCATTGAAGTAACAACAGAGCTTTGCTTGTGAAAACCGAATGAATTTTATTTAAGGACCCCAAATCACTATAGTCCTAGTGACTTTATTCAGTCATAACTTGCCGACCGATAGAGCTAGAGAGCTGTTCAAACCTTAAGAGGCGGAAAGTCTTCTAGTTTCGACGTTTTTGATTTGAATTTTTCTGTGGGCGACGCTATAATTGGGGTAGATTTAGGCTCTTTTGGCCAACGTCATCAAGCCCTGGGCCCAACCGTAGGGTCAATTTTTTTGTTTCTGTTTTATCAACTAGACGAAGACATCCGCATATTTAGAACCCTTGATTGGCCTTCTAGAGTTTGTGGTTTTCAAGGAATGACATAAAAACAACAAATTAATCAATTAATCTCGTAGAGAATCAATTGTGGTCGGTTCTACCTGAGCTATAAATGGGGACGGAGTCATGGTTCAGAATAACTTCCATGTGAAGAGCAACCAAACAAAACTCATTCAGCCGGTAGTTGCATGAAACCCACTTTTGATTGCGACAACAAAATTGCCAGCACAGATTTAAGTACTCTGCTTGTTGCTTCAGCAAAGGTATGTTGTTTGTGATTGTTATCGGCGAAGCAGAAAACAATATCATGTTGTTTGTTTTTTCGAAAAGGCCACCGCTTCGATATCCGCGAAACATTCACGTAAGAACAAGAAACCTTCTGATAAAAAATTCGAATAAAGAAACATTGATCAACATGGGTCCAAAAACCGTCCAAATTTTTTGATTCGAGTTTTTCATCAGATTGTGTCTTGTTGTTACGTGTAGTCCGCTAGCTAGTAAAATATGTACTCTTTGACTAAGACAAAACTACTTTATTTTTAAAAATAACGTAAACCTCTTAACAGATTCAGGAGTAAATGTGCTTCTTAAAAGTCTGTGGTCAGCTACGCGTTCCTTCCTTTTTTTCTGATTCGAAAAGAAATTTCCATTACGCTTTTATGGTCGCATACACTATAGCATCTGGTGTTGAAGACATACAGTATTGTGACCTACTTGTCCTCAAATAACAATGGCGTGATGCTGTCGTGGCAGAGAATATCAAGGATGTTTTGTTTGCTTTTTTTGTCATACTTTTGATTTCTAGTACAAAAAAGGTTATAGCAAGTAGCCGTCGAAACGGAAAAGCTGATATCAGCATAATTAGGTGTCTTACATGATGGCAATCATTTCTCGTGTATGTGCAATAGTTTGAAGAAAGTTTCATTTAAAAACAAAATTTTCTTTGAATAAAAACTGTAACTGTCTTTTTCCATTACAAGGATAGAATTTTGCATAAAACTGGTGATTGACTGAGAAACATCAATTGTAATTTTTCTTGCCTCAAGTGCCTCCAAAATGTTTTTATTATTCGTTTCCTCCAACAATGTTTGTATTTTCTGCCGAAGCAATTGGGAGGACGTGGTGGTCAAATCCTTCGAGATTCGGCGAATACTCACATGGTTTATGTAATTACAGTTTTACAGCTTGAGAGGTTTCGCTCTGCAAAACTTGCAATTCGTTTCAAGTGCTTTTCAGCGGTGAGTGCGCCGTTATGTTGTGTCAAACATCATTTTTGCATTTTGACTGCATGCCGAGAGGCAGCTGAATATCACAAACAAGTCTCAACCTGAACTTACAATAAACCTTCACGAGCCGAAGCATTCAGAGTTGTGACTTGAATCTACAGCAGACAACCACGAACTGAAACTTTCAGAGCTGTATTCATGTACTGATCGTATTTCATGTTGCTTTTCCAGTATAGCGCTCATTTATCGCTCCGATGTCTACTGCTATGGCATAAGAGAGTCTGGATGGGATGAGTGGAATTTCATGGTTGGGTGTCACTGTGGACGGAGACGATCAACAGGATTTGCTGTGAGATATCATTTTTCTTGTGCATTAAAGCTACATAGTGATGTACCAAATATAACATCGGCCTGGTTCACGGAAAGCTGATGAGTTTGCTTGACTGAAGCTTATCAGAAGAGACATTTGTTGTCTGTCAGAAGGCTTTGATTTTTGAAGACAACTTGGGTCTCTTACGAAAACGCGATTATTGCCGTTTTCTTAGCTGTTTGATATTATACATAGCTCAGCAAGCAGTAACGTCTTAAGACGATGTGAATCACGTGTTGCTGTCTCTAAAGCACTTCCCTGCTGAAAACGGTATTACTCCCGAAATTGTATTCGTGGTTTGAACTGATAGTATGATTACAATATAACATCAAGCACATAAAAGTGGTAAATATACTTTTCAATCAGTTCTTCTGGCATCGTCAGTAGATATTACACCAAGCACGTTTCTAGCAACAGTTTCTAATGCTGGATTTTTCCGCTCAACATTTCTCCATCTCCAGATCAATCATTCGATCGAATACATTTTTGCGTAGCATATAAACACGTTGAAATTTTAAGTAGAACAAAAGAAGGACAATTAAAAATAGCATGATTAAAACCACAAGGATAAGATTTACTGCAGATAATACTACGTAATCTTACGTAATGGTCAGCGTGCGCCGAGCTAATTGCCATCAGAACCGGCAACTGAAAATGTTGTATTCGAATATCTGTAAGCAATGAAAAATTTTCGTGAAAGAACGGCCGGTTATATATTATATAAATGCGCAGAAAGTTTTGATGGATGAGGCTTTAGGCAAAGCATTCCACAGTCGAACGACCTGCAGACAGAATGGCGCTCTTGCGTCACAGATTTGATCATGTGAACAACGGAATAATGAGTATCCCTTTATCAAGTTATCGTGCCTGAGAACTGTGATAAATATTTATACTCTTCTGGGATTTCTCACGGTAGTTTGTGACTGCACATTTGATAAATGAATTTCGATAGTTCCGTGTCACACGAGTGTTGGTGGAAAAGTGTGTATCATTTTGGCGTATTCGTTCTTTGATGTCAACTTTAGAAATATTACGCATGGCTTGGTTATTCCATTTAATTACTTCATCTAGCAAAGCTGCATTGGTAGTGCCGCAGATACGTATTGCATAGCGCAGATCGCAATCAACACAGCAATGGTCTTTTAAAATCAGATCCGCATTTCCATCAGGTTGTACCTTATAAAGCAACTGTACCACCGGAAAGTTTTTGACACACGCAACCCAGATGTAAGTCCCATTTCAATGACAAATCTCGTTTAACACTTTACGTACCTTCATTGTCCACTTGTTCTAAAAGAACCTACAGTAATAAAACGAAACAAGAGGTTAAATAGAAATTGAGATGACGTTTTGAATAGAGTTTGATTTTTGTTCGGAATTCATTATATTTTGTTTACGCCATAAGTTGGCAAAGTTCCCGAAAATCAGACGTTTGATAGCTTTTGCACCTTTTTCTCGCGTATTCCGCACGTTTTACAACAAGCTGATTATTGACATTTTGGTTCTTTCAGATACGCGTTGTCATGCAGCAAAGACCCTGCGATATTGGAACTTTTCTTGGAATGGTCGTTAGATGAGAACAATTTACCTCGCAATCAGCTGTACAGTGTGTTCGCTTACGTTGCTGGCCACGATTATGGCAAATACGTTGCACTTGCTTTCGCTTATAACAACTGGGATCGGATCATGGCCATGTAAGCAGCATCATGCTTTATTAAAGTTTGTGCTTTTTCCGCTTGCTTGGTTCCAGCCAATTAATCCATTATTCCAACTTAATTGCGTTGTAGATTTTGAACAAACACAAGGAATTTAAATATGAACAATATTAAGCACTGTGATATCGATATGTCCTCAAGAAAGTTGCTTTTTTGTTTGGTAGTTATTTGTGCTTTTCGTTATCCAAGTACGTTTTCTCAAAATGTCTTTATTTGCAAGAACATATATGCTGCCTTTGCTTACACTGAAGGATTCAATAAAAAAAGTTTATTGATTTCTGCGGTTTCTTTTTGGCAATATCAGGAGTTTTAAGATCTTTCCGTGCCGGTCCATAGTTAACCTATTTTCAATGAAAAGGAATTTCAATGTAGATTGTATCACAACGAAACACGGGCATTGTGCTCTATTGGGTGGAATGGTTGAGGAATATATAGCACTGTTTCAAATTTTTGGATTATTGATTTTCTTAATTAAGAGCATCATTTCGAATTTTTCCTTCAATTTTGTACTAAGTGAAAGAAAAACACGTAAAACGCATAATATTTGAAAGGGCTGTCTGTTTTTGCTCTGCAGAACCGACTATGGACCAAACGCTTTGTTCAACTTTTTGTACTATTCCGTTGCACGACTGTCTACAGAATTCGACGTTCAACTGGTAAGATCTGCAACTTTATAAAAATAAATTTCAAGCTTCATCTATAGAAAAACATTGGAAGCGGTGGATTTAACATGCTTACCATAAATAAAAATTGTAACCAGAGAAATTTCTAACCTTAGAAAAATGCTACCTACGCAGTGCATACGCCATTTCTGCAGGCACGTTTTATCATTTGCCCAAAAAATAACAAAAGTAGATCAGCGATCGTGACGATTATCACAACTGAAAAATCTCCGCCTGTTTTTATGCCCAGTAAGTATATTTACAAGTACATTGATCAAAAAGAAGCCAGGTGACAATTAACAGCAACCATCTCGACTACCAACGATTTCATTTAATGCTTTATCATCCGACTGCCGTGACTTGAATAGGATTCTTCCTACATCTCAAAACTTGCAAACGTTTCCAAACAAGAACAGAATAGTCGCAAAACTTGATGTATCAAGATTGCATATAGTTTTTCGTAATTTTCACATGTGTTTTGATATAGGTTCCTTTAAAAAGCGCTTTTTTCAAAGTGAACTTCATCAATCCATATGTGGAAATTAATCTGGCACTGACAACTTGGACCAAACTCTTTTCGCCTGTCTTTCCGTTAATTCAGTAAATGACGATCTTTGAGAAAATAACCAATGACAGAAAAGCTTTTCTTTCATATACTGGAAATTACTAATGGTGCTGTTTACTGCACTTCCAAATACTCTTCAGTTTCTTTCAATGTGGCGATGACGTCTGAATATAAGTTAATTCATCTGAAATTTAGTTACAGCAACAGTTTGTGCAACATGGCTAGTTAATTTTGCAGTTGGAATCATTTAAGTCATTGGTGCCTGATATCCCGGCGTGGACGGCTAACATCAACAGTTTCATTGGAACAGTAGAATCCAACATGGAATGGAGAAGCAACAACGAACAAGATATAGCTGAATGGTTAGGAAGCAAAGTCACCTTGAACATACCCAAACCGAGGTAACGTCGATACACAGCCGTTGAACCTGATGATATTCACAATGGTTTTGAAAGAAAGTTTGGCAAGCGTTTTCCAAACAAATTGACTTTGAAACGTTAAATAACTGAACAATGGGCGTTGCAAAGTATTCTGTCAACATACAACTTTCCTTGTTGGAAAAATGAAAATCTTCTTTGTGCCGTACAGCTGTTGTTGACTTTTTGCTTTCCAAATTTGTGGTTAATAGAATTACTAATTGATGTACTGCCACAAGAGGAACACACCGGGTGGTAGTTTATTCCAAAAGATAAGGAAACATATTTTTTCAGGACGTTCAAATATTTCGCTTGTCAATTTTGGAATTTTTACAATAAAAACAGCAGGAAGAGCAGATGTGTGGAACAGAGTAAGGATCGGATGTCGTTGGAAGTCTTATAGCAGCGAAGCAGCAAACCAGCGATGACATAGTAGTGGGTGTTTCCAAAAACAAATCCCGAGTCGCCAACAAGGGTACATTTGCTTATTGGAGCTGAAGTTTGTTTCTGCTACGTCCTAAGCTACTGATCTGAATATGATGGATTTCTTGGACAGCATAAATTTAGCAAACCTGGAAGTTTTGCTTTTTTAGGAATTATATTTCCAATGTTGCAACCTCTCCGGTGGTGTTGCGTTGATTGTGTGATTCACCACGAACGGGATGTTCGCGAAGAATAACACCATTATTTATGTAGCGCGTGCAAGCAATAGTAAGAGAGATTGCGACGTGGTAGCTCTGCCGATATTACCGTGTGAACGATTGAACATGATGACTGGCGTACGCGAAGAGAGATTGCGACGCATGATCTCTATTGTTGCTTGCTGCCACGGTGCGAAGCTTTGCGCATATGCCGCTCGGGATTTCCGATCGCAACAAAATGGTGCTGGGACCATGATGTGAAGGTCGTGCCGAGTTCAGCCTTCACACAAAGAACGTGCGATCTGTGTGGTTCGTTGTAAAAAGGAGGGGATGTTGTTGCAACCTCTCAGGTGGTGTTGCGTTGATTGTGTGATTCACCACGAACGGGATGTGCGCGAAGAATAACACCATTATATATGTAGCACGTGCAAGCAATAGTAAGAGAGATTGTGACGTGGTAACTCTGCCGATATCAACGTGTGAACGATTGAACATGATGACTGGCGTACGCGAAGAGAGATTGCGACGCATGATCTCTATTGCTGCTTGCTGCCACGGTGCGAAGCTTTGCGCATATGCCGCTCGGGATTTCCGATCGCAACACCAATATTCAGGAACTCAACGTTTTTGGAATTGTCCAACAACGCTTTTCAAAGCAACATGCAGCAGTTTTAGTGATGGCAGTGTACTGATAACCACCATGATGTAGGCATTTAAGATTTCATGGAGTGTCGTAAGCAATTACTAAATAAAGAGCCCCAAATTCGACTAGTGTGTTAGCGCTACATCTTAAACTTAACGATAACAAGCTGTGATCCGTGAATAACAATTTCGAAAAACAACAAGATTCGCATTGTTAATGAAAAGAAATGTGCAAAGCCGCGTTGATAATAAAAATGACTATCACCATGCCATGTTAGTCGTGAGGAACATATGATCAAGAGTGACGATCAAGATTTTGCAAGTGAGCGGGTAGTAAAGCTGGGGATTCCTCTGGATGTGTGAAGCCGGTGCAGCTGCGACGTACATCCATTCCATATATTTTTTGATATTTTTGAAAGGTAGCAATAGAAAGCGTCTAAAGACTGTTAACTGCACAATTTATCTGTTCAATTCGACTTTGTTTCACTGAAAATATGCAACATTTCCACCCTGTGGCGAAATTGCAATCGGTGCCAATGATGTGAGAAAAAGGCTTCAATCCGATTAAAACTGACATGCCTGGGTGTACATTTTCGCTACGCAATCAGAGACAGGTTGGAGTGACGGTTTGGCACTTTTGGACCAAACATTAGAAAAGTTGCAAGTATAATAAACTCTAAAATATGAAAGTTATCAAAAATACGAACAAATATCAAAACTCGGAAGTACATTGAAAATATTAACATAACGCAAAAATATGAAAAATATCAGTCAGATGGAAACTGCAGCTTCACAGGTTGCACACCACCAGGGTGAACCCCAGCTTCACGCTTAACCCGCTCAATCGCTCGCCCGTAAAAGTTTGGTCGAAACCATCTTCTTCTACTACTTCCTGCAACGCAAAGCAACCCAGATGTTTAAAAATGTTTCACGTGATATGCGCGAAGAATAACACCCATCTGCATGTGGCGCGAACAACCAAGGTGATCTCTATTATTGCTTGCTGCCACAGTGTGAAGCTTTGCGCACTTGCCGCATGGGCTTTCCGATCGCAACAAATGCAAACATCTCCTGCACGAATGTGACCACAGCAACATCTCCCCCCTCACGCCCTGAAATTGCAAAAAAGCAAAAGTTGTTGAGTAAATGGAGCATCTTGTCTGTCCAAGGGCACAATTGGTACAGCTCCTAACATGAAATGGGCAAAATCGAACAAAACCATCGCGCATCGGTCATCGTGCGTGACTAAGGACTTCGCTCTAGCTTTAGGCAAAGAGGACAGTTCAAAAAATTTGCCGCAGTCTCCCTCACCAACTATTCATAATGGAGGTCTCAAGTTGCGTCCTCTATGCCCTGCGCATCTGAGGAAGCGCATAGGGAGAGCGAAGAGTGCTTCTACTCAGGAAGATCTGAAAGTCGCACGTAAACGTCAATCTTGCCATAAGCTAGTAATTGGAAACTAGAACATTACTTCGGTCACAGGGAAATAGCACGAGCTGGCCGAGGAAACCAAGCAATATTCCCTGGATATTGTTGGCATCTCTTCGACTAGCCGTAGTGGTTCTAACAATGTTGAGTTGAATGGTAGGTGGAAACATTTACTCGGGTGTTAATCCAGCAAAGTTCGCCTAAACTAGAATGGGCATACTCGTAAGCCCTCAACTGGCAAACTGTGTTTCTGAATGGATTCCACTAGTAGGAAGGATGTGCATGGTGAGGTTGAAGCTGATGGGCCGCTCACTCTCTTTGCTACAGGTGTACGGCCCAAACTCAAGTGCACTGTTCCCGCAATTCGTAGAATAATTTTGTCATACCCTGCGAAGAGTTAAAACTAACGAATCCACGGTCTTTTGGGGAGACCTCAATACTCACGTTGGGAACGATGCAGGAGTATGGAAGGATGTTTTTCGGCAGACATGGTGATGCTGGCGTTAATGATAACGGACGACTTCTGTTTCAACTGTGCTTTAAACAAGTACTTCTTAACTTCTTTCGGTTTCCTTCACCCCTGCCATCGATTGCAGCATCTCCATTCACAGCACTGCGAATGCATGTCCCATGTGACAGTAATAAATAACTTAACTATATTGCTGATTTTGACTTTTGTACAAGATCTACTTAACCTCAGCGGACTTCTGACATCTAACGAATGCAAACTAAATCTATGTAATTTGGACCATCACCACCTAGTGGATGACAGGATGTTTCAAGCTGCCATACCCAGTCCGACGATAGCTCTTGAATGAATGAGAGAAGCAGACACTAAGTAAACAATGTCTTTTCTCGTTTACTGCGTCTGGTGCTGATCAAATGATGTGTTGGAAGTTATTTAAGGTCACTTGTGGTTTCATGCTTGAGTGGCAGGAGTGCACTGGAGCTCTGGAGGTTAGCTGTAGCAACTCAAATAGTGAAGTTGCTTGAAAGTTGTCAGTGCGTTTTTGCTGATAGCTGGTGATATCTGATCGGCGTGCACTGTGCACAATACGGGGCTCGTATACAAGCCGACGTGGCCGACTAAGTACAATGGTTATTGCACAAAGGCTCAATAAGGAACCCCGTTTCATAGCTGAATTTCCTGGGGTCACAACAAAATATACACTGTTTACTACAGAAAGCAACATCAAATAGCAACTTTATTCTACTGTGATACCTGTAATCATCATGGCCCATCCCGTCGTTGTCGACGATGAGCTCGGCGCTTCTCCATTTTTTCTACGTAGCTTGTGGCTGACAATGAATAACCAAAACTCAGAGAGGCACGGCTTCTGTTGCGATCGGCAGCAAGTGTTTCCCATGACTGTGGAGAGATGTGGAAGCCCGCCATGTCACGCTTGATGACATCTTTGTAGC
>Ga0210059_1013789_pt1 | contig 12045 bp, 5 predicted proteins | sample Ectturendosymbi2_FD_188042 | JGI IMG/M metagenome (GOLD analysis project Ga0210059, IMG submission 188042) | Ecteinascidia turbinata endosymbiont from Florida, USA - Sample 2 (SPAdes) (version 2) | ecosystem: Host-associated > Tunicates > Ascidians > Unclassified | place: Key West, Florida... | reverse complement strand
AACTGAATAATGTGTGGTTGTAAATTGAAATAAATAGCTTTTTAATCAAAGTCACAATTGAAATTTTCATGGGTACACATCTTTTTGGGTCACCCTGTACGAGAAGAAAAATATTTCGTTCTCCTAATAAACTAGGTCTTGAACAAACAGTCACATCTTTATTTTTTATGTCTCAAGGTTTGGTGTCGTCAACAAGAAAAGGCTTGCAATCAGTATTGAACAGACCGGACGGAGGAAATATTTGCTGCATCATTCCTGGTACTTGAAACAAAACGCAGTTGATTTTACAGTGAAATGTGTTGTGCTGTAGCTTGATAAAAAATGTTTAAAAATTTCGGTCGATTGTTGTGTTCTGTGCTCACTCCCAGCATGCGGGATATGTTGTGTAACGCATTCACGTTTGATTTGATTATGCTGACGATCAAAATAGTTGTTCTTCGAAATACCCAGTGAGATTTTATTCAAATAAATGGTTGATGCCGTAATCTTTTTTATTTTAAAAACATCTTCAAAGTTTCGATTGTTTGCAGGTATTATTCGCATAGAATATTTGATTTTTATGCTCTAATCTTTTGTATACAAGGATGCAGGTAGCGTCTCTAAACATTAATTAATCCATAGCATATCTATAACACCATGGATTTCTCTGTGTTGAGCACCTGAAATATTCAACAATTTAAAGGTTGAAACTGCTACATCATAATGTTGCAATGCTTTGAAAAGCAACTGCATTTGCCACAAAAATTGTCCCAGATTTTCAAACACTTGTTCATCACAAGCTCTAAACATCAAGGGAAACTCTTTTCTAAAAGCAAACACTAGGAGAAAATTTTTTTGAAATCTATACCAAGTTTTGACGTTGTTGTAAAAACTGCAACCCTGGTAATAAAATGCAAAAATCATCTGTGCAACATACCGTCTGTAACATGACGAAAGAGAGAAAAAGGGATGACGTCAACAAGAAATCGTCGTTACTAGCCCCCCCACTAATTTTCCGTCTGCTTCGGTGCTGGTTGGACTGGAATTGGTTCTGTGGCCTGGCGCACGACGTAGATAAATGGTCTTGGTCTGTTTTGTCATCGAAACACTTTCGTGGAGGCTGAAATTCACTTTGAGGCGTAGGCAGCCAGTCCTAGTGCATGTAGTCATGTGCACAATATGTAAGTAATCTCTGCCCTGTTGTATGTGCAGACATTTATCGCACGCGATGTGCAGCAACCCACAACATGTCGGATAGGCTATTATTAGCTACTCCTGATGTCTTATCTGGTTTCGCTGTCACACTGGCCCTGTAAAAATATTTGCACAGTGGCAAATGAACTGAAGGATTACTGTTGCAAGCCGGAAAACTTCATAACATTGCTATAAGCTGCTTTAGAACTTCAAAAAATTTACAAAACCTTGTTTGTGCACCTTATTGCAAAATATAGGTTGTAAATGGAATAAAAATGTACGAATATTTCAAGTCACAGCCTGGATCTGTTATTGGCATACTGTCCACTACCAAGCTTTTGGATACACGACTTCATACACTACTGCTTTTTGTCAGCAACATCAAAGAAAGGGCCTATTGGTGTTTGATAAATTGCAGCAGTTTGATAAAAAACGTTGAGAGTAAGCTATGGCGCAGTAAGCATTCATAAACTTACAGCAAAACTAGCATAAAATCCAAACAGGAAATGCAACTGCAAGTCCATGCATGTTGCAGGAAAAAACGTCAAATACGAGTTTGTTTTTCTCCACAAACGCTTTTTGTTTGCCGCACACTGAATTTTATCATACCTCCCTGTCGTTTCACTGCTACCGCGTCCATAATGCACAAAGGTCACCCAAATATCTCAGGACCAAAGTTGGAATCAGACCATATGTAACCAAATTTCACAATATCTCATCCACAATGCACGAAAGTCAACCGTTTGAAGGCGACATGATAGACTAAGTTGGCTTGTATTACATCGGCTTTATGTTAACCGTAAACGGCTGCAGCTGCGCTTTGTTTTTGAAAAGTTTCTCTTTCTTGTGCAGGTGGAGCACCAGAATCGTTGCTGGCTCGTCCAGGTGATATTCAACTCATTTTGAAACCAAGGTTCGGTTTTCTGAAACTGGCTGTGACCAATGGGTAAGAATCAGCTTGAAAGGTAGTTGTTTTGGTATACTAGACAAAGAATTCATTACAGTAGTTTCTTTCATGTTGATCCCACTTTATTTCCTTCTTATTCTTTATATGCATTCTCCTCAGTTTTTGAGAAAGATACAATACTGCTCTGATTTAGCTTGTAAGCACCAGATCCAAAGTTTGCGGCTTCAACTCCAAAATGATTTGATCCAGTGAAAACTGAGAACCGTGGGACATGTGGAAAATTTTTTGAGAAGAACTGATATACACGAAAACGAGGAAAATGATATACACATGGGCAATCCTGGCTTCTTTTGGTGCTGCCAAGATATTTTTCAATTATTTCAATTCTCCCGTTTTTATGTCACAAATTTTATTAACAAGCAAATAAACTAATTGCAAAATTCTTGACAGCCTAAATAATGAAATAATTCATGCATGACAAATAAAAACCACAAAATGTACGGAAGAATTTAAGTAACAAACAATTAGCAATCAAGTAAATTTTTACGTGATTTATTTAATAATTCACTTTCTCTTTGCTCTCTAGTAGGTGTAGGCCTAAGTCTAGTTCTGGCTGTCCCGTACCTCCCTGTCTTCCTCACTCTGAATCCTTTAGTGTTTTGTCTCTATATCACACATCCAACATGATTTTTGTATTTGCGGAGCTCAGTTTGGAAGCAGCCACGCTGCATCCGTTTCTAGAAAGTGCTTTTCCGGCTTCGACTGGGTGCTAAAACGTGTCATATTCAATGCCGAAATAACCATTAGGCTACTGAGGCTATAGACTTAGGTCCTGCAAAAATCGGCCCTCAATTTTTTTTATTGTTTTATTACAAGTAACTACTGAATTATCTCCAACATTTATCAAATTTGACGATATATCTGATCATACTAACTAAAGTAATTCAATTGTTTTGCAAGACTCTTTCATTTAACATTACATTTAACAAAGAGAAAGGGAGAATAATAGTAATGTTTCTTCTTTTCCAGTGATTGCAGCTTATTTTGCAAAATTATAGGCCCTTCCTTAGGAAACTGGCTAAGGCCTACAGTACCGTTAATCCGGCCCTGGTCTTATCCGTTTTCCACTTCGAGATTGCAAAAAGCAAATTTCCCTACTCACCAAGTGTAACACTTAAGTGTGGACCATCGGCCGGCAGTAGTGAGCTAATCTTTCGCAAAAATGGGTTATTGCATCATAAAACATTAATAATTTTACTGACATAATGTTAGCAAGCTATTTTAGCACATCGACGGGTTTTGCGATTTTTGAACTTATTAAGTTGATGCCTTTCCCACTGACACGGGAAAGGGGTCAACACTAAATTACCCCACATAAATTTTTAACCCAGTTTCGCCCCGCCTAAAGTCAACTTGCTTGCCCCACAAACCAGGTCTGTGGAACCGAAACCCAAATTTTATGTTCCGGTTTTCACCATCTAAAAGGCTTTCACCATCTGCTCCGGCTTCACCTCCAATCATCCAAAATTGCTTAGGATCCGGCTCCACAGACCTGGTAAATGCAAAACCTTACTGAAGAATGTTGAACCTTATGTAGACTGCATGAACCTCTTTACACATCCTTCTTTTGCCTCCCTGAAAAACCATGGCAAGGGTTTTTTATAACGTGAAGTATTTTGTATATGTCCTGGAAAAATATTTGAATATAACTTACTCCACCAAAAATTAAAAAATCGTCCTGTACAAATAGGTTGTCTGCTTTCTGCAGCATACATGGTGAAACCTCATTTTACCAATCGAAACTACAAGAAAAACATTTTTCCTACTTGAACATTCACAGGAAAATATCAAATTTCAAAATACAGGGGATCAAGGCTTCCTCTCCCCCTTCCTACACCCATAACAACTTACCCAGTAAATGTGCAAAACCCTAGAAGCAAGCAGTAGACTTGTCTGGAAACATCTTGTAATATCATATTTCCTTGTTCTTCATATTCCTCAAAATAATTTCATTTGGCTCTAGTGCTAATGATGCAAAGCTATATTTGATTTAAACAACATAGGTAGATCATTCAGTTAAGAAAGCTGTCAATTTGTTTTGCAGAGTTCCATTAGTTCCAGTCATTTCCTTCGGAGACCAAGATCTGTGGTTACAAGAACCTTATCCAAAAGGATCTTGGTCTCGGGCCTTTCAAGAATTCCTTCTAAAATACGCCACATTTTGTCTGCCTTCATTTCACGCGAGAGGATTTTTTCAATACACTTATGGAATTATGCCGTACAGGAAAAGTGTCCATACAGTGGGTGAGTGTGCGTAAGGGAGATGCCTGAGGTATAAGTTTTGTTTCGTGTAGATATCAAACAAAATAGGCATTATTCACCGTCGGCAATCCTTGCTCCTCTCATTAATGGGTAGTACAAAGTATTCTTACGCAAATTTCTGCTTTTATATAAAAATAATTTCAAAACGTGTGCAAAACTGCTGACAAAAACATATTCTTAAGGTTTGAAGTTTCGTCAGCGCCTCTTACATTTTCAATCAGCAGAAGCCTCTCTTCGGATTTCTTATTCAAGATTGTTGAAACGAATTGTAATAAACCGATAAATTTATTTTAAAGACGTGCAAAATGTTAAGTTCCGGAAACGTTCTCTCCGGCTCCGGCTGCCATGCATTGCAGTACAAGCTCCAGGCTTGCTGTAAACTTTCGAGGGATCTGTCAACTTGGCCCTGCTTTCATCTCAAAATACATTTTTGTTTTTGTAAACTCCGCAGTTTAATTCATAAGGTTATGATCTCTGCAATCTTCCTGCTGGGCGTCAAAAGGTTGAAAGCAAACGAAAGTGATCTCCCAAATGCGTCTGCATCACAAACATATTTCTGCAGATTTTTCACGTGTTGGTCCAGTCATTGTTAATATGCTGCTCTTTCAAATTAGTTCGTTTGAAAACACTGTCATAACATCGTTATTCGTTACCACCTTGGATCCGGCGAAGAAAGACAATATGATAAAATCTAATTTCACAGAAATGTCAGGTTTTTCATATCTTTTGATGTTTCCTAATTACGCTACTCACACTCCGCTAACACCAGTATACGGAAGACAATAATTAACCTTAGGAATTTTTGAGGAATTATTCAAAAAACTTATTTTGGTAGGGTTGCTAGAGAATCACAAAGGGCTCGCAAAGATTTTTAATCATTCCCTGCAACATTGGTCCCACCGTGTCGGTTGTCGAGGTGTTCTTGCAGCTTAGGTGGCTTCAGAACCGTTTGGCAGATAACGCACTGAGGCTTTTGTAAATCCTCGTTTTTTCCGATGCAAGTGAAACCAAAATGAGTGTAGTCATCAGGGCTCTTGCGAGGAAACAAAGATGCTGGTGCGAGACCAGATTTGGGTTCTTTTATAAATTATAAATCGCAACAGATTAAGAGCTTCAATAGCTTTTCAATATTAGGACTAGAAAATGTTAGGTCTAGAAAATGATATGTGCTATTCATTATTTTGCGGTATAATCAATTACCAAAGTTGTCCGCTAATTTCAAAATGTTTCAAGTTGACCAAATGGAAGGCTCATAACACAGTTGCTTTGTGAATTCACAATTATAACATTAATAGTAGACTATAGCAATTGTCACTAACACAGCAAATTCAACAATTCGATAACCCAAATACAAAAAAAGAAGAATTTAGTGAAAACTCCCTGTATTTTTACTTCTTGGCTTAATAATCACCATAAAAATGTACACGCATTTCATAGATGATAATGAAAAAATTAACTTTAAATTTGCCATTTGAAATTTTTAGTAAGCCTAAGCCTGCACTAACCAATAGTCGCCATGTACATATAAATGTGCATTTTGATCAAATCACATTTCACACTTAGTACATGTCCAACCTAGCAATTAGAGGGTTTTTGCCCAGATAACGTCGTGTATGATAGTGTTATCTTCACTATGGAATTAGAAACTAACGGCTGTATGCCCTTCCTTGATGTGCTTTTTGAACGTTGTGAATCTTGTTATTCGAACATATCGAAAGCCCATGCATACAGGTCTGCATAGCAAGTGGTCCAGTTTCGTTTCCGTGGCATTATAAAAGAAATCTTGCAAAATGGCCTCTATTTCCTTAGTCATGGTGGTGCAATCCATTTTTTGTAACAGAGGTATTGTTATTGATCACAATATCTCCATGGGCTAAAGATCTGGCGAGTTTCCCGTCCAATCTAACACATTCAATTCGTGTTTCCTGGGACAAGATCCTGTTGGAATATTCCTCCATCAGAAATGCCCTTCTCATATCTGGAATGACTTTTCTTGTCTGAATTTTTCATGCCCTAAATTGGTATAAATGAACCTACTCCAGAAAAGCTAAAATCATAGGTGGTGGAACCTTTTTCAAAGTTGGGGGCACAAGTGCAAGTCATAAAAACTATATAAAATTTTGTGGTTTGAATTGGCGATTGTGACGTCACAAGCATTGAAATATGACGTCATTAACATTTGTCAGAATGTGTAAGCAATTTTATGCAATGTTTGTTAGCCCTCAACGGCCCCTATCTACACTACACCATATCTATCTGCGGTACACTGGCTTGAGCACATAAATATAACAAGTTCTTTCTAATTGTGTTACTTAAACTTATTTAGGCAAAATTCGATGTTTAAAAGTGGGGGTCCAGGTCCCCTCAGAAATAATGGGGGGGTCTAGGCCCATGCAGTCCCCCCATTTCTGCAACCTATGGTTAAAACGCATGGAAATATCTTTTTGTTGGAGTGTTTTACTACCTCGTTCACATGGCCAGAACTTACCCGCTCACCCTCCCTGATCCTGACAAATCTGTTGTGCTTCCCTTGAACAAAAAATGACTTTCATGTGAAAACAGTAGGCCTACTTTTTCCAGTCTTGTACAATCCCATATAGATGCGTTTTTGCCCATTCTAATATTTTTGTATTCAGTTTTTGAGTAAGAAGCTGCTTTTCAGCGGTTTGTTAGCCTTTCTGCCAGCCTCCAGTAGGTAGCGTCGCAATGTACTTGAGCTTATGTGAACTTCAGCAAGCATTAAATCCTTCTGAAAATCAAAACTTGTCTTCCTTGCATACTGTTTGCAATGGCTGTCTGGCTATAGTCTCAGTGTTCCGAAAGCGTAACAATGCAATTCCGCTTCCTAGGTGCGATATCTGCCCGATAAAAATCACAGAAATTCCAACATGTATCACTCTCAACTACACAACACATAACAGGAAGAACTGACTTCATTCTATCACACTATCAGGGCTCTCACAAATGTAACTCCAAAAATCTCTAGAACAGTACCAAAAAATCCGTAAATCTGTGATGGGGTAGCATGAAATCAGAGTGCCATGATTAGGGCCACTTTTATGATCCAAAAACACATGATAATATGACTATTTTTCAGAAAATATGACTTTATGTGACCAAACAAAAGTCACTGAGCTAGAAGATACATCTGTTGTACAAAGAAGCATTACCAACAAAAATAGGCGTAAAAGATGGTAGCATAAGGTTTGTTGAAACCCCACTCAGGGGCGCAACGAGGTTAGATTGCGCCCGGAGCAAGAAGCAAGTTTGACGGCCACATGTTCGAAGCTGAGGTCTTTTGGAAGCAAATGTACTGAATTAAAGAAAGCACTTGTGACACTGTTGGGCCCCTTCGGTGTCCCCGCAGTGAATTTGCGCCCTCATGGTGACTTGGCGCCCGGGTAACTGTGCCCCTTGCCACGCCCCTGGCCTCACCAAAATAAACAGCTAAAAACATGAGCAAAACATATAGCTTGAAGCAAATTTTTTTTAAATGCATGGACGTTGGTTTATGCTTTTGGGCATCAAGATCATGCATTTTTAGGCAGTGTATTACATTTCATCCAAATAACTTGGTTCATTTGCGTCTTTGCCAACATTAGCAAGGTGTCCAAGTGTGTTCACTTTGAAGGATGCAGCTCAGACGTAGCGATACAATAGTTTCACCTGTTATTTTGAGATTGTTTTGATGGTTTCCGTATTGATTAGGTTGAAAATATTGAAAATATGACTTTATGACCTAAAATGGAAAATATGACTTTTATGATTTTCTAACTTTTGTTATAGACTTCGTGGGGGTGTGATTTTTGTTTTAATAGCTTCCTGCAGCACAGAAAAAAATATGACTTTTATGACTTTAAATGGTCCTAGCCGTGGATGATAAATGTTAAAAATACAGTAGAACCAAATTTGACTTGCAAAATAAACTGAAATAATTCATTTTACGCATTTTTATACTTTTCCGAAAATCCCTAAATTCTTAAAAAATCCCTGAAAAGGGTCAAAAGTTCCAATCTAGGGACAAAATCCCTAACAGTGAGAACAATGAACACCATTGAGCTGATTAAAGTCCTATGTGACGTCATAAAACTTATTTTTGACTGTTCCAACAAGTCACGCTGTAGTGCACTGGGCTAACAGTGAAACCAGAAACAGCAACAACTGAGATATTCTCAAACGCACACCAAAAGAAAAGGCGATACATTATATAATGATTGAAATAATAACTTTATTCAATTAATTTGCACAAGACTATATAAATAAAACTTAAACAATAAAAACTTTATGCATATTTGCTCATTTAACTTTCGTACCTTGAGCTTCATGGACACCCTAGAGCAGTGGTGCGATTCAAATTTTTAAGAACACGTTCTCTCACTCCAGGACTCACTGCAACAGGTTCTCATTGTCACAGTCTCCAGAGGCAAACCATGCTGGTTGGCCCGATATATGTGCTAAGGTTTATCTTTGTGTTGCCAACTGGAAGAGTTTAGCAAGGGAAATTATTGATTTTAGTTATTTTCCCAAATTTTAGTCTTGTTTTTCACTATTAAAAGTTAGTAACAGGTCTATGAGAGGTTTGTCAAAATAAGTGTTAAGTAAAAGGTGCTCACGGGGAAAAAATGAGAACCCCTGACTTAAACTAACAACTGGTTCTCGGGTTAAAGAAATTCCAAGAACAGGTTCTTGCTAACCGGTGCGAACCGATCGAATCCCATCACTGCCCTAGACTCTTATGGGCCCTGGTGGGCGCACCGGCTGCACCCCCTTCTTCAGGTAGTCATCGTTACATTTCATTTTCTTTGATATGATGAAGGGTTATCATGACAATCAGCAAAGGTTATGTTTTATCTCCACTCGCAATTACATAGAGCAGATTTTCACGCCTCCTTAAAACACTTCCACAGTAACAATTCACTCCAGTATGAAAGGCAGTGCACGCGACTCCTGTCTTTTGCTTTACAATCGATTCACCTCAGAACTATTTACTATGGATGATGAAATGCGGAATAAACTTGTGTATATACTACTCTAAGGTTATCCTAGAATTGTCCAGAAAAGTAATTGTTATGCCGCAAAAGCAATGCCAATATCTGATTGGTTCATTCGAGAAAAAACAACTACAAGCCCATAAATAAGAATAGATTGCAGTTAATGTTTGCGGGAATAATTAATATCGCGACACATATATGTTTGGACGAACTTCGCCTTTTTGTCTATAATCCACTGCAAAAGGAAACAAAAAAATATCCGCAAGAGAGTAAAAAATAGATGAATTTTCCGTCAGAAAGACGGACACTTCTGGCATTTCTTGGAATAATGTCTCGTACCTCCGGGGGGTGCGAACATCCTTGGTTGAGAACCACTGATCTAGTGCATTCTTTCGATACAGAATACTGAAAAGGGAAAATCACAAACTTTCTCTGGGCAGGTTACTTAACTATATTACGATAAAGGAGTATCTCATCAGAATATGGATCTACATAAAACTTCTATTTATTCACTATCTGAGTTTTCTCTTGTGTGTCTTTTGAAAGTCAAGTTTCGCGCATTGATCTCGTGTCATGTTATTGATATTTGTGCAAAAACAAATAGCTTGTGCTTTTTCAAACGCGGGTGAACCTGTGAACTTCATATAAAAGAAATGAATTTGACATAAAATGAGGGAAGAGAATAAAAAACATGTTTTTTAACTTTTAATTGCATAAATAGACTAATCAAATATGGGAAAAACCATTCGCAATAGGCACACGTTTTGCAAAAGTGCTTTTCGATACCGGTTTCTTAGACTTAGCAATCGTACTGTTTAGTTGCAAAAAACGAACTGAAATTCATCCCTAAATGCAGTTGGCAGACCTATCGAGCTGACGAAGAATCCTAATCCAACGAAAGAAGAACTTTTCGATCTTCAGACAATTTACATTGAGAAGTTGCAGGAACTGTTTGATGAACATAAGAGCAAGTATGCTCGACCCGGATGCAAGCTGGTCATTTCGTGAAGGGCTTTGCTTCCTGAGCACGAGAACATGAGATGGCGGACGACAATGCGCTCAGTGGCTCTTTGCGTTTCTCCAATATTCGTTGGACCTTAAAATTTCCAGAGAAAAATGTTCGGCTTTGAAACTTCCCAGAAATTTCCCGGAAAACACAAAGTTGTAAAAGTCATTGTGTTCTTGTTGTTAGCGTTTTGCATGGGGCACCGTTTGTAAAGAAAAGTGCAATTCATGTTATATCGGACGCATTTATTTCACGATCTGTTATATCGAACAGATTTGGTCTTAGACCGCTATATCGGACAGAAATGAAACACCAAATTTACGTCAGATAGCAATACCAAATCTAGTTCTACATTTGACAAATATCATACGTGAAAGCGCGATATTGTAGAGATAATTCGCAAATTGCTAATGTAGCATTTTAGCAACTACAGGCTTCAAGCTTGACTAGTTAATCGAATGACAGTTTTGCAACCAATCAGCCTTGCATAAGTCTTCACACTTAAACGTTATTTATGCATGTATGACAAATACAAACATTTTGTGAATAATTTCTGCCATATTTAGCACTTGATGTGTTATACCTTTCCGATTTAGCATTAACTGGTACTGTTAAATCTCTCTAATTTAGCACTTGGTAGGTTATCTCTCCGATAAACCGCCTTCTGAGTTATTTCTGTCAGATATAACACTTGATATGTTGCATCTGTCGGATATAGCGTTATAGTGCTATGTGAGATAAATTTGCCCGATTTAGCAGTTTGTGTGTCAGATGTGCCCGATCCAAGACAAATTTCTCTTTTTTATGAAGGGCGCTCAAGAGTTTTTGCAAATTTGACCGTCTCCTGCAAAGACAAATCTATGCAAAGCGGCGGTTCCTCCTAAAATAGATGTTGAATAAAATGTTCGATAGCAGCACGTTGCAATGAGAGTATTGAGTTTGATATAATTTATTCGTCAATATGAGCAGTCACTACTATGCCACGATTTTTAGTGTTCAGCAATCCAAGCAAGACTGAAGTAAAACTATGGTTTCCATTGATGGAATTTCAATTGTCGCCTATCTGGCATTTTTCAGCTAGAGGCCTTGAACTGTACTAGTGTTCACAAAAATCTCAAAGGTTGTGACTGTGTTTACGGCTTGTGGTAGCCGGTAGTGTGCATGCGGTGCTTGATGCAGAACATGAAATCAAGGTTTCACCATTTCCAAAAGGTTTGCTGCAAAGTGGACTCTGGAGGAAAATCTATTTACCATCGAACGTGTTGACTATACCAATGAGAAATGGTTGCGTGCAATCATACGCTCTACTGGAAGTTGTCAATTTTAAATGATCGCGAAACCCCGGGAAAAGTCGTCACCGCGAGGCCCTCCAAAGCCTAATCCCAACTCAATGCCCCACAGGTTTCTCTGCGAAAATCACTAGAAGTAGATCCACAAGAAAAATTCACTAGATCTGAAAAAAATCACTGGACTCAAATTTTTTGCGTCGAAATTCGCATTTTTGTTTGAAACGATTTAGTTAATTACTTTATTGCCCACAAATATTATTTGCAAGTTTTCTAAATTGATCATGCTGAAGCCTGGAAAATATCATACCCAGTGGTGGGTTTAGGGTTGGGGGGAACCGAGGTAAGATTCAAAAGGGG
>Ga0210059_1013788_pt1 | contig 12046 bp, 8 predicted proteins | sample Ectturendosymbi2_FD_188042 | JGI IMG/M metagenome (GOLD analysis project Ga0210059, IMG submission 188042) | Ecteinascidia turbinata endosymbiont from Florida, USA - Sample 2 (SPAdes) (version 2) | ecosystem: Host-associated > Tunicates > Ascidians > Unclassified | place: Key West, Florida... | reverse complement strand
GGAGACTTGAAACCATATCGATAAATGATCACAAAACACCGGTGGAATGTTTTGAATATACAGTGGCACCCTGTCGACGACCACCCCACTATCACGACCACTTTAACGCGGTCTTCCCTATGTCATTACTCATTACCTTTTGTTTCACTAACGCTACCACCCCGGCATCCAGACCGCGGTCACAGTCCAGCTGTTACAGAACTGCTAATCGAACTCCGCGTAACACGACCACCATATTTTTATCGGTATCCTTTCGTTGGAAAATTGGTAACCTGTCAGAAGCAATTTGCTGGAATTTTGTACTGCCGACATTGACTTTTTGCGTTGTGTGATTTTATAGCACAGTAACGATATGCTATGGCAGCAAGTAAGACAAAGTTAAATAACTTATAATCAAGGAAAGAAGTGTAGAAATGATCGCGATAATACATGGAACCGTTAGGAATGCAAGTGTGACGCGGCCAACCAAACCCCGCTAACACGACCAATTGAGTGTCGTCCAGTGGGTGGTCGTGATAGCGGAGTTCCACTGGATATATTTATCCAAATGACACTTTTGAGGTAGATAAAATTTTCTTTAAAAATTATTTTCAGAAAAATCAGCTTTCTAAACCAGATGCCTACCAAAATAACACTAACCAAAATTTAACCTAACAAAAATTTCAACTTACCTACCATAATAGCCCAGTTTGACATGTCCTAAATTGATATGGTAAAAATAATAATTCTACTCATTGCAATTCCGTATTTCATATTTCTGTTCATAATCAAGGACAAATCAGTAAGACTATTATTAAGAACAAAAGCATTCACTTATCAATAACAAAAGCATTCACTTATCAATAACACTTATCAATAACAAAAGCATTCACTTATCAATAATAGCATTCACTTATCAATAATAGCATTCACTTATCAATAACAAAAGCATTCACTTATCAATAACTCTCACTTATCAATAACTGTTGTGAAACTCAGTTTCACTTATTACGTATGGTTTTACGTTCATTCATAAGACATAACGCTGCTGAATTGTTTTTATTTTTCTGCTGCACTTAGAATATAAAATGGCACTCAACAAAATTCTTAACCAAAGCACATCTTACGACTTACTAAAGTCGTAGATCGAAAGAGTCATTGAGTTTAGCATGAGTAAGCTTAGAGTTGCTTGAACAAAATGTAAACAGAACCAAGACGTACTTGATACGGCTTAATTCTTGGTATCAGTTACGTTTTAAGTAAGTCGATATCTGCCGACTTTCCTTTTAATTATTGCGTTTATTCTGTTTAAGGTCAATTATTAAGAATTGTATCAAATAATGGCTATTCACATAAAAGGAGTATGTACCACAATGTCCAAACTTGCATCTTGGAAGTAAATAGTACCAGAATTGGCATTCAACTACCAGCTGACATTGTGTATTGTGTAAGGTCTTCACTCCCACACGCGACGGGCTAGACTTCCAACATGCACCGCAGTAACAAAGAACACACTAATACATGAAAGCACACGAGGATATATATGTGGCGTAGTCTATATACCCACTCTGGCAGTCTTTCCTTATAACACCATGATTTATTATTCTCAGCTAAAATCTAATTACTTACCATTGTTGAGAGACTTGACACCACTTAATAAGTTCCCAACTTCCTTCAGGGCTGTCTGCAGGATCGATGTTCTAATGACGTGGACATGCGCATCGGAAACCAAAATAACACAAGCGGATGGAATACCTTAATTTTTTAGACCTTGGAGTACTAACTTGTTAGTGAGTGTCGGCCAGACCACACGCCAAAAAATCGACCACTTTTATGGCAACGAAGCATTTCAATGAGTGAGCACAGAGCGCCTACTTATTAGTTCCAACTGGAAATGGTATCTTTTACAGCGTATTGGGTATTGTTCACATATTACACTTTTTACCGAATTAGGGATTGGGGGCCCCTGGCTGTAGCCCAGCCAACACCCCCTTAATCCGCCAGTGGGACCAGCAAACCATGCCCTCCAGGCCATACTTCATAAGGCTCACTGCAAAATGTTAAGGGTATCCCTCTCTTCTTTTAATTTCTTGATTTTTCCTGGCTGCGCCGCTTATACCCGAGTAGCATTGTGTCGAAACCTTCACTAAATCATGTTTCCAGCAGCGATTCTGAGGGTGGCCTGGGTGGGCCATGCCCCCCCAGATTTTTGGCTGGCCACCGGTTTGGCTCCCCAGTTGTGCTTAGATTTACGTCAATGTTCGTTTCCTTGTCATATACAGCAGATAACGTTCAGTCAGCACAATATTAAACGATAATTTAGAAGCTCTCTAGCCTACGTTCAATATTTTCCAAGTGCATGACAAGCTGTGTTGTTGTTTGACGACCGGTAAGTGGGAGTTGTTTATGACCCCACACACCGCACCACTGGTTACTCGGATCCTGCTTGAAATTTAGTCAGACCACAGTCGTGGTGGTGAAGGATTCAGTTCGCAGCTAAGAAACAGTCAAAGAAATGGTAAGATTGATCTTCCGTACATTTCCGTGTGAGGTGGAACTGGATTATATTACTGTCAACAGATTGTTGCTTGTCATGTAGCAAAATGTTGGTGTAAGCATTAAGAATTGGTGTCAGTTAATTTATTCAAATTTATCCTGACTGCATTCGTGTTTTCAGCTGCCTTGTTTGTACGACTTAGAAGTACGTCACGCAACTGGTTCGTAGCTTCAGTTACACCCATAGGTGTCGGAGCAGGCAAATTTTGGGGGGTGCAAAGGATACACAAAAATATCATAAAAATAAAAAATTTTCGTGTCGCAAACTAATTTAATTTTTTTGCATGTACTTCCACCAGCTTCGAACACATGACGCTTTGGGTCTTGTACAGACCAACAATAAAGGCTACTGGCGGAATTTCGGATGTTTTCGTGTATTTTTTGTTCCGTTTGGAACCGTACCACACGCGTTTTTTGGGGAGGGACATGTGCGTGGTTTGGAAATAATGAAATTTTTCCGACATGCAACAACTTTCTTTTGTGAGGTGGGATGAGCTTGGGAATGGTTTCTGAGTTGTTCAAACACGCGCCTGTGCACTTAAAACGTTTCCGTAAGCTTTGGTTATGGTGGGAACAATTTTGCCAGAGTGGGGCAAATTATATCAAAATTGTTTATTTCAAAATACACCTGAGCGCGGTTGTTATTTTGACAAAATATTAAAATAGGTCATCTATTTTGAAATCTGCCATGCAAAACTGCAGGCCTTTGTCAAAATGCAGATGACCCGTTGTCAACCAAAAACGTTCCAAAGCAGACGAATCTTTCGATAATTGAACAGCGTTACGTTAGCAGAACTGCCATCAAGATTGGTACGACAGACACTCGTATTGATCTGTTATTGCGAGTTAAATGGCTACACACCTTGTTTATGGCAGAGCGCAGATAGTATGAAGCCCTAGTACCGGAATTGAGATCGTTTGATAACTTTCGATAATAGAAGAAAGGAAATTCGTTGTTAGTTCTAACGAGAGCGTTGTTTGCTAACATTGAGATTTTTAAGCCATTTCTACTGAACTCCCGAGCGAAAAAAAGTATCTGGAAAACATGAGCAACTACACAAACACCTCGGTGTCCCCAGAGACGCGGGACCACATCCAGCTGCATCGGTTAATTGCATCGGTTGAAAGCCGGCACTGACCTTGTGTAGTAACAAGAATTTACGCCCTCCAAGGGGACCTGGCTGGTTCGGTGATGTCCGCATCTAGCAGTCGCTGCACTTCAGATATTATGAACATCGTATCTTCAGAGCTGTAACGTCGTCAGGGAGGAGCGATTTATTTGCAAGAAAGTCTTCTTGTTTCGATTTTAAAAAATTGGGAAGTTTTGGATTTGAGCTTTTAAGGGTGACGTAATAATAGGGATAGGTTTAGGCTTTTTTGGTCCAAACCATCGGGCTCTGAGCCCCATACCAATGAGGTAATTTTTTGTTTCTTTTTAAAAAGAAAAAAGCGGGCGAAAATCCTCATCTTTGGAGCACTTGATTGGACTTTTAGCGTTCGTGGTTGGCAAGTTATGGCCAATAAAAACACAAATTTATTAATTAACCCCCTAAGTATTGCCCCGGGTATTAAAAAAGGAACACCGTTTTGTAAGAATGGAAATTATTTATACATCTCGGATCTCCGAGTAAGCACATGTAACACAGAAACCTTTCGCAACTAACGTACCAGAAATTTTTCAAAAGCGATTTCGACAAATTTATGGGGAAAGTTTTCAAATGTGTCAATTCTGGTCCGACGTGCAAAACAGAATAACCCCAAACGTTTTGCACATTCAGATTTTTTGGAACAAATCTGCATGGAAACTTGTAAGTATTAATTCACGCAAAATTTTCGAGCGCTTTGTTTTGCTTTTACCAAGATGGGTTTTAGGTTATGGTGCTGCAACAGTGTTAACAAACTTGAAAATGATACACACATCTCGGATCTACAAGGACGTTTATGTTAAACTGAAACGCAACCAGTATGGTTGGAACGCGTTTTCAACAAATTTGATGGTGAAAGTTTCAGCTTCTGTCAAATTGGTTCTAGTTCGACTTGGAAAAGTAGAATAAAGTTGAATGTTTTGCACATTCGGATTGTTTGGAAGAAAATTTAATGGAAAACTTGCAAATCGTAACATGCGCATGATCATTTAACTACCGTGTTTTTGCTTTTCCCAAATTATTTGGAAAAAAACGAAAGATATCATGTTGTACCTTAAAAGCGGAATGAAGGTGAAAGCGTGCATGTGTGAAGATAACGTGACGCAGAAGAAGCGACTGGTAAACGTTTAGAAAGCTACTTTTTGTAAACAAAGTTATTAAAATTCGCTTCTAGAGAAGCGATGCGAAATTTCTGAACGTAATGTTTCTTCCTTTCGAAAAAAAAACGCTGCGCAGACCGGGAACGTCACGTTTCGTATTTTATCAACAATTGCCTGACCAGTGATGTTACATTCCGTTTGGCAGCGGAATGTAGGTCGGTGCCATAAAGGTTATTAAGTTTTATTTTGCTTGTCTCAACAGTGGCAGATTTCAAGAAAGTTGAGATTTCACTCATTTTAAAGCTAGTGGAATCGCTACATTGCAGAAAATTTTGCATTGAATGAATGAAATGATAGGCTTGCTGTAGCACTGCTACGCAGAGGTTTGGAAAATGTTTACCATCTTTTAGTCTACAAATGTCGAAGAACAGCAACCGCACCCTTGGTCAGGTCGTCTGTGAATGAATGTCGTTTTGAAAAAAGCAACCAAACAGTTTCAGTACATGGTTTGTTAAAGATATGTCCAGTTGGATAAACGGCGACTGATGTCGCAACTCATAACATTAAACATTAGGTATTGGAAGCAGAATAAAAATTAAAATCGCCTTTGTGAAGTGGAAGTGATGTAAATGCAATAAGTGATGGACTGCTGTACAAGCATTGTCACGACAACCTTTCTCTTTCTACACTTTTTTCTTGTAATTGTTTGAACCTATTTCCATTCGGACAATACTGACCTGTGACTAAACTGCAATCGACGACGTTGAAAGGGTTTTGTCGGATTAAAACCTGCGTCACGTCTAGGAATGGTCTCGTTATGCAATGAATTTCCTCATATTTTGTGAAGTAAACTTGCAACTGTTTGTTTCTTTTGTTTCTATCAGATAGGTTTGAATTTGTTTCTATTGCACCATCATTTGGCATGCGATTGCAGTGACAATGACGAAATTTCACTTTCAACCAGGACGAGGCTGTGGGGCCCAGTGATTTCGGATATTTGTTAATGAGATGAAAGCCTTCCATGCCTAGGCATACCCGCACTTGTGTGCACAAGAAACTCGGAAGTATTGAAGACGCAAAGATGTTAAATTTGTTCAAAAACACTTGAAAAAATATTGAAAAACTCGAAAACATGAAGAACATGAAAAATATTGAAAGTATGTTGAGAATATGAAACCGAAAAAACGTAAAAAGTATCAAAAAAGTGACAAAACATAACAACATGAAAAAGTATGAATAACTCAAAACATTGAAATGCCACCATATGGGAAACTTTGGACAACTCAAAAATATGAAAGACACTGAACATGTGAAAACGAAAAATATGAAAAGTATTTGAAACCATAAAAAATATTGAAAAGCACGAAGAAATTTGAATCTATTATCGTAAAGCACAAAATATAAGAAATATGGGTCGGGGAAACCCCAAATGCACCTGCTGCACATCCGAAAAATCATCCATGAACTAGAGTGTGAATCTCCTTCGCTTGCTACTCACTCCTTTCTTGTAGATATTTGCAATAATTAAATTTTTTCATGTACAGACTATGATGATTCTAACTGAATTAAAGGATTTAACTTCCATTATCATTATTCCTGTCAGTTGCATTATAAACTACGAATGTGGATAACGGTAGGCTCTTATCACTTTTGTACGAATATACGAATGCTTTCTGTTTAATCTATTCTACATCCAAACGGTGCAACTATTCTTAGCCCAGGTTGTTTTTAAATATAGGTTTTCTTGGATCCTGTTCATGGAACAATTGAAATTTCTGATAAACTTCTGAAAGTTATCGACACACCCCAGTTTCAGCGTTTACGAAATATCAAACAACTTGGTGGATGTCATTTTGTTTATCCAGGAGCTTGCCATACGAGATTTGAACATAGCATTGGGTACGTCAACCGAAAAGCAAGGAGAACGTTGGAATGCACGTTGCGGTTATTGGGGTCCTATTAGTAAAATTCTAGATCCTGCATAAACCAGATTTTTCATATAAATTCTCAAATAATATTTTATATGGAATTGTTTCTAACGATTTTGGTAAATGTGGTCGTATCAACTATTTAAATTGTAATCAGCAACGTCGCTAGATTTTCGCATAGTGCGGCAAAGTCGGTAGTCATTCGACTCACCCCTTTTCGCAGCAAAATATGCGTAAAAATATCAATATTTGAAAATACAACTTGTTTTAGGTGAGCCAAAAGCATTGCATTGGATTTATGCACCAAAAAACATGCAAGGTAGCCTAAAAAATTCTGATGGGAAAATGTGTTAAAAGCACGAACAGTTTTCTTGTCATTGACAATACAACATTAGATATGCAGTTTGAAACTGTACTTTTAGTAGAAATTGTAATTTTTGTAGAAAATCACCCTTTTAATAAAATACCTCATTACACTGAATTTTACGATTATTTGCTGGCGTACAAATGTTTTCCTAATTTGTTCAAACTGTGCTAGAAGTTATATTTGTTTTTTGGCACAGTAGTTTCGCGCAGAAACACACATATGAATTAACTCTTATATGTAAAATTAACCGGATAGAGCAAAAAACAGGGATCATTCCCAGATCCAGCCTTAGCAAAATCCGGGGCCCGATGGGAAAAACTTTGCGAAGTCCCACTTGGTGGCGTATACATAAATTTTTGAGAAGCATGAACACATCATTATAGAAAATGAGGTGAAAGACGGTGGCATGGAGGGGTAATGCCAAGCTAAGGTGTCTGGGGACATTTCGCGGTTTCACCTCTCCATCAGAGACTTTCATGTCCGTTCCACCGACATCTCCGTAACACCCAATAAATTCATAAGTTACTGTACTATACTCAATACCTCACCTCTGGCCAAGTACCTACCGCCGGCACGGCAGGCCAACTGGCAAGTTGGTCATGTGCTAAATGACATTAGCAACACTGCTAGATATCATCAGTCAGCAAAGATAAGATATAGCAGCTGCAAAACATCAACAAACGAAAAAGCGTGACAACAGGGCAATACACAAAAACTACAGCGCACCTTTGTATTACAATGCTGCACAAAAATGCCAAAGTCGAATGAAACAGGTAGGTTAGCTACAAGCAAAACAATAACACAGGAAAACACAGAAACCAATTTGGCACACTTTAGGCCATGGGTGTAGATCCCGTACCCAAGGAATTTGGATGTTTGCAGCCGGAGCCGGAAATTTGGGTTCCGGTTACACAGCATCAGGTTAGGGGCAAGCGAGTTAATTTATTGCGGGACGAGCGTGGTTTGACGTGTGTGTACATACATTTTCTCGTTTTCATGGGAGTAGGAATGGGAGTGAACAGAGGGCCTTGGCATCCCCTGGGTTTTGAATTTGGTATTTTCCTATTAAGAAAATAGGGAGAAAAATTTTTCATCTTAGTTTCGAGTTGGGAAAATGAAATTTCACCACTGTTGCCCCCCTCTAAAAATGATTTTGGTCAACACCTAGAAATATCCACGATTACGTCCCCTGGAAAAAATATTCTCGACGGGGAGCCGGAAAAAGTTCTGATTCCTGGAAACGGAGCCAGATTCGAAGCCTGAAATATGAGTTCCAGCTCCACAGCCCTGGCTTGGCCCATTTAACTCTATGGTGCAAAAGAATGCCTTTGCTAAGAGAAAGACACTTTTCGTGTTGTAGCGTTAGCAAACCCACCTTTGTCCACAGTTTTAGCCTTTGTTAATTTCGAATCCATTGGACATAATCACCAATCTATTAAGGCGCTATTGTTGGATTAATGATCTCAAATAAGTTTTATTACTTATAGCTGAAAAAAAACGTCTTTCGCGGGACGCCACGATCACTGGTTTGGTCAAATCACTCCTGAGGGCAATAGCGAGTGAGGGAAAGAGTATGTCTCATCAGATCTCTACGAGGAAAAGTGAATAACACTTAGAAGACCGGCTAAGCAGCACGCATTTGTAATTACGAACTAAACTTTACCTTCAGAAGACAGGTGAGAATACAAACAGTAACAACTATCGAACTGTATCTTACAGCAACTATTAAAACTTGACCTGCCAAGTACGAAACGCCTACAACTTAAGCATAACACATCTTCAAATTTAAACGGTTTCCGCCTTAACTAGCTGCTTCTGAAATAAAGTAGACCACACAGTATCGAAAAGCAGTGGCCACTGACATGATTCCAGAACGAATTACCTGTATGATGAATGAGAGTGTTAAAAACCCCACAATTCATTTTGATTTTTGCTGGCCACGAGTCCTACGCTTAAAAAATACTGTGGGCCCCGCGCCGGCATTATATAAGCAGCTTCAACAGAAAGTGTAAGTGCGTGGGTTAGGCGTAGCGTTGGGTGCCTTTCAGCGCGAGGCCCGATTTGAAGCAATCGTTTCAGCGGTTGAAGGCCGGCCCTGCTCACTGCATTAACACACAAAATGAAACGATGCTTCATTGTACTGCACGCTTTAATGTTGATTTCACTTTGGCTTGTGTTTTTGGAGAGTCATAATATTGCTTAAGACCAAGCAGTGAATTGGAAAACTCATTGTCGCCGTTTTGTACACATAGCCATCAGTATCTCAAAATTTAAGTTTACACATCACAAAAATTGAATTTATGGCAGACCAAGTTCATAACGAACCTCTTCATAACAGAATGTATTGATAAGTGACTATATCAATCTTCGTAAAATTTCAGGGATTTTCTTTATCATCTTATTACTCTCAGTGATGAAAAGATTTTAGGTGTCACTCTGCCTTGCGTGAATGTCAACACTGCATAAAGGTTAGATTGTAAAAACATTTTCAATTCGTTTTCCAGACATTTCATGCTTCTTAGATTTTTCTTTCATTTTGCTTATGTCGGTACAAACATCTTTTGTCCAGGCTGCATCCCCTCCAAAAACTAAACATGGAAGGCAAAATATTACATTTCCTTCTTCATAACTAGAAATCCAACTCTTTTTTTAACATTCTGAACTAGAGCCACGTTTGTACCTTCAATTGTTACTGCCTCCAGGCTGTGATATTTCAATGTCAAGCAAGGGACGACTTCTCATTTTAATAGCAACGTTTTCTTTAAGAGACAACCGGGATAACTCAGTTTTGCAGATCACTCACCCTCAAACAATCTTGCGCAAGCAGCCCAACTCTTCGTCTATTTCACTCATATGTTTTTACTTTAACTTTCCGCTGTCTAGAATAAAAATGCACACCAAATGTAATCACTGCAAGTAAAACTCACAACAACTATCACACAATGTGCCATATCAAAGCGTTTTGTAACGCTTTGGAGCAGTGGTTCTTAAACGGGTGCCAGTTGACTCACTAATAAAGAAATTTTTAGTTCCTGGAAGGAAATTTGTTCCTGGGAGTAACTGGGAAGGAACGCTGTGGATGAACAAACCTTAAGTTTTTAGTATTGGTTTCTTCAACACATAAAAAAACTCTACAACGAGGTTGGTTGAGGTAGGAATGTCTGGAGTAAGCAAGGACAAGCTTCTGTCACTGCAATGACTGACGTTTCAAAAGAGTCTTTGTTGAGGAGGGATTGATAGCGTTTAGTTTTGTTGATGTATTATGTTTAAGTTTGAAGATGTATTATGTTTTTGTTGAAGATGTATTATGTTTAAGTTGTAATCATTTCGTAATTGGCAGGTCAAGTTTTAATAGTTGCTGTAAGATACAGTTCGATAGTTGTTACTGTTTCTATTCTCACCTGTCTTCTGAAGGTAAAGTTTAGTTTGCAATTGCGGGTGCGCAACGTTTCGGTCTGGCCGATTAGGTCTGAGCCGTTAGGGGCATAGGACGTTTGGTCGTTCCAGTCCTGAGACATTTCCGTCAGGCTATGAAACCTTGCAGAAGTCTTATATGTTCACTTTCTAATGCAAACGTACTTTTATTTAAAAAAACGAAAGGTTTTATTTAAAAAAACTGCAAACATCCAAAATCCAACAGTTAAAATCAGCATGAGCATATGATTTTCGTTATCATCAGCAAGCAAAAAAATCATTATTGACATTTTCAATCAAACACAAATTCTTCAAATTCATAATTACTATTCAGATTTAATCGCAATCATGACTCCTGAAAAGTGAGTTGGTACAACACCAGCTAGCGTGACATTTTGCCTGCCTATATTATCATTTAAATAAACAAATCCTCAGTTGTTTATGTACAGAGGTCTGGTGACCGAAATGTCCCCAGACCAAAACGGCTCAGACCGAAACGACCAGGCCGAGTCGGCCAGACCGAAAAGTCCTGTTCGGCGTAATTGCAAATATGTGCTGCTTAGTCGGTCATCTATAAGTGTTATTTACTTTCCCTCGAAGAGAACTGATGAGACAACTCTTTCCCTAACTTGTTATTGCCCTCAGGATTGACTTGACCTACCCAGTGACCGTGGCATTCGGCGAAAGAAGTTTTTCTTAGCTTACCATTTAATATGTGTCTAGTAGCTTTGTATGGAAACCATTTACCTTTAGATTTTCATATGCATTTTTCTGTCCCCTTTTATGTAGCTTAGTCGTGAGTCTGTCCTCAACCAGGCCTTTATAACGTTCTAAATCTCAATAATCTTGAGGGTGCATACTTCAGAACCCCCTACAGCTCGCACATGCTGTGAGTGTGACCAGACCTGACGAGAGAGGGTGCTAACAAGCGGGTACACTGCATTCGGGATCGTGAAAAGCCACTGACAAACCCGTGCTTTAGTTAGAAAACAAAGTGCAACTCTGACTAATTTCATGACATGTTGTCAGAAAATTAGTGCGCGAAAAAGTTATGTCTTTAAATTCATGCAGATTTTTGCAGATGATCAGGGATCTTTTTCCCTAGTTTCTGAATATTTTTCACCAGTTCCTACAATTTGAATGGATTATCAAAATTTGGAATGTCACAATTAAGATACGATGTGAGTGTTCAGTTGTGACCGAAATTTCAAAGTGGGGATTCGCTTCACGCGAAACGATCAGATTCCTAGCTTTAGGGTAGTTCATGATTTTCGAGATTCAAAAGTTCTGATGCCAATTCCGTGACCTCACACTCATATGACGTTCAGACGGGTCTAGAAACAAATGTATGCGGGGTCCGACTGCGGGGTCTGATTCAGCTTTCGATGCCTCTCTCCTTACAAAGGCAAATCCTACTTTCATAGCCATATAGAAACCAAATTGAAGTCAAACTACATTCCAAATGTTGACATCCCTGGCTTCAACTTCATTCACAATCCTTCACAAACCAATTCAGGTGGAGTAGGTCTTTACATTAATTCCAACCTAACTTACCAA
>Ga0210059_1013787_pt1 | contig 12046 bp, 7 predicted proteins | sample Ectturendosymbi2_FD_188042 | JGI IMG/M metagenome (GOLD analysis project Ga0210059, IMG submission 188042) | Ecteinascidia turbinata endosymbiont from Florida, USA - Sample 2 (SPAdes) (version 2) | ecosystem: Host-associated > Tunicates > Ascidians > Unclassified | place: Key West, Florida... | reverse complement strand
CTTGTCCAGTTTTCCATTCTGAATGAGTATTGTTTCTTTCAATTCTCCATTCTGAGTGAGTATTGTTTCTTTCATTTCTTTGATGCCTTTCCAGAGTTGATTGAATTTTTCTTCTTTTGAACTCGACGTTTTCCATGTAGGCTCATTTATCATGTTTGGTTTCTTTATATCCAATATCAATAGATCAATAATCAGCAGCAAATTGCAAATTGTTTGATACAGTATTAAGTTAGGTTATTACACGCACTACTACAACACTATCCCCTGTCTTATTCAAATAGAAATGAAAGTGTATCCGGTTGCTGATTTTTTTTCTAAAACCCGAAATCACCGGAAAATAAGCCAAAAACTTCCGAAAAACGCAAAAAAAACAACAATCTACTGAAAAACCAAAGGAATACTGAATAGCTTGAAAGGGGGAGAGGTTCGCGCCCCTGCTCCCCCCCGTCAGTTACGCCACTGTTGCAGACCTGTGTTGTATCCAGGGGCAGGTGCTAGGTGGTTTGGGGCCCCCTCAAACCTGGACTTTGGTGCCCCAATACAGGTGTGGATGAACCGGGAGAGCTGCATGGGATGACCCACCACTTTTAAATTTCGAATTTTGCTTAAATAAGTTTAAGCAACACAATTACTATTAGGTCCATTAAAAAAGTAAATCGTTTAATGAAAAAAATTGACAGAATTTTGGCAAAATTATTTGTAATATATTATATTATTTTTACTTGACAAACAAATTTAATCAAGAGCACTTGAACCACAGGATGTTTTTGCACATTCACAAACACTTAATAGATCAGGTTGATCTCATAACAATACTACGAGAATTCATAGCAGTAAAAGATCGTAGAATTAACATTTTGGAAAGAAGTTTGTACTGTAACACAGTAACATCTGTTGTTACTAGGGATCGTTCACATATTCCGTCATCAGAATTTTAAATGTCCATTTTTTACCATGTCATCAGTTTAAAAGCTCCCTAACCCTATCTGATGATGTAATATATGTACGCTCCCTTAGCTTTGTGCATGTTATATTTGTGTGCTTACTTGTGAATAAATTTTGTGTAAGACTAAGAACAACTGGTTACATTTATGTGCTCAAGTCAGTGCAGCGTATGTAAATCGGGGTCGTTGAATGCTTATAAAATATTGCACAAAAATGCTTAAACATGCTGACAAAAGTTATTGACGTCATATCACAATGGATGTGACGTCACAGTTGCCAATTCAAACTGCAATATTTTTCCATATTTTTTGACGTGCTCTTGTGCCCCCAATTTGAAAACGGCTACTCCGCCACTGTCCCAAATTGCATTTAACACATAATATTCATGCAAACACACACGTCGATTTATTTTTAAAAATGTTTATAAAAGCATATTTCAACAACATCAACACAACAAATAAAGCAGAGAGACTTTAGAATTTGCTATATTTCAAGCTAGGAAAATCACGTTTTTCTAGTTTTCAAGATGCAAATGTTTTATCAACTCAGTCATATCTAAGGTTTTTTGCAATTTCACTTTCAGTAGATATCATTGGCAGATTTAGATTTGCTAGTCTTTCATCAATCATGTTTATCTGTGAAACGTTTTGATTAACTTCAACTTGCTGAAAATCCGTTCAACAGTATTGCATACAGCGGTGATCGGCAAACGTCCGTTATGATGCCCCCAAGCAATCTATCAGCCGTAATTAAAAGTCCGTGCTTACTTTGAAGGCCCTCTTTCAAACTTATTGACTATTCAGTTATCTGTAATATAACAATGCTATGTTAATGTCATGAACCCTATAAAAACCACAATACTACCATGTTAACATGAAACAATCAATGTTCTATAGTTGTTACAGTAGCCTATACTTGATCCCGCGCAACCAGCGCAGCTCTTGAGCTCTTACATACCACGCGCCCCACAACAGTAAGTGTTGCGCGGCTAAATAAAAAGTGCTGAACGGTTCACAAGTGGGCCGAGGCCCACAGTTTGCCGACCACTGGCGTAGAGTGTTATTGGTTAAATAACTGGATACCTCATTGGTGTAAACTGTGAAGTGTTAAGTTTTCATTGGACATGTCTGATGCAAGATACACCGGATATTACAGGCGCAAGCTACGAATAGGATTTTCCATGGTATACAATTCCAAAGTGTGTGTTAGTGTGACATGAACAATGCGAGCCACTGGAAATAAAACTTCAAATTGCTAGAAATTTGCTGGAACATCCAGATGGTGAGCGGTGCACGTTTGCAAAAATCATTGCAAATGCGCTGTTAAATTCTAATCTAAAAATAACAGTACCAATTCCCCAGTAGTGAAACAGACCAACTAAAAAACGTGAAAATTTTTAAATAGTGGGACGGTCAAGTTGAGCTTAGTAATGGTGGTTGCTTCACTTGCGAGCAATTCCTACTTTCAATCAATATGATTCGTTGCTCCAATGTTTTGTAACTTCACGTCGAAACATACGGGAGCCCTCAATCAAAAAATTCAAATAGTTGGTAAAAATTGTCATTGTTTCAAGATGAACATGTACATGATGGCCACGAGCCGTTTGGAGGCGGTAGGTTATCTGTGTGGAATTCTAACCTGGTTAGGGTCGATGGCAGTGGTGAGCATCCCTGATTGGAAACATTCGATCTTGGAGAAAGAAGGATCGTATCAAGGGTTTATCATCGCTCGTGGGTTGTGGTCAGAATGTACTTTAAAGAATACCGGATCCGTGGAATGCCAACGTCTGAACGAGCCGTTTTTTGTGTTGCCGATCACGTATCGGGTGTGTCGGGTCTTCACAGTCAGCGCGGTGACTTTCGCCTTTATCGCCGTTGTGGCGACACCTGCTGGTAAGAACGGAAAGTAAATAAAAGTCATAGTTACATGGAATGAATTTGTTCTACCTTTCAAAGTTTGTCAGTAGTTGTTGTAGCTAACCTGGTTGCCCAAAACTTTCCATGCACTAGTAGTAACAGTAGACAAGAAATATATTTTTTGAATAAAATGTCTAAGCAGATCATTTTAGCTAGGACTCATCAACAGATGCCAAGTGAAAGGCCAAGATCATGAAAAAAGCACCTCAACAAATAATTATCATTAAGATCCACATGTTTCCACCTTTCAGACTTTTTAAGTAAATTAGATGTCTTAAGCACAATCCCACGTTTTTAAACATTATCACAAAGCCATGTGGTACTGATGTCTGAAATTTAAACTCGTGTGAAAGCAATTCATTCGTTGCAACAAGTCAAACAGAAACTTGAGATAACTTTCACAGCGGCACCAGAATTGTGCAATTGCTCGTTTAAATTAGAAAATATCTAATTCGACTTTTCTTAGTTCAACGTTTATCCGCCTGCCAAAGTACCGCTTTCAGTTTACTACAATGTAAAAATATGTCAGAACACTGCAGTCCGTTACCATAGTAGTAGGAAATTGAGAAAAAAGTTGTGAAGCTCGAATAATTGATCCATGAGTGACACTTGCTCCAAAGCACCACCATCGCCCCCATTCCCAAAGTTTTTCAGTGGAAGTGTAAAATGTTTACAATAAAAAAACGCTTTTAAGTTTTTTCTTACAATATGTTTCTATTTCTAGATTGAGCAAGTTTAGGCAGCCTACGTCATCTTTGTGCAGATTGCCGGGCATAGTCTCGAGTTCGCCCGGCCTGAACATAGCGCGTCTGAACCAAATATTTTGCACTGCGTTTTGCGTTCAATTACATAGGAAATTCAACGCGCTACCTGTAGCATTTGAGTATATTTCTTATTTTCTCAAGGTGCAACACAGCACCATTCGTCGTAATTCAAAACTGTACACCTGTTTAAATAAACTGTATATACTGCATGAGTGCACGCTGGTTGGAAAGCGGAAGCTCTTCGCAGATGACTCTCTGCAGATGACTGCCTAGCTACTAGCTGCGACTGCTGACTCGTTCTACTCTTTTTGATGAAAAACTTCGCTGATTTGTGTTAGACTCTTCAAGCCTATATTAAGAAAAATAAACAAAAATTATCCATCTCGGTGGCAGTGACCATACAGCAGGAAACACTTAACAGATGACTGACTCCACAACCATCTGCTGTCAATTTGCATTAATCAGCAACGCAAAAGTAGCAGTATGTACCTTATGACTGCAGTGCATCCCATCATTGCCAACTTATATTTATTACATGATACGAATATTACTATTGTCCACATGGCCGTAACACCAGATTTCTTCAGTCCAAAATGAAGACATGAATTGAAACGGTCTATATGTCCTCTACGCTTTGCTTTCACTGAAAATTATTGTTGAGTTAAAATGTCACAAACTATTTTTCATTTGACAGGGATGAAGTGCACAAGGATGGGTGGCAGCGAACCAAACAAATCGCGCCTTATCAGAGTCTGTGCCCTTTTCTACGCTACATCAAGTCTGCTGGTTGGAATATCTGTTTCGTGGTAGGAGTCAGAAGATTGTTTGTCTCATATATGGGAGCTGTTATGAAGTGGTTCGCATAAAATCACATGCCGGTCCGGTGTTAGGAAGTACGGGTCCAAATTGGAAAATTGTTGGTGGGTGCTTTTTCCACCGCAATGGTTTTGCAATCGATGTCTTTTGCTTCATGAAAAGGCAACAATATTTCAGCCGCACCTACAAGGTGGTGGTAATGCTGGCCTCTACATGAAAGTTCACAGCTATATGCTGCTGAAAGCCTTGAACAATATTTAATAGAGTATAGCCATTTTTACTGAGCAGTTTAGTTGGAAGCACCTACGAAAAACGAAAAACAGTGCACATTGAGTAAAAACCCGCCACACCGCCTTAAGCCAAGTTCACATTTAAACGACCACGAAGAACACTTTTTCTATTTTCCCGCAACTTCCAGTCGAGCCTCGGTCCCATCAGTAAGGGTCGAGAAGTATTCTGACCAACTTCATCTTTATGAGAATTGAGATCAGTGGTGTGAACTGATCAACTTCAGCAGGTCGCAGTTTTTCGAATGTATGGACGGTTTCAAGTTTTCTCCGCATGCACTGTGAATTTGTTTACTTATACGTGAGCAACGTAAATACTTCCATATATTTCTGACTGGGCTGGAGGCTGATGCACAGTGGCTAATCAGGCTACTTCCTTTTCAAGTTAGACCACTCGCGCCTTTTTCAATCCAATGGTACTTATTTTAAAACTATGCCAAACTAACTGTCTCAGCATTAGCTTATTTTAAAACTATGCCAAACTTGTTTTAAAACTATGCCAAACTAACTGTCTCAGCAAAACTATGCCAGACTAACTGTCTCAGCATTACTGTCTCAGCAAACTGACTGTCTCAGCGTGATTTATCCCGGCCGGTCAGGCCCCTAGTGATTGGCCAACGTCGCTCAGCGGAATCAGGTTCCTCTCTCTAGCGTCCGTCTAATTCCGGTGTAATGTAAACGAGGGGTAACAATGGTGGAGCTCTATATCAAGTTGTGGCAAATACGACGTGACACGCGCACGTGTCCTGCTCTTTGAACACTTTGCTGCGTGATGTTAAGCGGCCTTGCTTGACTTTACGACAGATGGTTTAACCACTAGGGCAGTGTTTCTTCTCAACCTGGGGTAAATTTACCATTGGGGGTAAATTTCATCTTCCAAGGGGGTGAATTTACTGAACCATAAATTGCAGCACATTTAACATTTTTATAAATCATTCTAAACTATAAGACTTTGTTAATTTCATATTGTCAATAAATGCAACCATTGAATGTATTGGGTGTAAATCTGGTAATCTTGTTTGAAAAAAAGGGTAAGATTTGTAAAAAAGGTTAAGAACCACTGCACTAGGGTAAAGTACAAGCCGCAAAAAGAAGTACATGTTGTGTTCCGTACAACTCATTTTCACATAAGCCTGCACGTCCTTCTCTAAACATTACCACATGGACAAAACTCCCAACCAGGACCGTTTCGTCAGATCGATATTTTTTCATACTCAAATTAAGTTTTTGCCTGCTTGTTTTGTGTCGTGCACTATGTTTGGAACGTGTTTGTGTTTCGCGGGTAATCTTCGCTCGAAAACTTATTTTATTCGTTGATCGAATAAAATTTCATTGCAACCGGTTGAGAAACAAATTTAATTATCTATGTACTTGTTTGTACAAGATAGCATTCTATGCACAATTTATTAGAAGAAATATGAAAAAAATATCATGATTGAAATAACAGGCTGAAGAAAGCGAATTTATCTTCAGACAAACGATCTTTTGATACCGATTGGATTCATTTATGATTGTTTAAGTGTTGATGGTTACATGATTTCAAAAAGATAAATATTTTAAACACATTTTCTCAGAGGATCAAAATTTAAACTCACGTTTATTTCAAAATTACCCATAATACTCTACAGTGAACGAACGCTAGGTCTGGTGATTGCCTAGCACTTCAACATGAATATTTTCTGTTTTTTACAGACGAAATTTTTCAATTGTTTTTGTTTTGTAGCCTGCCGTGTTTGAAATATCATTTTCTGAGGACGTTGAGGTTACGTTTGTGATAATATTTGGTGTTTGGTAACGTCATGAGTGCTTATTTTTTGACTAGAATTGTTTCGGTAGAAAAAATTTTAGGAAGTCATGTTGATGTTGTTTGTAACATCATTATCTTGGGCGCCGTCCATAGTACTTTTATGTGTCTGACTTTGATGGTTGGTTACTGTGTAGAGTGTGCTGGCCTACAGAGACTAACAAAAGTGTTATATACCTGAAAAAGATGTAAACATTTTGGCCACTGTAGTTGCAAGTACCAAACGTTATGTCCAACTTTTGATAATTACCCAATTTTGCCGCCGGTTCTTTTCCTGTTTGAAACAAATTCTTTTGGTTGCAATTGCAAGCTGAAGTGGTTTGTGATTATTCATAGAAACAGAAAATTAGTCAAAGTTCTTTGTTGACGTTTTATGATTTACTTCGCCTAAGTAGTTGTTACAGATGCAATATGAAAACCTTCAATGCTTCATTAACAACATTCTGTGTACTCTATTTTGTGCCTGTATTTAAAAACCTCCCGGAGGCTACTGCACGATTTTGTAACCTTCGTTTTTTTCGCAGGTTTGCTAAAAACGTTGCTGACGAGTTTACTCTAGTTCCTACAGACGATTTTTTCGAACTTGATCTCCGTTATGATTTCGGACAAGCTTTGTATGTTGGCTGGGCCACCATGGCAACTGGAATAATTTCATCCTCTGTTTTGATACTGACATCCTTGAAGTTCCGACAGAGAGAGAACTACAATTCTTCCGGACAATTACCCAGCAGTAGATTTAAAACTGATTACGAGCTGGCTGAAACTCCGTTGGTTAGGTCTAAGGTTTCCACGAAGCGAAGCCAAAACACCACATTAACAGATGCAATACAACGGCAAGCAAAAACTTACAACTGTAGCACAAGCATTTTGAATCCTGCTTTAAGCGAATCTCGCGTATGCAGTTGCGGACCAGTAAAGAGCAATTGCTGTGTTGCTAAAAAAACTTACGTTTGAAAGATTCTGTCAAAACATTCGCCAGCAGAATGATATTGCATGTCAATTGCAAGCATGATTTTATTCTTCTTTTGCATCATGTGAGCTTGTGTACTTCATACGTTGAACTCTGCAAAATTGCCAAACAACGAATGAGAAATTTGCGCAGAATTTCTGAGAAGAATCTTGTTTTGATCAGTGTGACAATGCTCAGGGATGTAGTGGTGCAAGAACACGTTCCCACGCTTTATTAATGTTTTCGTTTGTAGTGTAATGAAAGTGAATACTTCATTAAATACTGATTTTAAAATGAGTTTGAAGTGCTGTTGAAAATGGCTTGCTTTTTGCGTGCGTTCATACACTTCTGTCTTTAGTACTGCACCCCTGATCATGAAGCACTATAATTAACAAGGCCTGAAACATCTTGCTGCCTGCAACTGCGAAGTGAAAATATTTTGCAGTATGTGTAATGCGAGCTCGTTTCAAAAGCGGCGAATGTCAGTAGCAGAGAAGTGGTTCAACTGAATTTCTGCTTTCGCTTGTAACACTTGTTACTCAATAAATTGTTTTATCGATGTTGAGTATTTATTGCCATTGAAAGAAAATGAAAAATGTATTAACGGCAGCGCGTGCGTCATGCAATAGCTCATTATACGTGATTGAATGCATAGGCGGGAATATGGGCGTCGGAAGGATTTTTCCAGGGAAGGGCAATAGTGGATGTTTCCAGGAGAAGCCAAAAAGGATTTTTCCAGGGGAGGCTAAAAGTGGTGAAATTTAGTTTTTCTCACTCGAAACTAAGAAAACAACCTTTTTTGCTGAAAATTACATAGGAAAATTTCAATTTTCAAAATCCAGGGGAGGCTAAGACCTTCCGTACCCCCCTTTCGACGCCCATTGGCGGGAAGATCCAGGAGCTATTTGTGGAGCGTTAATTATCTTCACAAAAGATGGTCAATTATCTTCAGAAAAATTCGATCAGATCCGGTCTGAAAATGGTGTTTGATCGGGGTAGGTGATATGATGAAAGTATGCAGAAGAATTGACTACGATTTAAACTACTGGGGCTCCCACCATAGAAATTGATCAAGAACTTGGAAAATACATAAACTTTCAAATGAAACTTAAATGGGGAAAGAAGGGAGAGACAGATGTTGACCGCCTGGAGATGGCGCCACATGTAACTAAATGGTCGTCGCTAGATAGTGTCTATGAGTAACAAGTCACTGTGATAGTCACCACAAGCGAAAGATCGTTATTCATACTCCTATATAATAATAGTGCAACCTAGCATCAGCAGAGTGAAATCAGTGATGGATTTCTATTGCTGCTGGTTGCTTTCCTGTTATTTAATGGTCCGAATTGCCATCTTTCGCTTGTGTTTGCCTCAGTAGTTCAAGGTGATGCATATACCTGCAACACGGAGTTCCAGAACTAAGAAAACTGAACATGCCTTTCCACCAGCCAAGCTTTCCATGAGGACAGAGCTCTGTTAAACTGTGTCTTCAGGAAATAACACGAAAGAATGGATGTGTAGCTGTATATCTTCGTCAAATTCTAGCTTGCAGACCCATGGACGCCAAGTACGACGTGCGGTGCATCCACAATTTTGTTAGTTGTGGTGCAAGTTCTTGATATCTTTAGTAAGCTCAACTGTTCTCCCTCTTTCAGGCAAATTTCCCGCGGTTTTTGTTATAGCGAAATGGTTCCCGCTATTTGATTGACTACAGACAAAGAAAGCAACAAAACTCTTCCTTTCAGTAGTTGACCGGACCAGGCATTGGGGGGAGTAAAATAAAGGGACGCCAAAAATCGGTTTTCACCTGTTTCAAATAGGCGTTCCACAGATTCCCTGGTGTTGACATCAGGCTCGAAGCTAGGTTGTAAGGTTTGGGGGTGCAAAATGGATTTTTTTGGGGGGGCAAGACTTTTGTTTTCATTAGATGTTTAAAACAAATTTTTCTGGGCACAACAAAATTTGAGGAACACAAAAAATTCGGGCGTCACTGCTCCCGAATGCAGTGGCGTGCAGATGGGGGGGCGAACGGAGCGCCGGTCCCGGGCATCCAAGGCAGGGGGGGAATTCAAAAAGTGAAATTACAAAAATTTATATGCTGTAACTAGATTATTTTTCCTATTGAAAGTCTACTAATAGGTAAATTCTGAATAGATTTAACTTTTCGAAACTTGTTTTGTTGTCCACACTAATTTTTACGTATTCAAATGCCAGTAATTCTCAGCTTCTTCATTACCAGGGATTTTTACTCTAGGTGTGCGGCGCACACCTATTCAAACTAATAGTGACGTGACTTGTTCCAGATCGTGCGATCAAGGAAAAATCTCAAAAAGGATTGAACGATAGTCAGGCTTGAGAAAAACCCTTAATTTAAAAAAACAAACCCTCCTGGGGTTTTTTAAATCCGTTTTTTTAATAAAACAGGTTTTTGTTTTTTCAAAAAACACACAAAAACCCCATTCTGAATTGTTTTCATTGCATCATGCAATATCATCATTTGCAGAATTACACAATCATAACTTGTTATAGCTATATGGCATTATAATTTCAGGGTAAAGGAATGTACCCAATCTTTGTCTTCGCAAAGTGTTGTTGGTCAATTTGCTCCAAAGTGATAAGGCTTGGCAAAAATGCGCACAGCAAACAGAGAAAAGTTACTCCCACAAAAATTCTGCAGTTTCACGTCAAGTTTATGTACATGCCCTGCTAGTTCAGCATCTATATAGCGTATTTTTTCAATATGTGGTCTGGCATGGTCCAACATCAGAATCAGCTTCGATGCAGAGAAGGCAGAAAAATTGATTAAAATACACCGATTTTACAGAGCTGAAGAAGATAACCAGTAGAACTTACTCAAGCTGTTCGAATTATTCTTGTTATTCTTGTTCGCACACCTGTTCGTGCAATATGTGCTTCGTTTAGAGCTTCGTCATTAACTGGCAATTCAGGCGGACTGATCATAATGGCTCACACAAGACCGTATCTATTCTTTCGCCTTAGTAACTGTACACATAACAGCCACATAAAAAAAAGGAAAATTTTTCTTGCGTAGTTTATGCGCATTCTCAATTCATGCGTAGTTTGCAAATTTCAAACTGTCAACCCTGGGTGTCCGCCATTCCAGCCGCATACCTTCTGATCGACTGCTATTCGACAAGACATTCGCGTGGTTTTGTATTTTTGCAGTTGCGGACTGCGCTGACGTAGCACTGAGTGTGTTCTACACCCCTGTTTTAACGCGTTTTTTGCAGTTATGAACTGCTGTCTTAGGACACCGCTGATGCTATAATTTATGTTCATTACAGTGACACTTTGCAGCTTACAACAACGAGTAAAGAGAGTGCGGTAGAATAATATGCACAAGGACGCCGGAGAATGGGGGCATGGCGGGGTCATTTCCCCCTCTGTCCTTTCAAAAAGGGGGGCAACGGAGGCGAAGGTGCTTTTTCATCAAAGGTGTAGGAGCAGGCACATTTTGGGGGTGCGATTTTTTGCCCGCATGTCGCCAAACTTGCCCGAAAAGTTATTTGTGCAACTTTTACCTGCAGTTTTTCCCCACAAAGATCAAGACCTTTTTTTGGTGTGACCTCCAAAAAAGCTCTTCATGTGTTTTTCTGCAAACCTTGGGCTCCATTTTTTTAAGTCAAGCAACGTTTGGTGCCATTTTTACCCGGATTTTCAAGAATTTTGCCCAGATTTTCAGCAAATCAAAACTTTTGGGGGTGCTCTTTCACCCCCATCTCCAACACCACTGCTTTTCATAACAGTATCATAGGTAATTTCGTAGTTTAGCAGGATCGACTCGAAACAAATTTATTGCAGCTTTTCGGGCACCCACAAAATTCAGAATGATTTTCTATAGTTTCTGTTATTTTTTTTGAAGTCAACATTGTTGTTGAACAGAAACAAAACATAATTGATAACGGGTTTTTTGTTTTTTTTAGTTCCTATTGCGCTCAACTGTTTTACTGCTGCCCCCTGCCCTGCCGCTCCCCCGGCGTCCCTAAATACATACACGTCCCTAAATACGTCCCTAAATACGGCGTCCCTATATACGCATGTTATGTCAACAAACTTCGCCAAAACGTTGGTTGCAAACCTGAATATGACTTAATATCACAAATAGCGTATATCCAGTAACAATGACCACCATACGCCACTGCTCATTATTAGGCTTTGGTAGGAGGGCATCCAATCAAGCAATCGCCCCGAGCATCACCAGATCTCTGCACGCCACTGCCCGAATGCCCTCCGTAGCTACGGGACTGTTTGTTTCTTCGGTCATAGATCGGAACATTTTTGAAATGACCGAAAAAAATTAGGTCATTTCGGTCAAAATTTCTGAAAAATCTTCACCTCCCTGCGCTCCCCCTAGTTACTGGCGTAATTTCAAATACTGTATTTATTGCAACGTTTCTTCTTGAGAGGTCCGTAACCTTCATTAGGATATACTAGGGGTCGGTTACCAAATAATGTTTAAGAAAGACTGCTTTCGGGAATATCGTTTAACCCCTTTGAATCACCTTCACGGAGCGCTCATGGGTTCACGGCCCCAGGTTAAGGAC
>Ga0210059_1013786_pt1 | contig 12046 bp, 8 predicted proteins | sample Ectturendosymbi2_FD_188042 | JGI IMG/M metagenome (GOLD analysis project Ga0210059, IMG submission 188042) | Ecteinascidia turbinata endosymbiont from Florida, USA - Sample 2 (SPAdes) (version 2) | ecosystem: Host-associated > Tunicates > Ascidians > Unclassified | place: Key West, Florida... | reverse complement strand
CTCAATCACAGAGTAAAATGCGATTGTAGTGTTCAAAGAATAGTGACGAGTACAAACAATCTGACTGCATCAAAGCACGTAACCATAAGTTGTTAGATTTTCTGCATCTTTAGAGAAACAGGTACTTGTATTTACGTAGCAGAGCCTCAAAGGTAGGAATGTTACATTGAACTTGGTGACTACTAACACTCGCTCTCCAGGGCAAGTTGTATAGAGCTCTGCAACCAAAATTATCTGCCACCAGCAATCTCTGCATGCATGACTTCCTGAAATTACACCATAATTGAGATGCATATATGAGCGTACAAAAGGAACGAAAAAGTACGTTTTTAACTGCATTTGAACAACGGGAAAAAGAGGCTCGCAGCTTGTTTGCTGCACAATATTGATATCGCAGTTATCTCTGAATGTCTTTGTCATCTGAGAGCTCAGTATCCAATACTATCCCCAGATATTTGTATTGGTCAATAGAATTTACGTATTGACCCCCCAATTTCAAGACTGGAGTGGCTGTGCTTCTTGCACTTTTAGCCTTAAACGTCATACAAACAGTTTTGTTGCAGTTGAAAATAATCCCATGCGATTCTGCATACGCCTGGCACACATCTAGTATTCTTTGCAACCAACGTACACTTGGACAAAACACACAAATATCATCAGCAAACATCAAGTGATTTAATAAAACTTCACCAATATAACATCCTGCTTTAATGTTGTTTAGTTCATTGGACAAATCATCTAAATAAACAGCAAACAAGTATGGGCTCAGTACTCCCCCTGATGCTGGGGATATTCAACAGTGTTGGGAAGTAAAGTCCAAATTCGGACTATCTAAGAACTTGGACTTGCTTCCATCCAGATTGACCTGATATCCGTTGACTTTGCAGCGGCCCCTCGATTTTAACCCGAGTTTGACATTTTAACCTCTTAACGTCGTGGGTACCGAGTTCCTCACACAAAATGTGTGTTGGATTTACATTGATACCTGTCGATAGGTCTAGCCAACGATGAGTGTCTACTGTCTAGTCAGATTCGTCGTATTTCTTACAATTTTTTTGTTACTAAACTTTGTTGAAAAGGGGTATCCAGACTGACAAAGAGTTGACTTTGGGGTATTGAGGCGTTAGAACTTTAGGACCCCTACAGTAAAGCAAACCTTGCGTTCGGCAACAAAAAAGCAAAAAAACATGACAGACACTCTTCAAAAAGCATAAAGCAACACGTACAGGACATACGATCTTTTTTTACAATAATACTATACATTCTTACCACGAGCAGTTCGGAAATTCGACGGTTGGGTTTTGCTTGATTCGGGTGAAGAAGTCGCAGCGATATCTATAAGAACACTCATCATCATTTCCTAACATGCATTTCCTCTCGGTGATAGGGTCAGTGTGGCAGCAAACACTTCGATTGCAGTGACCAAAGGATTTCCGAAGCATTTCAGAGGTTATCAGCAACCACTACCTGTTCAGCTGGCTGCACACCGGAGGTGGCCAGAGCCACATTTTCAGACTCCGCTCCTGTTCCAAAAATTTTGCATCCGGATCCGAATTTTTTTTTAATTTGAGAACCCGACTCTTGTTCAAACTCCTGAAACCATCGATGTAACCGAAATTCAGCACTGATTTTACTTAAGAAATGACATTTACAAAGACCACGCAGACTCCTGCTACTGCCAAAAATCAAAAGTGGCTCCGGATCCGGGTCCAGTTTTTCACAAAATTTTGACTCTGGCTCCGGATCCGAAAAAACGCAGAATCCTGCCTGAGTCGACTCCGGCACTCCGGATCCGTGACCACCTCTGCTGCGCACCGTAGCACACCTATGCAATGAAAGAGATGCAATCACGCCACCTGGTGATTTGCCACATCCCGAACCACTTTTCGGCAGGTGTGGCCAGCAGATGGCCAACATGTTTGGAGGACTCTGGTCTTATGGCAGAACCATCACAGCTGAGATAACGTTGTTAGCTGAGAGTAAGTGGCTTGGCGTTCAGGGGTTTAATAATCCGCAGCTGGTCACCTTACCATGTAGTATGGTAAACTCTTCGTTAAAATACTGGCTCTCCCTTTTGCATACTGATAAGACTCTTTCAACTCTTACCCAAGATTCGTAGCTTTTGGTGACGATCGAAACATTTTTTTCTGAAACAACTTCACAGTCTTTACGAACCATAAAGAAAGGAACATAACTTACTTAACACTACTTTGGTCGGTCCTTCCGTGGTGATTGGTCCCACAACAGAATTACTAATTTGAACCGTATTTTTTGGTGCCGTTCGGTCGTTTTCACGCGATTCCAGCTTTTTCGAGTGCTACAGAAATGAACAAAAATTTATCTGGTAACTATCAGAGTGTAAGTGTTCAATAGGTTTTCAAAATTTTTTAATCGTTTTTCAGGTTTTCAAATGTTTTAAAAGTGCAAAACTTTCAAGGATTTCGGGTTAATCAGCAGCTGTTATTTCTTGTTGGGGGAGGTGAAATGGGAAATAGGATGTACGAAGTCGTTCAGTATTAACGTCTCAGTTTTTTCTTTCCACTCAATCTTGGCCATAGTAAACGTTAACCTTGCTGACGGCTCCATATCACTTAAAAGCTTTCAAAATAGCTATTAACCCAGATTGATTAACTACGGATGGCGGCTTCTCGCGATCTTTGAAAGCATTTTGTTGCCCTTTATTTGTTATATCGATTTTTAAGTTCTAATTCACCATCAGTTTAAATGACTTCGGTAAGTGCGATAAAATTATCGGACAAATACTGCAAAACATTTTCCGACGGACATGAATTTTCCCCGAGAACACCTGATAAGCGGTTTCTTTCCAAGTTGCACATCATGAACCAAAATACTCGGTCGCAAAGGCCAGGAGTGCATCAATAGCGAATGCGAGACAAATATATCATCAGTTGTCCCAAAGCAAAATCATCCTTTGCAAAATAGCTTCTTTTTATTGCTGAGAAATGCAAAAACTCACCGTGTTACTGACACGTTGGCCGGATGTCAAAAAAACGTCGATCTTTTCGATACAATCAGTGCAAATGAACTTGATCGTCCAAGGAACGATCTCTTTCTGAACACATCGTATGTACACTTTTTTTGGAAAATAACTTTCATTTTTGGTTGAGACATCTTTGACATCTGCTTTTCTGTTCGATCTTTCATGCCAGAAGCATTCGCACTGCGCAGGTCGCACATGCGACATTCCTGACTGTTGCACTTTATTGCATCTACCCTTCAGTAAAAGCAACAGACTACAAGGTTGACCTAGGATGGCAAGCTGCAAAAGATTGTTTCGATTAAAGCGTTTGCACCGTGCTTTGCTTGGTTTGCCAACCATAGCTCCTTGCGACCGCCAAACATATTAATTTTTTCGTAATTTATCAGCAGTTACAAAGTCATATGAAGTCATTCTTAGCAATTTATTGAATGGCAGTGTTCCTCAATCACAATTCGAGCTCAACAGCAGAACAAGCACATGATGAAAGATGGAAGGAGAACAACTTAATTTCCCTGTGTGCGTAGCCATAAACTGAGATGATTTACCATCCTCCATTTTTTTTAAGTGTTTTAAGAACCCGATTTCGGCCCCTAGTATTGTAAACCGGGTCCCTAGAATCAGAGAAAATTATCATCGGATCCATAGAATCAGAGAGAATCGAGTCACTAGAATCAAAGAAATCGGCTTCCTACAGGTCCATACCGAGTACCTAACATTTTCCTGAAAAAAAACCTGCATCCTCGATAAGTGCGAAAGCGATCAACAACAATCTCAACAAAACCAACAAACACATGCACCACCTGATAACAGTAAGTTAGGTAACGCAACGGTTCTCACTACCACCTCTACAACTGCAGCAAGTAACAGGTACGTATTATGATGAACTTACTTTCACATTAACTCAGAAACTCTAAATATCCTAACAAAATTTTCTAATCGAAAACCTTCAAAATTTAGGAATTTGGTGAAAATTGGCAATCAATTAGTTAAAAAAGTGAAAAAATATAGTTTCTCAGACAGGTCCCAGGGTGGTCAGACCTAATTCTTGCACGGGTCCAAATCTGTCTTGGAAAAGAGCCAAAGGGCCAAACGAAAATTTTTGGGCCAGCAAGTGTTATTTGGGACTAAATTTCTGAAGTTTGGCAACCCTTGATATGTAGTGCTGTACAGTGGCGTAGACAGCCCAGAAATTGGGGGGAGGAATGTTTGATTTTAGGCGAATAACACTATTTTGTTTGGAAAAACGCTTCTCAAAGCAAAAAATGACTATATTTTCTAAAAATTTGGGGGGGCATGGTATTACTGTATGTTTTTTGCCATGCACTGGTATGGGGTTATGTGTACGACCAAAACAATACGAAGTTTTAGGTGCAGCATTTTTTATGGGTTAGTATACTGACACCAAGGCGAAGTTATCACAAAAGCTTACTAGGAGTCAATACATGAATATTTTGGTAGAAACATTTTTTAATGCACAACGTTAAGCACTTCATAACTTAAGACACATATTATGTCATGATAATAGCACATTCTACTTGTGATTAATACCCATGATTTATACTTCAATAAATAGTGTACCTTTTTATTGTGCTATGACACATTCTGTACTTTGCATTCGGACTTTCATCTGAACATCCCTAAATCATAGCGAACATAACACTCGTAGATCATTCGATGAGCATTCGTTCAGTTGACCATAGCGTACAGATGACCAAACGTACATTTCTTCAAATCTTCATTCTTCTTGACGTGGAGTTACTTTGTCTTCGAGGCCATTTCTGGTCTGAGTTGGTGGGCGTTTCCCACTGGTATTTATACTGAGAGGTAGTGTTTCTTCTTTGACTCCCTCTAGGGAAATGACTAATTTCTTAGTCTATTCTTTATAAGCTATGTTCCAGAATGGTCTTGGCGGGAATTCTAATTTCTTAGTTTACTCTTTATATCCATGCTCAAGAGTGAGTCTTCATGTGACGTGTCTCACCTTGTAGGAAGTTGTTCATATGACTAATTTCACGTCTTTCCTACTTCTGAAAGTGACGTGTCTTTATGTTATGACTCTTCTTTTCATCCTTGCACATTTCAGCTGTTTGCAGGCTTTGCATCGAGCACAATTTATCTGCTTGCAGAGCTTTTAGTTGTTTGCAGTCTTGCTTCTGCATCCTGGTTGATTTGCATACAAGTTTTTGCAGTCTTGCAATTCAGCATACTTGCTTTTGCTATCTTGTGGTAATTGCAAACTATACGCCTTTAGTTTTTCATTACATTTTACTTTCAAGCAATATGCTTTATGGTTCGCCTTGTTCATCACTTTCTTATGTCTTGGCTTTATTCTGTTCCATGGTAATTGTCCCATACGTATTGTTCATTATGTCACTCGAATCTTCATTTATACAGCTTTCACTCCAGCTGTGTTGTGTGAACAAAGTTCCCATTTCTATTGTATCAGTTGGGCTGCACGCTTACCCAACTGTAGCTTTGACATCTACATTCTGCCTACTTTACAACGTCTCGTAAATGAGAATAGGCCTACACTTCAGCAGCTCCTTTCAGATAGTGTTATAAAATGATTTCAGTTTTTGGACATTGTCTTAAGACTCACTTTGTTATGCTTTTGAGCAATTCACACCTGCAGTACCTGTCTTGGTTGCGCTGAATTTGTTAATTTTTTTACGCTACGAACTAATATGTTCGCGGACTGACACGAAATCCTATGAGATCCCAAACGCTAGATTCCACGAAATTTTTTTATTTTATCTTGATGTTAATGCAATAGGACCAAAGTTTTTTTTCTGTATACGATCAACGCTTTAACGGAACGCTTTCCTGAAGAACTGCGTTTGCAGGCTTGGTGTGACGACACGGCACCAGAAAAAAAGCGGTACCTCGCTGCGCGTACGACAGGCTCTGTGCACAACTGGGCTCGCTGGCATCGCATTTCAGCGGTCACAATTGCGGACTAGGTCAAGCGGAACATTGGTGCATCCATGTGGAACAGCAGTAATGTGGCAACTTGACGTTGGCAGCTGGTTTTCTGAAAGGCTAAGTTTTTTTAACGCTTAGCAAATAACATTTCTGCGCCCGGCAATGCGGTGAATTGGCCAGGTGAAACGGGTGGGGTGTAATTTCCTTTGCAGGTATTCTGGAGAGCAGCCAAACTATTTCCGTCAAAATTACCAGGGAATTCCCCAGAAAAATTGTTATTGGTCTTGTCCGAGAAGTGAAATTCTTCTCACTGCAAGCTCACCAGCACTCAGTTGAAGCTGTGACAGGCTTACTATAAAAACGAGGAAGCAATGGGACATGACCGCGAATTTTTCAAGTTGCGAACACATTTTCCCAACAAGAGCTGCATTTTCAGACTAATCCTTGTTTTGACATGGACGGAGACAATAAGATTTTGAGAACTATATTAACTGTGACTATTGATTTTTCCCAGCGGGCTCATTCATAACGACAGGTAACATTTTGGTATCTAAAAACAGGCAGCAGAGAAAGCTAATTTTTCAGCAGCAGTAGTGACGACGAGTTTGTTAAAAGGTTTTCATGCTAACTGTAGCAGAACCTCTAGTCTACGAGTACAGAATGGATGGCCGCTTTGAGAAGGATGGTGAGAGTTCATCATGCTAAGTTGCGGCGTTTCAAAATGGGTGGTTTCATGTTCGGTTAAAATGTTTGCCGCCGTTTCCTCAAAAATGCAGATATAAATGGTTTTATTGCATAATTCAATGGCGACAAAAGACCACGATTAATTCACAAATGAAGCAAAATCTTAAATCAACAGTTACAATACATAAAGCCTAGTAGCCTAAGCCGAAAATGCGGTTGAAAGAAGTCAATCCTTTGAATCGAAGTCACAAGAAAAGAAAAACGTTTGAAAAGGAAACAAAAATGGCAGAGAAATGTTTAGTTTCAACATAACCAGCATATACAGTAAGTCAGGCCCGTAGCCAAGGGGAGACATTCTGAAGCAATGCCCACCCAAATGCTTTTTGTGCTCCCCCAACTTTGTTGTGCTCAGAAAATTTTTTATTAAAATATGAAATAAAACAAAAATTTTTCCCCCCTAAAAATGTATTTCCCCCCAAACCTTGAAACCTGGCAACGGTCCTGCAGTAAGTGCAACCGAGTTCAGTACCGTGACCAGTGGCGTACGCAGAAAATTTTCGAGGGGGGGCAAGTTTCGTCACAGTCGTGTGACGTCACAATCGTGTGATGTCACAAATCAACTTTGGGGGAAGTGCCGAAGGCACGACCATTCTAGGGGGTCCGGGAGCATGCCCACGGGAAAATTTTGCAAAATTACGCCTAAAAATACGCATTTTTGTGCATTATGGAAGGAAGTTTTAGACAATACTGCTTTTACATTTTTTTATTTTTAGGGCCTGAGGGGGTGGCCATGGCACAGTGGCCTCCCCCCTCCGTACGCTAGTGACCGTGACCTGCCTCCGAAAACAGCTTAAGCTTCGATTACGTTCAAAAATGTAATCGGTGGCTGATCGCTGATTATACGGTGCTTTAGACAAAATAAATTGTAAAAAATTGGCAACACACTACACAGTAATCTTTCTTCTGTCCAACAGACCAAAATGTACTGATTTCATTTACTGCAAAGCAAAAGTTAACGTATAGTCAAATTGTCGAATAGATTATACACGCACAACAAACGCATATCTGATGAAAATACTCTCCGAAAACCAACTGCGATTTCTGAAGTGTACATTCTGATCATAAGTTTCATTCCTGTTACAACGACATCAACGTCGTAGCCGGTGCGCGCCAGCACTGGAAGTTAGCGAAAAATTGCCGTTTACCTATTGAATGAATTATGGTGATTGGCCACCAACCCTAAGCTTTGCAAGTTACATTGCTATCGCTAAATTCAGTTTGAGGAGAAATGCAAAATCGGTTCTCCAACCTCGAGCTTGCGCGTCCGTGTGGCAATCTGTCCGGCTAATTATCCTTTCCTTTAAAAAACTATCTATCATCTCTGACCGTGAACTCCTGTCAGGAAGTTTATGCCTTTTTTCCAAGGAATTTACAAGTCTTAGTGTGGGTAGTAAGCAGGGCCGTCGCCAGCGGGGGTGCAGTGGTGCCGGATACCCCATTTGAAATCGGTGCCCCCCCATTTCACGTTTGGCCCACCGGCTGCTGCATACATCCAATATTGTATTTTTAAAATGTGGCCCCCCTTCTGGTTTTTGGCCCCTCCTGGTTTTTGGCCCCCCTGCTGCTAAATCCTGGCGACGGGCCTGGTAGTAAGGCCTTCCACCTGCGAGCGATCGTTCGTTATATAAGACAAAAAACTTTAAACAAAGTGATGCGCAACCTAGCACTGGCAACCAGTTTGTCGTTTTGTGAGCAGTTAAAAAAACGTACATAAAATTGCACGTCCATGTTTTCCATACGTCGACATAACTCTATCTTGGCGATAATTTTATACAAAGCTGTTGATATCCACAGAAGTCAAAAAATAAGGTTCGTGAAAATTCGCTGGCTGTCAGGAGAAAGGAAAAAGTTTCTGGGATGATGCCCTGATTGTTATACCAGGAATCCAAAATTTTAAAGCATACGCAACTTGCAAGCATGTTGCCGTACACCGTGCACTGTCGTCTTCAGTTTTTAGATAAAATCAGTCTTAAAAGTCATTACCTACGACATGAAATCACCAGAAAGAACTCCATTATTCCGGACTGTTGCTCCGGCGCCGGATTTTGATGGTGGGGGGCCCGAGGCCCAGGCGTGGTGGGAGGCCCCATGCGCGGATCGGATATAGGATCTTCAGGTAGGTGATGGCCAATGAAATCACAAGTATTTCCACGGATCATTAATATTTATGACGTAATCTTGTGACGTCACATTTGTTAACTCAAGTGTAACAAAACTTTATGATGCAACATGATAATTGACAATGATTAGCGATTTGTGAAAGTGTTGCAAAACCGGTCACCAGAAGCGTCGCATTTCCTTTTTTGAAATTTTGCTTGAAAAAAGTTTCTAAGCGATCCAACGTTTTCATCACCTCTAAACGTCAGTCCTCGCTCACCAATTAATTTTACGACAGAAACCAAACGTTGCAGAAGCGATTTCCAATATTGTTGGCATTGATTGACCTGACTAGCTAGCTCTGTATCAATTTTTCAAAGTGATTAATTACATCTGCGACTAAACGTAATCGTGGCATCTTTACGTTGCATTGATTGCTCGTGGCTCCTCAGCGTGCTTCCAGTCGCAGATTCCTTTTCTAGAAAGGAAATGCGCACTTTTAGTCGTATCCGCGCACATCAGTCTACAAGTGAATCAACAAACACAAGTTTGTGAAGGAGAAAACAAAGTCAGCTTCTTTCAACGACTTCGGCGTTGTGGTTCTGGCGCCGAATAGGATTTGTGGTGCATTTCCGTGACGAGTTTCTGTCTTTTCTGTGTTGTGGAACATCATGTTTCAAAAATAACTTCGTTTTTCAACCAATATTCCCGCATTTATTCCGGTATATTGAATAACCAGAGACAGATATCTTTGCTTCCAGTGATAGCGTCAGACAACGCATCTATCGTGTTTTTCGATGATACTTAGCGACGTTCTTCTGCTGCTGCACCGCTGGTTAAACTAGGTCTATTGTCATCGTTGCGTACATCCAAGTTTGTAACAACTTGTTCTTCGATTTTCTGTCCTCTTACCGGTTCCTCAGAAATGTCTCCGCTGGATTTCACTGCCACTACAAAATAGTAACTTGAATGTTTCTTGATTTAGCTGCAACTTCTTCCTCCCCCATTTTTACCTCTTTTGCTTTTTAATGTTTTTTAGAATCACTTGCATAAGCTCTACACTTGTAAAGGGGACGATCCCCTTTTTTCTGTCCATGTTTATTTCAATAGGACTGTCATATTTTCAGCGCAAAAAGGGAGGAAATTTACAACCGTCACTTACTTGAGTGTATTATCTTCACTTAACAAGTCAAATAACAAACAGGCCTATTGATTAGTTTTAAGCATTGAAGTAAAACGCTCAGTGTAGACAATGTTTCATTCAAAATACACAAAACAAAATCCTTACTTACTTAATCTCTTTAGCCCATGAATATTTGGCAGATTTCTTAAATTTCCTAAACATGTAAAATCGCCTTTTACAATTTCATGAAACTGCTTGCATGAAAGATATTTTAAATTGCACACCAGCTTTAGACTAGAATAGCTAATCAAATGGTTTATAGAGCCAAAGATCAAATCACTGTCTTGACCAGGGCCGCACATTGAATGACATATTAGTGAGGGCCGCACATTGAATGGCTTACTTTGATCTTAACATACTAAGTTGGGCTTAAGCTAATGCACTGAAAGCGTTCGAATCCTAATTGCAATGGTAACAGACGTGATAAAGTGGCACTCAGGACCACCTGCATTAAAATTTCATATTGAAGATTATGAAAATAAGGACAGGCTGTCAGTATGTAGGATATTTTCACCACAGCGAACACCTAAACTGGGCCGCACAAAACCTTCGACTGGGCCGCGGGTTGGACATAGCTGGATTAGAAACTGGTTCATCCAGGAAGGTTTCTCTTTCTTTTTGTTTTGTGGCTGCATCAAGGAAAAAATCGTTCCATATTAGCATAAAGAGCCATAACACTGAAGTAAAACTGTGCAATCTTTATCAGTTCTTGAAGCGTTTAATGGTATTGCAAGTTGCAAAATATTTTGCCCATCTATCATGTTCCATCATTTTACAATAAATTGCATTTGGTTGATGCTCTCTTTACACGAACTCCAACGAGTTTTTATATTGGTCAAACAGTTTACTGCAGCTTCATCAATATAAACTTTTCTATCAAGCAGATACTACTCACAAATTTCATCTTTTTCGCAATTAGTTGTTTGCAAATGGAAGAAACTAGTCAAAGCATTTAAATTCAGCAAATACAGTAAACTGGTCCATTTAGCCCAGGCCTACCCAACCTTTTTAGTATTGCGGGCCACTTTCACATAAGGAAATTTATTGCGGGCTACTAACGTTTTGTGACGTAACAATAAGCTATTGTGACATAACAAATCTCTTGATTTTGATACATTTTATGCAATAATACGAAGTGATAATGATCCCTATATTTGCACGCAGTGTTACCAGCTTGTACGGATGTAAACCAAATCTAAAAAATTGACAGATTTACGAAGCGTTTGTTATACAAGTGTTTGGGTGTTAGGCCCATAACAGAAACAACAGGTATAATTTTGATGTGTTTTGATGGCAAATATACTTGAGCCTATAAAAAATACTAAAAATTTGAAAAGTGTGCTTACGAACTTATTACATCGCGGGCCACTTAAAACAACATCGCGGGCCACTTAAAACAACATCGAGGGCCGCGGGTTGGGCAGCCTTGATTTAGCCAAATGTGAAACACAAGACTTGTACAATACGAGAACATCTGACATGAATGAATCACAGTCATGATCCTTGCCTTCGCTGAATTTTTTTAGTGCTGATTTAGCTTGGCTTGATATGTACATCTGATTGACTCTCTTGAATCCTTGTCTTCACAGTGGCGAAACACGATACAACCTCAACAACTGATGCTTTTGACTTTTCAATATTCTGATCTTGCTCAATGCAAGCAACCACAAATGACTGTAAATGTCTTAATGTGAGCACAATTCGCTCAAAGAATTTCTAAAAAAACGTTTCTGAACAACAGTTGGCTTGCCCATGGACGTGAAGTATCAATTTGAAGCTGGGTACAATTGAAGCATCCTTGGCAAGCTGCGATAAAGTGGTAGCCACCTGGTTACGCTACGAGAAATAAGTTTTAGGTACTCAATATCCACAAAGTCACAATAGTCTTTTCACTCTTCTTTGCGAACTGTGCAAATGCAACCACACGTAATTCACTCAGCTTCAAAATAATTTAGTCCTTGTCTGAAAAAGGGATACTTCTGTCATATTTCTTCATTTTTCAGCATTGGTAGTTCAGGGATACAAAAATTTCTGTGAATGTTAGTAGCGCGAAGAAATTTTTAGTAGCGCCTATAAGCTTGCCATAAGGCATTCATCTT
>Ga0210059_1013784_pt1 | contig 12047 bp, 10 predicted proteins | sample Ectturendosymbi2_FD_188042 | JGI IMG/M metagenome (GOLD analysis project Ga0210059, IMG submission 188042) | Ecteinascidia turbinata endosymbiont from Florida, USA - Sample 2 (SPAdes) (version 2) | ecosystem: Host-associated > Tunicates > Ascidians > Unclassified | place: Key West, Florida... | reverse complement strand
AAAACTGAAAACTGACTTGTGAGTTGGTCGGACTAAACAGCGATGATTCAAAGAATGATGCAATCGTGTGAAATTTTATGACCTGGCAAGAAGCGTAGTGCGTAGCTATACCACTGGGATACAAAGCCATTGAAGTTAAATGCGTGTTTATCCCAAACGTAGCTTCAAAAATATTTTTGGGACGTATTGTCCCGTTGGTAGCGAAAGGGTTAAGTTTACTTTGTAGTAGTGTGCACTGTGCATAGCCAAAATGATGTACAAAGGAATGATTTTAGTAGTTTGTATTGCAAAAGATATGTTTATGACCTGTAGACGTTACCTCTTACTTTAAAAAAAAGTTTAAAATAATGACTTTTATGAAAAAGTATTAGGTACAGCATAGATTTTTTGAAGTGGAATCTGTGGATTCCAAAAATTTGGGAGTCCATAATACATGCATTAGTGTAAGAAATGTAGAGCTACAAACATGATAAAAGCTATGACTTTACTCATAACTTTTTCAGAGGTACAAAGATGCAGCTTTCAAAAATGAAAAAAGTGTTTGAAAAACTGGTATAGATTATGTATGTGAAGATATGTAGTAAGAATGAACTATGATAGTCTAAGTATTCTGAAATTGAGTTGTGGCAAAAATAAGCTTTGGGTGAATAAGTTAACACATTGGGAGCTGGTGTACAAGTATATCGTACTTCAAGCTCATGCATTGAGCTGCTAATTTCTCGCCATTTTGCAACTCCATAACTTGCCAGTTGATAGTGCTAGAGAACTATCCAAACCCTCAAAAGACTTGGTGAGTCTTCTAGTTTGCAATGAAAAACATTTTAGGTTTCAGGTTTTTTAGGGGACATCATAAATGGGGTAGGTTTAGGTATTTTTGACCAAGGTTATTGGGCTCTGGGTCCCAACTGCAAGAAGGAAGTATTTTGCTTAAGTTTTTATTGGAAACTAGGCTAAAATCAGTCTTTTGAGCTTTTGATTGGCTTTCTAAGGTTCCTGATTCAAAAGTTATTATAGAATTATCATTTGTATGTTTTATTCGCCATAACTTTTAAACCAGAAACCTTGGAAAACCAATAAAAGGCTCAAAAGACTCAGATTTGAGCTTATTTTGCACTAAAAACTTCAGCGAAATACATCCCTGCTGCAGTTGGAGCCAGGGTCCGCTTACCTTGGCCATAAAGGCCTAAACCTAACCCACTTATGACATCAGCCAGCAGAAAACCTAAACATGTTTTTTCATTACAAACTAGAAGACTCACTGAGTCTTTTAAGGGTTTGAACAGCTCTGTAGCACCATCAACAGGCAAGTTATGGAGTTGCAGAGACTTGGCCAATATGGGCATATATATTATACCTTTTAAAGCGAAACTCAGCTGGCTCTAAATGTGTTAAGCTGAAAATACAATGATGGGCAAAATATTGAAAATATGAATGAGCGGTGGCATAATAAGATGTGTAGAATGACGTGTATGTTTTTGTGACTCATAATATCATCAAAACACAATAATATTAGTTATTGAAGGCATAACTATCTTTCAGTTTAGTAATAATCATGGTGTATGCTATAATCACAAGTCTGTGTTTTTCTAATGCCTTAGCATGTTTAACCAAACGTGTGCTTGAAAGTGCAGATGTCTTGCTTTAGTTTTCATTATGTCACCTGTAAGTTTTTGCATACAATTACAGGATTGAAAATGCGTGCTTCATGAGAAATTGATCTCCTATTACGATAAAATGCTTTGCGAGCAGATTCGACTATTTTTTTACCTCTGTGGTACATTGGAACTTGAAAATCATAATATAATCTAAGCATTTTGAACTTTTTTTTAAAGCTCATGGTTATAGATGTCCCATAACTTACAAAACACATGCATTGTTAATAGTGGTCTGAATTGGTTGGCATTATTAAATAGAACAAAAGAATAAGAAAGAAATGAAATTCAAAAAACTCATTAGTGAACTTATATGGACTACTTAACGCCTTCGCTGCCAGTGTATGTATGTATCGTACCTAGAAATACCACTCGAGCCCTAATTTTCGTGCCACTTGGCAACTGCATAACTTGCTAGTTGATACTGCTAGAGAGCTGTTCAAACCCTCAAAAGACTAGTCAAGTCTGCACGGAAAAAAATTTGTTTTGGGTTTCGATTTTTTGTAGGTGATGTCATAAGCGGAGTAGGTTTAGGCCACTTTGACGCACTTCATGGGGCCTTGGGCCCAAACTACTAGATCAAAATATTTCGCTCAGAATGTTTTTATTGAACACTAGACTAAAATCCAAGTCTTTTGAGCCTTTGATTGACTTTCTAGGATTTCAGATTCAAAAGTTCTGACAAAAAGCCATAAATTTGACAAAAACTAAAAATTTATTTTTTGCCAAATTTATGGGTTTTGGGCATAACTTTTGCAGCTTAGAAAGTCAGTCAAAGACTTAAAAGACTCAGATTTTAGCCTAGTTTCCACTAAAAACATGAGCGGAGTACTTCCATCTAGTAATTTGGACCCAAGGGCCCGATGACCTTGGCCAAAAAGGCCTAACCTATTCCACTTAGGATGTCACCCACCAAAAAAGCAAAACCCAAAACAAAAATGTTTTTCAGTGCAGACTTGAAGACCTGCCGAGTCTTTTGGGGGTTTGACCTGCTCTCCAGCATAACCAGCTGGTGAGTTAAACGTGTTGCTAGGAGATGCTAGAAAACTGGACTTCACTGAAAACTACTAGCAGGGAAGGTGTTGAAAAGGAAAAATTTGGAGTGCAGCAAAGAGGTAAAATAGCTACATGAAATCTGACAGGAAAAGCATAGAGATTGAAAAAATAGTGAAGACCATCCTAAATAATGATGCATTTTTAGCTTACTTGCAGCTGGGCAACCTTGTTATGCTACCAATGTAAAAATAAATCATAAAACTGAGGACAATATTGTTCACCCTGTGTTATGGTGCTACTGCAAACTTGAAAGATAATTTGTCTAACTTTTATTGTAAGTACTGTAGTTGTGAGCTGATAAGATGTTCATTCTGTGTAGAGCTTGTTTTTTTTTCTGAGTGAAACTTGCTGATTAACCTGTGCTTGCAGAAGTGAGGTATGTAGTGTGAAGCTGATGCTGTAGAAAAAAATTGAAAATGTCTGCTGGTTGGAAAAATATAAAATATCGGCAAGACATGCCACCTCCAGGTGGCTATGGTGCTATACCTTACAAGAGAAACATACCAATTCGAGGTCCAACTGGTTGGGTGCTTTTTGCACTCTCTTTTGGCATGACTGCCCTTGCTATTCGCTTGTATAAGTCACAGATGCGTCTTTATCAGTATGAGATGGATGAAAGCTTCCAGGCTGAAAATGCCCTTATGCCGTTGATTGAGGCAGAAAAAGATCGAGCGATGCTTCGTCAGCAAAAAGAAACTGTTGAATCTGAAGCTTTGAATATTGTTGGTAGTGGCTACAATACCAGCTTCAAGCCTGGAGAAGTCAATGGAAACTACTCATACAAAAATTATGAGCCCCCAACAGGCAATGATGATAGCTTGTTGATGCCAGCAATTTACTCCTATTATGGCTTAACAAGATTTCCGCGATGTGGACCATAATGATGCCATTTTATGTGGACTGGATAGCATATATTGTGTGCACATAAAGATTTGACATGGACTAAGTGTACTGCTAAACTGTTAGAATTTTTTCATGCATTATCATGGTTGCTTGTTATGTATCTATAGTTTCCCAGCAATGCCAGTTTACAACGCACTAGCATGTAAACGTATTTTGAAGAGAGTTGATATTGTTTATGCTGTTTGAGTTCTATATTGGTGCATTTAGAACATGAAAATACATGTCTTTTCTTTCAACAAGCAACTCTAAGAATGACAGTACTAGATTGTCTTGGTTATCTGCTTCTCAGCATTGTTCTTGTGTGGTTCTTATGTTTGCGACGATTTGGCCATGGGTTCAAGAATTTTGTGAAACGGAAGTCAGGGCAATATGATGATGCAACCTACAAAATGAAGTCAGTTATGGTAGGTTGTAAACTATCAATGAAACCTATGATTGATGAATTATTGCAAAAATCATAAAGTATATTACTTATAGACTAGCCATGCATGTAGTAAAGGTGATTCCGTTTGACCACACCAAGAGTTTACATTAGTCAGTAAAGCTTAGACAATTGCTTGTTTTGCTCCTATCTGGTCAATATTAACTACGTGTGTCAAAAAATCTTGTGACTACATCCTCTTCTTTGCAGTTTCATATTTTGACATGGTCTTAGCCTGATAACTGCAATTTTTGTCTTACCTTCCAAATGGGCTTAGTGTCAAATTCAACTCCAGCGCATATTTCTTATTTGAAAAAAATGTTTAAGGAATCCAGCTACATGAAATATTCTACAGTTATTCTTGTCAATGCATCGAAAACGAACTTAAATAAAAGTCATTCATTTTCAGTTACCTCCCATCCGTGGATCATTGTTAAAGTTCTTTTCAAAACTCCAAAGCTCGGTGAGTTACTGTGTGTACTGGTCAGATGAATAATTTGCATTATCATCTTCAAGTTGCCTGTTTAGTGGATGTACATTAATGGTGCTACTGTAGTGTATTGCAAACAGGAGGTAGGTCTCATGCTATAGTGTGATAGACCTCACGCTATAGTAGCACCAAATTGTGTGGCAATGCAAGAATATTATCTGCAATTATCACTAGTGCCTACGATGTAGTTGAAATAAATGTGGATGCACCTTGTTCTTACCTGGAAAAAAATTAAAGAACTTGTAGCTGTTGAGTTAAATGTGTGTGAAAACTCAAGGAGAACCAGATTTATCTTAGGCATTTTTTCCCACCATTTTAAATAATGGTTGTGATACATGCATTTGTGCCTCCTGAAAAGAAAAATTGTGATGTATGTATGCTTAAACTGGTTTTGAACATTACAAATTATTTCATAGAATACTATTAATTGTATGCAAACCTCAATATAACAATTTGTATGGAGTTGCCTCATTCAGCACTGATTCAGATATGGCTTATTAGCTTAAGACAATAGTTGCCCAATTCAAGGCATGTACAGCATTATAATTTTTTCAGTCTAGTTTAAGAGAACTCAAACTTCAGGCATCAATGAAATAACATCACAATCTACTCGTAAGTAATTTAGTTGAAAGAGGCTTATATTAAGAAATCACAACTCCAGCCAAATTTTTTGTGTCTGATGAGCTGGGCTGCCTAAAACATCACAAAAGAATGAGCTTATATTTTCTACACACTTTGTACAAAGTTTAAGATTGTTGTTTCTGTTAATAATGTAGATAGTGGGACATTTTCTACTTGGTGATTTCGTATGCCACTCTGGATTGTTTGATTACTTCCGAACAGTGGATTTTGAAGAACTGCCAACGTTCTTCCCATGCATTCCAGTAGATGCAAAAACTTCTGATCTGAAACAGTGCTCCCATGATGACATTGAAAAGTTGATATCTGAGACATGCGAGAAAGGTGACAGTTATTTTGCTTGTTTAGGAAGCAACACGAGACTATATTGACAGACAGTTCATTATTGTTTGAGCTGTAATGTTGGGCCATAACTGAGAACTCCAAGTTTCCTGGCTCCACCAGTGCTATATAGCAACTAGAAAATGTAAAGGTTGAGCATTTCCACGTCAACCTACGTTTAGCTGTTTGGTTGATAAAGTTGAAAATCTGTTGCTGAAACACGTGGGTTTTGGTGTAGCCAGCCCAAAATTTTCTAGACCGAAACGTTATTGAAATGACAGAAAAAAATCAAGCCATTTCGGTCAGAAAGTTTGAAAACTTAGGCAAAAAACACTGTTATGACGAGTTTTAATAGAACTGTGAGACAAATGACCGATATGTTTCAGTGACTAAAATGTCACAGAAAAAATGACCGAAATGTTTCAGGGCCAAAAATAACGGGAAACACTACATCGCGAGCAGCGTTTTCGTCACCTTCTGCCTTGTGGTCAGTTCTTTTCTTCTAGTTGTTTTCCGGCATAGCGACAATCTGACCAATGCCGTTAACCCTTGCCAGTTCATGCTTTCCTTTCTTTGCTTGTTTCATGCAGATAGTTTCGACTTCCAGTTCAACTCGCTCTACTCGTACGTGACTCGCTACCGGAGCGGCGACCTGACGCCGAGCGATGTCGCCGAGAGAGCGCTGCGAGCGCTAGGCGATCTCCAGCAAATAAATGCGATTAAGAAGTTTGACCCGGACAGAGTGAAAAAGGTACTTGCTGCCGTTTTCAAACGTGTGCTTGCGGTTGAGCGTAAGGAGTACATATGTTGATCCTTTTTGCGAATCTCGCACGCCTTGTATTTTCACCGACTGCTCGAAAGAGTCGCTGCGCTCTTTTCAAATCCTAAACTCGTCGATTAAAAGACTTGACTTGGAAGCGCAGGCTTTATCAGATCAGATATATTTTTCCTTGAACTGGTTTTGCTCAATAAACACTTTTGAATAACAACTAAGTCAGTTAGGAACGTAATTTTTAAAGATTGTGTGTTACGCTGCAGCGACTTGGCAACTCGAAAGTAAACAAGCGAGCTTTTCAACTGTTTGGTAAAATAATTCACTACAAGTAACTCCCTTCTGTTTCGCAGATGGCTGCTGATTCAACGCAACGATACAAAAACAAAGACACATTATCGCCGATTGACGGTGTACTTGTTGTTATCAAGGATGAGTACCACGTGGTGAGTGAACAGTCACGTGACAAGAGTTGCAATTGCCTCGGGCCAGTAGTTTTTGCAAACCGAGTCTCCGTTTTTCGAGGAACTAGGTCTGATTTTTAAAAATAAGGTTTCGCTTTTCCAAGGAGCTGGTCTGATATTTTGCGTTTTTTAATGCTTTTTTCAGAAACTAGGCCAGAGGAGCTGGTCTGATATTTTGCGTTTTTTAATGCTTTTTTAAGAAACTAGGCCCGATTTTCTAAGAAATAGGTCTGCTTTGTGATCAACGTCAACCTACGTTTAGCTGTTGTGATCAACACGCGAAGTTTTATGCTTGAGCTGAAGTGGGCAACATCAATTTTCCTTCCAAGGCGCACAACCATGCGCAGTAATACCAGACCATTTGGGCAGTGAAATCTCATTCTCGGTTACTTGAAACATCGTAGATATATTGCATAGTTCTTGAAACTCTTCAGTGATTACGCATATGCGTGCTCACTAAAGCAAAAATTGCTCAGTGTAAACTGTTGCGATCGGAAACCCGAGTGGCATGTGCGCAAAGCTTCGCATCCTGGCAGCAAGCAACAATAGAGATCATGCGTCGCAATCTCTCTTCGTATACGCTTGTCGTTACGTTCAAAAGTCAATATCGGCAGAGCTTCCACGTCGCAATCACTCTTACTATTGCTTGCGCTACATATATAATGGTGTTATTCTTCATGCACATCCCGTTCGTGGTGAATCACACAATCAACGCAACGCCACTTAAGAGGTTGCAACAACATTCCCTCCTTTTTACAACGAACCACACCGATCGCCCGTTCTTTGCGTGAAGGCTGAACTCGGTACGACCTCCACATCCTGGTCACAGCACCACTTTGTTGACGTGTCTCTCACTCTGTAACATACATGGCCGATCAGAACGACGAAGACACGAGAACATTTTGCGGTAAGTTCTTATACAACGCAATTGCGAGTACAGACAATGCACAACAACACAAGAATTGTCCTTCCAGTGGCAGAGATTTGTTTGGGGTGTTGAAGAGATGGCCCATTTCTCAACCGCACACACTTAGTCTTCGACGAGGTTATTCCAATGGGAAGGCAGTAGGCAACACGACCGGACTCCGAAGAAGATTGCATCCGCGTTGGAGAATTTCCCTGCTACAGTCATTAGGCCGAGCGCTTGGCTAGACTGAAGCAAGTTCCAATTTTTAAGGTCTTGCAAGGACCCGGCCGAGATTCTAACCACACGAACGACGACCTATCAGACATGAAGCGAGCACTCTAACCAATAGGCCACACGTCCGGTAGCGCTGTAACCACTAGGCCACACTCTGTAACACACAAGCACGAACTGTGAATCTGATTCACGCTATCGTATGCGATGATGAAGGCGTTACTCAGGCTCGCGCCTGTTTGAGACACGAAACAGTCAGGGGAGTTGAGAGGTGACACTGTACAATTTATTGCCTCGAGTTCTGCGCTGGTTTTAATGACGCAAAACGGCAACATCTATCGACCATTAACACAAACGGCGACTTGTCTTTTACCACGATACAGAAGCAAACATATCGCAGAAAACAGTTAATGGATCAGTCAGACGACAACTTGCTCACGGCACTACTGACGAAAAGAGATCAAGTAAGATTCCGCAAGGTCGTAAATACATGCACAGAAAGGCGAGCAGAAAAACGCATTCAACGAACGGCGTGAATATTGAGTCACGTGTTACGTAAAACGCTGTATGAACATGTGAACGGTTTGTGCCCAGCCGGATGGCTCAATGAGCAGTCTATTACAATGCACTGTTTCCAGTCCGTACGTACTTGTCCATATAGTTGGGCCACCGGCCGCAACAAAACCAACCGACATTGAATTTTTCAATCGTCTCCTGTTGTTTTCATGATTAAAGCATTTTTTTCTGTGGCCGAGTATTTTGATCCTTTGATTGGCTTTCTAGCGTTTCTGCTTCAAAAGTTATGGCCAAAAAAACTAAATTTTGATAAAATTACCTGAAAAATATTTTTTACCGGAATTTTGGTTATTTTTCCATAACTTTAGAACCAGAAGCGCTAGAAAGCCAATCGAAGGCTCAAAAGATTCGTGTTTTAGCCTAGTTTCCACTGAAAACTTTGACCAAAAATTTTCATCTAGCGGTTCGTGATCACTTTTCGTTTTGTTCCGGACAGGAAGGCTTAGAATGCAACGCCGGCACCAGCTTCCTCAACCGAGGTACAGTTTCGAACAAAGAATCGAGCGTTGTGCGGAAGTTAAGGGAACTGGGCGCTGTCATTTTTGCCGTGACCAACATGCACGAGATGGGGTTCGGCACAAGCGGTAACAACACGAACAGGTGAGCCCTGGCGTAAGCTTTACGATTGTTGGACGGGTTCGGCCAAAATTTATTCCATATTTTGGAAGACAGTGTTTTTTTGGCCGTATCTTAACCGAAGTTTTTCTAAGACTGATTTTTTAACAAGACTGAAAGAAAACTGTCATTAAGCTCTAATGGTGATGAAAAAAGTTGCATTTACAGAAGTTGAGTAAGGCTGTCATACGTTATGCAGAAGTTGAATCAGGCTGTCATACGTTATGGAAGTGCTCTCAAAGTGTCAAATGCAGGTCTTCAACATTATAATGTCCTGTGATGCGCTCGCGTTAGTCGTGGGTGGTAGTGGTTTTGATTGGTCGATGTGGCAATTTTGGTGGTGTGGTAATTGTTGGTAATGTGGTTTTGTTGGGTGATGTGGTAATCGTTGTTGTGTCAGGACCAGTGCAATAAGCGTAGGTTCACTTTATATTTTGAAAGCATTGCAGCGGAGCACGTGACCGAGCCACAAGGCAGCACACTGTTAAAGGTTATGGTTTAACCTTGAAACTGCTTAAATCAGTGGCTACCAATGTTAATCGCCTCTCGTTGCAATCCCTGTCAGACAGTCGGTAACCTGCGGTACTTCTATCACTTGCTGATCGTAAGATGTTTTAGACTTCGAACGCTTGTCTGGTATGCAACAAGTCGGCCATGCACTATGACGTATCGCTGCATCCTCTGGACAAACCAGGCTGCGCCAGGTTTGGGAACCGCATCACCGGGTTTGAAAAATGCAAAACCACGTCATGTGACTAACAAAGGTCGAATAGCAAAGGTCAAAGAAAGGTTAAATGCATGTAGAAAAGGTTAAATGGCAAAGAAAACAGCATTGAAGTGGCAAAAGAAACTGTTCTTGGTAGTCTTTCGTCATGTTTTTCTCATGCCGGTGTGGTTTGGTGAGTGGCCAAAAACCTGACACAATTTTTTTCATTAGACCGGCACAAAAGTAACTGTTTTGCGCGCGCGGTAAATTGACTTCTGGAAAAGTGAGAGACCTGTTTCAATCGGAGATGTTTTGTGCGTCTGTGCTTTTTTACGACGTGAACATTCACTCCTGCTGGCTTGGCCTGCTTTTCTGCTTTCATTTTATTTTTTATGGCTCGTGTTTAGAAATTTCGGGACGTGTCGAAACCCACACAATCCGAACCACTACCCAGGCGGGAGCTCGTCCGGATCCGCCGCTGCTGTCGCCGCCGGCATGGGACCCATGGGCTTAGGTATGTGGGTTGCTGATGTTTTAAATGTATCAGTGCGTTGCTTTCACATTTTGCTGAGAAAAATTTATTGTGACCTAAAGTAACCTTACTGGCTGAAAGCAGCTGGTTTTTGGATGAGGTCATAAACCGCTACCATTCCAATTCCAAATTATGTACACTTTGCATATCAGAGCTGTTGTTGAAGCTGTGAATTGTTCTCGTTATAGTTGAAGTCCATCACGCCAATGATAGGCTGCTTGTTCTGACCTTGTCGGCGATGTATGCGTGCAGGAAGTGACGGTGGGGGTTCGATCCGTATACCTTCAGCTTACTGCGGCGTTGTTGGACTCAAGGCAACCTTCGGTCGAATCACTATCGGCGGGATACAGTCCAACGCTTTCACTGTGGTGCACGGTGGTATGCGAAGAATTATGTAACGCCCGGAAGTGCTTTGCCTTTCAAGGTTGACATCGGAAATAATATATGTTGTTGCTATGGAATATCTCGCTATAGCAACCTTGTTGTGGTGCGTTTTAATTGTCTCAACCGCAGTGAACTTCCCACTGTTTTCGTATTGTAACAAGGGGGTCACCGGGAATGCACGCTCGTGTTCACAAGTGCTTATCTTTTCTCAACGCGTTTGGTTTTATTGTGCGCGCGAGAACTTCGGCGCGTGAGGAAAGCTTTTCGTGCTGTTGCTTGTAGTTGACACGTTTAAGTAACGTGCTCGGTAGTTACGTCTCTGTTATTCAAAACAGTTCAACGCAAAATTTTTCAAACCTGTATAAACTGCTTCTCCGCACAGCGCAACTTTCATTTCAAACAGGAAAGTTTGTAAATTTGATGTCGGCTTTGTGCTGACCCAACCATAATGTGTTCTGTTAAGTTGCTTAAATGTTGAACAGGCCATCCAAGCAAAGGCTATAAATGAAAACGAAAACTTACGACGGGTGATTTAATGCATTTTTCAAACACTCTGAAAATGTCCGCAATATGCGAAATCAAATCCAACGATAACAGGAGCTGGTTTCTTGCGGCTGTACTGTTTGAAATGCTGTGCGCGATGGTTTGTGTTCCTGCCATTGTAGAGGAAATACGCTGGAAGACGGGTTACGCTACGCTTGTTACTTTGCGTAGGCCCCATCTGCACCAGCGTGAGGGACGCTGCGGCCTTTTTCGGCCTGCTTGCCGGGCCTGACCCAAGTGACCCCTACAGTCTTGGTCAGCCCCCTGTCCAGCTGCCCAGGTTTGAGAAGGACTTGACCGGACTAAAGATCGGCATCGACCGACGATATGCTGAGGTACTTTTGCGCTATTTGAAAATCGCTATCGCTTCGCACTGTCAAGGCACAAGGCAGGAGAGATGCACAACACAACAGCGTTTTGTTGTTTCACTGCATGCATTGCTTTCTTCCTGACATCGCATGCAAATTTTTTTAGTCAGAAGTTGCGTCTGTAGGGCGAAACAAAGCAGCAAAATATATGCATCAGTGAAAAAAATATGCATCTTATTTGAAAGATGCTCCTCTCGTTGCGATTAAAGAGGAAATGTACTTCAAAAAACTTGCTCCGATGTTACAAGAACGGGACCACGGAACAGATAAAAGGCACTAGCTGTTCGTCTTTGTCACGCAACAATGGCTGGCGCGACGAGAATCGCAAAGTTTCTTGTTCCCATGCCTGTTGCTACGCTCGTTCGTGGCGCCTAGACCGTAATCTCGATTTATTTTTGCCGTGCGTTCGTCACACGCCATTCCTGCTTCCTATTCGCACCAACTCGAGGCTTTCCCGTACCGGCCGC
>Ga0210059_1013783_pt1 | contig 12047 bp, 8 predicted proteins | sample Ectturendosymbi2_FD_188042 | JGI IMG/M metagenome (GOLD analysis project Ga0210059, IMG submission 188042) | Ecteinascidia turbinata endosymbiont from Florida, USA - Sample 2 (SPAdes) (version 2) | ecosystem: Host-associated > Tunicates > Ascidians > Unclassified | place: Key West, Florida... | reverse complement strand
ACGCGGGGGAGCTGAGTAGAGAAGTAGACGCTACTCGCTTAACTAACCCACAATAAGAAAATAAATAGATAAAAGTTGAAACCAGTTTAAGCACACCTAACTTGTACTAAAACAGCAAGCATATGGTGAGTTACAGCGACCCGGAAAAAATTAAGGCGACCCCAAGTGGGGTCGCGACCCACAGGTTGGAGACCACTGGGTTAGGTGGCCCCACAGTGACGAGCTGCGGTTGGCACTGCGTTCGAGAAGTGTTCACCGAACCGCGATGTCCTTGTGAAAACAACGCACTCGCCCGACTACGAAGCCGTGTCGCTCGAAACTTCAGGGAGTGAACACGGACGAGGAGAAGAACCATGACTCCAATCGGTTGGTAAGATTGATACTTCCACTGATGGTGTGGCGAAATCCAACATACAGCTTCGTGACAAGCAGGCCTGTAGCCACGGGGAGCATTCAGGGTCAGTGCCTCCGCAAATTCTGTTATGTTGGATTTCGTTCAAATTAAACTAAGCAAAATTCCGCATCTTTGCAGCTCTTGATTGGCTTTCTAGCATTAGTGGTTGGCAAGTTATAGTAAAAAACATGAATTAATTAGCTCATCCCCTATGGATTCATTAGGTGATTATCGTTTTTTGACCATAACATGCTAAGTGTTAATCCCAGAAATCCAATCAAAGACTGCAAACATGATGAATTTTGCATGGTTAATTTGTAAAGAAAAAACAAAAATTATCCCTTGTATTTTATCTCAGGCCCCGATAGCGTCATCCAAAAATCACTTGCTCTCCACCCACTTATGACGTCAACACAAAAAATGTCAAAGCCGAAAGTTCTTTGGATTGTATTAAATCTAACCTACGAGACTTTCTGCTTCTTTGGAGGGGTTTGAACAGCTCTCTAGCTCTATCTGTTGGAAAGTATTAACTGGACGAAATCAAAGGTGACAAGACGTCAACCGCCGTTAACACACTGGGTCCGAATGCCGAACCTGTTGACAAAATGTTTCTTTACGTTACAGTACTAACGATTGTGAACAGTGGCGTACGCAAAAAGTTTTCGTGGCGGGGGTTTCATTCAGTGGCATATGGTGGTCATTTGTATTGAGTGCGTGTTGTTTGTGACGTCACAATTTGACGTCATATTCATTTTTTCAAGACAACATTTTGGCGAAGTTTGTTGAGACAATATGTACTGTATAGTCTTCTACATTCTTCTATCCTTATTTTATGTGTCACTGCACTGAATATAAACCATCAGCGCTCCACGTTGGGATATCGGAGGCAAATACACTCAACGCTACGGCACAGCAGTTCATAACTGCAAAAATATCATCAGGCTGCCCGTTAAAATAAAACAGGGGATTAAAACACACTCATCGCTACATCAGAGCAATTTACAACTGCAAAATCAGGCTGCGCTCATGTCTCGTTGAATACGAGCGCAGTCGAGCATAGGTGTGCGGCTGGACCGCCTGGCGCACACCCCAGTTTGCAAGATCGAATCTTGCTTAACTACACAAGAATTGATAATGTGCATAAAGTACGCAAGAAAACTTTCGTTTTTTTGCTGTGTATAGACGCCCAGCAAACTTTTAGTTTTCCTTTTTCCAGCTGAGAATGACTGAATGCTTCTATGTTAACAACTGCTGTTTTTGAGCTCGTGCCACAGTTCTATCATGCTACGCAATGTAGCCAATGCGGTCAGCGCATGCGCTGATCAGCCAAAACAGACATAATTAAGGCAGTTGTTTTGGATAGAGTGCACTATCGCGGAACACAATCTTAAACATGTGTAGTGGACGCAGTGGCGTAGCCAGCCCAAAAATTTGGTGAGGGCCAAAAACTTTTGGGGGGAAAAATGTGTGATTGTAGGCGAATAACACTATTTTGTTTGGAAAAACGCCTCTCGAAGCACAAAATGACTATATTTTCTAAAAATTTGGGGGGCCATGGCCCCTTTGCTCCCCCTGCCTGCGCCTATGAGTGGATGAAAGGTCTGCAAAAAGCAAAAAGTGATGAAATGGTTCCTGGATGCAGACAACAACTAGGATCCCACGGAAACTTAATTATTACCTTTTCGACCATTTACAATATTCTTTGAAATTTGTATGCAAATCTATTGGGTGGTATTTGCATCAAGTCGACAAATTAACAAGCAAAAAGTATGCGAAAATAATTGATCTCCTTTGCACAGGTAATAAAGTTTTTGTAACATATCAAATTCAAAGGGGGGGTTTAACCCCAACCCCCCTTGCCTATCCCTTGATTGGGACACTTTTAATGTTGACACTGTATACATCGTGCATTGAGTGCTTCAAATAACCTGTGCGCAACTTCGCTTTATTTCGTCTCTCATTGCGCTCCAAAGGGGCGATGAAAAACCTAAATCCCTGTAAACATTCTACGAATTTGTTTCTTCAAGAAGCTGAGTCAAAGACTTTTTCAAAGCAAAGATGTCTCAGTTTTTTATTTCGGAGCGAGTAGCCCTACTTCGGTAAACTGATCCTTTGAATCTGTTATTCAATACAATCACTGCAGGAGATTGGACTGGAGAACAACGATTTGTCTTCCTTTGCAGTAGCGTAACTAGAGGTATAAACTCAGCTGAAGGGGCCCATTGGACACCGTTTGGGTATGCAATAATTAGATCCTAAAAACTCATATATGTTATTTCACAAAAACAGAAATTATTTGTCGGGTGATACAATAAGCTTCAATTGGTGAAACGACTTTAAAGTAGAATTTCGCGTTTTCATGTAACATATTCTATCTAAAATTGATATCCATCAATGACTTGCGACTGGGTAAGTTAAGCTTATGATTTGTTGTAAGACCCACCACAACCAGGGATGAAACGAGGCTACATGGCGCCCGAGGCAAGAAGCAGGATTGGAGCCCTCTTGTTCGAACCTGTCTTCTGGAAGCAAATGTTCTGTATTGAAAAAAGTACTGGTGACATGGTTGGGACTTTTGGGCACCCCGCAGTGATACTGCGCCCAGGAATTGTACCCCTTTCACCTCGTTGCGCCCCTGACCACACCTTAATCTTGGTAATTAAATCCTAAATTAATTCCACTTTTCTTCTAAGCACCAAGTGTTTGACTTAATGATGAGGCATGGGGGTGGATTTTGGGCACTGCCTAAGGAAACAACAAAACAAATGTAATGAGTCCAAAATGGAATTTTTTGCGCAATTCATTGATCTCTCTGCATCAGTGACAAAACCGCATTCATTTAGCAACTAAGAAGCGAATACTGCCAAATAAGTTTATCTAAGTTTGGAGCTGCACACCAAACAATTTCAAATAGGTATGGACAGTGCCGTAGCACCCCAACTCTGGACCCTTCCTAAAATGCCTACAGGCCCCGCTCATGGTGATTTCCAAAAAAAAGATTTCCAAAGCGTTGCTCTATTAGCGTTACTATTTGTCATGATTTACAGTAGTTGTCGCTGTAATTTGTCTATCGCAAGGCTACTCAGCTGGCGGACCGTGGCCATACAGCAAAACAAAAGAAATCACTGTATAGTGTCACAGTAGCACACATGAAAAATATTACATTACTATAGCCATGAAACTATCATAAACAATATCACATAATAATGGTATGAAAACGACTTGGAGCGAGTCTTTTGGCATGAAAAAGCCTTTATGGCATCATCCAAATCGTAAAGAGCGCACACATGAAGCTTCTATTGACAACATGGCTAATGAGGATATATCCTCATAGTAGCAGACTATAGTCTGCTATCTGTTATATAAGACCTCTTGAAGGTTTTGATCAGCTTCAGCTTGCTGAAACTCCTTTCAGCGCTGGCAAAAGCATAGGGGCAGTTTAGCATAATCCGAAGTGTAATAATTATGTTAGGGTAAACTTCATAATGACGTTTCTTGAGAATAGAGCTTAACAAAAGGAATTCGGTCATAATCACCGTCATCAACGATTATTTAGAGATGTAATGAAATGTAAATGCTAACAAGAATTTGCAGAACGTCAGAATCAAGCTTATTGTTCAGTTATGAAAACACTGTTGCCGAAGGAACAAACCTTCGGCCGGTCAAAGCAGTGCGCCACGATGACGTTTTTTTTTTTTATTAGCGCTAAAGTGAATTTTGCTTGAAAAGCATGCGCAAAGCGCTTTTAACTGGCCGAAAAACGCATGCATAAACCTTTCTGATGTCTAGACTTGTTAATCTCCTGGTGCATTGCACATGTTGAGATTAATAACATTTTGCATCTCCAATAAGCTATAAATGTTGACAAATATAAACCAAAGGGACATTGGTGTGGGAAGGATTTTTTCCAGGGGGGCATGAAGGGATTTTTCCAAATTTTGTCTAGGGGGGCCAAAAGTGGTGAAATTTGTTTTTGCCCACTCGAAACAACGAAAACAACCTTTCTTGCTGACATTTTCAAAATCCAGGGTCTCCTTGGCCCCTGCCTCACCCCTTCCGACGACCATGCAAAGGGGTCTGCGTGGACGCAACATGGTTAACATCCATAATCCACTAACTGCATTACTCGGTTTGGATAAGCTTATCAGTGAATGCTAAAGTAGGCTATACAAATTATTCTAACTGCACTATTAACTCCATTTTGCTGTTTGAATAGCAGGCTGCGCTAATGTGTAACTTTGGTCGTAAGCACCAAAGGTATCTTGCTTCTGTGCAGTACAACATACGAGAAGACTACCTGCCTAACCATAATACATTTTTTAACAACAATCACTGCACAAAATACGTAGATCAGGTGTAAGTCTGAAGTCTGAATTCTGGACGTATACAACTAGGCATGTAGGCTAAATCAGTTATGTCCAACCCGCGGCCAAGTCCAAGGTTTTGTGCGGCCCCGTTTAGGTTTTCGCTGTAGCAAATGTATCCTATATACTGACAACCTGTCCTTATTTTGCTAATCTTGAATTTGACATTTTTGAGGCAAGTGTACTTCAGTGCTACTTTATCACGTCTGTTACCATTGCACTTAGGATTTGAACGCATTCAGTACATTAGCTTATGCTAAATCCATTTGCTAAGATAAAGTAAGTCGTTCAATGTGCGGCTCTCATGAATGTGTCATTCGATGTGCGGCCCAGGTTAAGATAGTAACATAATTTTTGGCTCAGTAAGCCATTTGGGTTGGATATAGCTAAGCTAAATTCACGTTCAACACTCCAAGCAATGAATAGTGACGCTTCACGCTCAAGCCTCAAATATATTACTACACAAACATGCCAAAATGATCAATCGATGTTATTCCAGGTAACAGCGGCAGGTACTGCTCTGTCTATAAATTACAGGACAAAACATAATACTGATTGATAAAAACTACACCGATTTCTAGTGTTTCGCATTTAAATTTTGGGGTTGAAGCTTTGTTTGGGGGGCTACTCCCACAAAAGCCCCGCTGTGGCGACGGGACTTAATTTTGGGTGTCATGTGTCGCTAGACGCTAAACTTGCAGATATTAGTCTGATACGGATAATCACATATTCCAGTTAAACACATGCAAAAATCTTGGCAAATTGGTTATGCGATTAACTGGATTTGGTTGTACTAACACCCGAAATCACCGGAAACACACCGAGAAATCCTTGAAAAACGCTAAACACAAAAACCTACTAAAAATCCAATGATTACTAAATACCGAACTACAAGCTAACAGGCGGGGGCATTTTTATATTTAGCCTCCCAAGCGGGCGGAGCACACCCTCTGCCCCCCATCAGGTTGTGTTCTTTGTTTAAAAAACTGAGTGTTTTCGTGACTGTGCAACCGTCGTTTTATCGTGGAAACTGCATATTCCTGTGTGCCCGACACTGTTGCCAGTGTTGCCACTCTGTTGTTACGGAAAAGCACTATAGTTCATGATGAAAAAACACTAGGTTAACAAAAAAACACTAGATTACAAATGCAAGCTTGCACACAATGAAAACGCCCAGCAAATGCGTTACAATGCCAACCACAGATAGTGTGCAACTCATTTGATACCAGAGACAAAGGAAACGGGAGATAACAGCAACGCTTGTGTTTGTTTGTACAGGTTACTGAAACTTTCAACAGATGACCAAGTGACTTCGCAGCGGTTTAACTAAAAAATATTCTGTTGTCTTGCGCAATTACAGATTTCATCGTCAAGAATTTTTAGCAAATTACAATTGCTTTAAATCGAAGGGTCTCAATTACAATGGCAATTACACAAAACTGTGCAATTAATTACATTCAGCTCACTCATAAAAAAACACTAGATAGTCATTAAAAAACACTAGAACACTAGATGAAATGAATAAAGCACCAGATCTGGTGGAAAAACTCTAGGAGTGGCGCCACTGGTGCCCGAGATAAACGTCCTGCTTTTTTGTGTGTGAGTTTTTTTGTGAAGGAATGCGCGTCCAAACGAATGGAATCTGTGCCCTTGCATAAATACAGCGTTTGAAATTCAACTCTGGCTCCAGCTTAGGGCGAGTGCCCCGTCTTGATGCATCCTCACGTCAGCAGTAAGAGGTGACGTGTCATTTGCGCGCAGTAAATTGCGTGCCTCACGGACAATGCCACATTGACATTAACGCAAACTTCTAGCTGTGCGTAGTACATTTGCGCGTGATCAATAGCGTGCGTTACAAATTACACGTAATCTAGAGCTTACGCCAGTGGTTCTTAACGTAGGCGATATCGCCCGGAAGAAGGGTGGCACCTCGCTTTCCTGTCATCAATTTTTTGTCATCAATCCAGCATATTCAAGCTTTTGGAGCACATTTGACCTGAACAAGATCATAACAAACAATAAATTGCCGGTGTCAACGTTGTAAATGAAACAGCGGGCAGCAGCAAATGCAAATACGTCCAATCCGGTCGACAGCTGTTTGGTGTTAGTCCAAGAATGGAGTTCCTTAAATGTACCGTATAGCCTCAGTTTTGAAAATAATTTCGCAATTTATTCCAGAGTCCCATTTGGTTGTACCTTTTCCGAAACATCTTTTTCATTTTAATTTTTGTGTATAATTTCTGTGCACATATTCATAAATTGTTACTGTCTGTTCGCAATTGGTTATTCGCGCTGCAGTCTTTTAGTGCTGTTCTGTCGGTAGTGGTTATAATTTATGGTGCTGCTGTTAAAAACGTAAAAAAGTGATGATATAAAACCTGTTTTTCTCTCCTTGAGACATTTCGGTCATTTTTTGCCGAGTCATTTCGGCCATTTGTACCATAGGAGTGTTGAAACTCACCGTAACAACGGGCCCTGCCAGCTCCGGATTTAGGGGGGCACGGAGCTCGGTCCCAGGGCCCCCCACAAAACAGGGGCCCCCACTATGTTCATGTGTTTACGCATATGTGCGACATGTGCGTGCTACTTAGTCATTTTTATTGGCGAGGAAAGTTTGTTTGTAGACCCTATTAAATTATCGGTCGTCCAGACGGCAGTATTTCACTTGTATATTATTTGATATTGTAACGAAATAACTATTACACTTATTGGTTTCCTGAAAGTCGGCCAGGTATCTGAATCTAGCGAATGCAAGGACAAGCCACATGGAACGCATTAGCTTACGTCTCTACTCGTTACTGGCAGATTTTGCATCTGCCTTACTCAGATTTACACAGGTTGCATATGAGTAGCATTGTTAAGTAGGGCTACCATACGTCCTCTTTTTGGAGCACACGTCCACCTATTTCATGAGAAATAAAATAATCCCCGAGGACATTCAAAAATGTCAAAATATCCTTTTTGCATTTCGTATTTCACATAGCTATAACCAACGGCGTAACTAAAGGTTTGAGTCAGGGTGGTAAACTTAGATAAAAGGGGACCACTGGCCACTGTACGGAGTCCAATAGTCAACACTCAGAAAAAAACTTGAGAAATGATGGTGAATCCGGTTGTGGATGGCTGAACTAAAACTCTGTATCACCGGAAAATAATCCGAAAAACACAAACCAACGAGCTACTGAAAACCAAAGGAATGATAAAACAGAGATACAAGTTAAGTTGGAAGCCCGATTTTTACATTTAGCTTGCCAGGGGGGAATTCGCCCCTCTGTCCCACGTTAGTTACACCACTGGCTATGATATAATGTATTTACATACAGTAAGCTGACCCTACTCAACTGCAACAAAATATGAGCTGGTGGTGTAGCTTCGTTTGTGGGAGAGCCTGCGAGTTGTCTAATTAATCTATATTTTGGTTGAGTTAGTTCTCGGCTGTAAAGGTGGAAAAGCTTTCACATTAATCGTTCTATAACAGTGGTAAATCTTTTTTCAATATCTCAACGACTTTGGCGTTAGAGCGCGGACTTCTGACTGCATTATAGGTGCTGTACTAGCTTTGCTGATGAACTGTGATACGATGATCAGTTAATTGTACATAGCTTAGTGTAGTACTTTCTTGCTATAGCTTATCAATAATGCTAAAAAATAAAGAAATTCTTCAGAAGTATCCCCTTTTCAGAAAAGGACTAAATGATTTTGAACCTGATTGAATTACTTGCATTTACAAAGTTCGCAAAAGAGAGTAAAAAGACTATTGTGACTTTGTGGATATTGAGTACGAAAAACTTATTTCTCACAACGTAACTAGGTGGCTATCACTTTAGCTTGCCAAGAATGCTTCAAATGTACTCAGCTTCACATTCATACTTCATGTTCATAGATATCCAACTGTTGTTGTGAAACGTTTTTTGAATATTATCGGAGTGAACTCTGTGTTAAGACATTTGCAATCATTTCTGGTTGCTTTTAATGAGCAAGTTCGAAATACTGAGAAGACAAAAGCGTCATTTGTTGAGGTTGTATCGTGTTTCGCCACTGTGAAGGCAAGGCTTCAGTAGAGATAAGCAGAGGTAATTATCAAGCCAAGTCAAATCAGCACTAAGAATACTCAGGGCTGAGAGAAGGCAAGCATCCTGACTGTGTGTGTATTATTCATGTCAGATGTATCTGTATTGTACAAGTATTGTGTTGTACATCTGGCTAAAGGGACCACTTTATTTGCTGAATTTTAATGCTTTGGCTAGATTCCTCCGTGTGCAAGCAACTGAATGGGAAAATGTTAAACCATGTGAGTAGTATCTGCTTGGGAGAAACATTTCTGTTGATGAAGCTAAACTGTGTGACCAATACCAAAACTTGTTTGAGTTCGTGCAAAAAGAGCATCAACCAAATGCAATTTATTGCAAAATGATGGAACATGAAAGATGGGCAAAATATTTTGCAACTTCCAATACCATTGAATGCTTCTGCGAACTGATAAAGATTGCACAGGTTTACTTAAGCGTTATGGCTCATTACGCTAATGTGGAACGAATTTTTCCTTGATGTAGCCACAAACCTAAAAGAAAGAAATATTTCAAATTGAACCAGTTTCTACTCTATCAAAACTGGTGTGCAATTTAAAGTATCTTACATGCAATTAGTTTCATACTATTGTTAAAGGCGATTTTATATTTTAAAGAATTTTGGGAAACTGCATAATATCAATAAGCTAAACAGGAGAAGTAACTAAGGATTTTGTTTTGTGTGTTTTAACTGAAACATCGTCCACACTGGACGTCTTACTTCCATGCTTTAAAACTTATCAGGCCAAATTGTTATTGGGACTTGTTAAGTGTAGATAACACAATCAAGTAAGTGACAGTTGTAAGTTGTCCACCTTTTTGCGATGAAATTGTGGCAGCCTTACTGAGCTTATAATAAATAAACATGGACAGAAGAAAGGGGATCGTCACCTTACAAGTGTAAAGCTTATCGAAGTTGTTCTAAAAGACGTAAAAAAGCAAAAGAAGCAAGAACGACAAAGGAAGAAGTTCCAGCCAAAACAAGAAACATTCAAATGACTATTTTACAGTGGCAGTGACGTCCAGCGGAGATATTTCTGCGGAACTTCTAAGCGGACAGAAAATCGAGGAACATGTTGTGACAGACTTAAATCAACGTAACGATGAAAATACACCCAGTTTAATCAGGAGTGCAGTAGCAGAAGAACGTCGAGATGTATAATCGTAAAACACGATAGATGAGATCAGGGCCGGCCTTAAACCGATGCAACCGATGCAGCTGCATTGGGCCCCGCGCCTCTGGGGCCCCGAGCTATTGGTGTTTGGGTGGATAATTAATTTTCGTCAGATACACCTTGCACATGAGAATCCAGTAGAAATCCCATACAAATTTCATTGTTAATAAAGAACGCTCTCGTCAGAACTAACTAATTTCCTCTCGAACGTTAGCAAACGTGCTCAATTCACGTGTTAGTGCTTTACTATATATCTGCGCCATACCACGATCGTAACACGGTTGACTGAACATGATGACGTCATAAAATCACTGCTCAGAAGGCCCCCGCGCCAAGGTCTTGCATTGGGCCCCGCACCTGCTAGGGCCGGCCCTGGATGAGATGGCTGACGCTACCACTGGAGGCGACGATTTCGGTCTCTGGGCCCTTGGCGCTTGGCGAGCCAATATACCGGAAAAAACGTGGGAATATTGGTTGAAATATGAAACAGATTCTTTCTGACATTGTGATAAAAAGACGTTTTTAAACATGATGTTCCACAACACAGAAAAGACAAAAACTTGTCACGGAAATGTTCCACAAGTCTTATTCGTCGCCAGAACCACAATGGCGAAGTAGTTGACAGAAGCTGGCTTTGTTTTTTTTCTTCACAAACTTGTGTTTATTGTTTCACTTGTAGACTGATGTGCGCCAATACGACTAATGTGCGCATTTCCTTATTAGAAAAGGAATCTTCGACTGGAAGCACGGTCTTGAGCGCCTGAGGAGCCACGAGCATTCAATGGAACATATAGATGCCACGATTACATTTAGTCGCAGATGTAATTAATCACTATGAAGAACTGATACAGAACTAGCCAGTCAGGTCAATCAATGAAAACAATATCGGAAATCTTCTCTGCTTGCATCGTTTGGTTTCTGTCGTAAAATTTATTGCTGAGCGAGGACTGGCGTTTAGAGGTGATGAAAATGTTTGATCGCTCCAGAAACGTTTTCCAAAAAACTTTCAAAACTTTTTTCAAGTAAATAAAAAAAGATGTGATGCTTCTAGCGACTGATTTTGCACCAGTTTCACAAATCGCTAATCCTTGTCAAATACCATGTTGCATCATAAAGTTTTGTTACAGTTGAGTTAACAAATGTGACGTCACAAGATTACGTCATACATATTAATGATCCGTGGAAATACTAGTGACTGCATCGATCATCCCCTACCTAAAGATTCTGTGGGGCCTCCCATTACGCCTGGGCCCCAGGCCCCCCACCATCTAAATCCGGCTCTGGCCCTGCACTCATAGGTGTACGGGAGCGCATATTTTTGGGAATGCAAAAAATTTTTGCCCAAATTTGATCTGTTTTTTCCCAAATAACGTATGAACAGAAAGTCTTAATGTTAAGACTAAAACGTATTATTGCAAACAAGTCGAGGTGTATGCATGTCTTATTACCATGCAATCGTCAAATGTCAGTAACAAACCAATTTGTGCGTTGAGTCACGCTCCTGCAAATTTTCTTGTACAAGTTAAATTCAGAGCGACAACACATTGCCGTGCAAGTTCGTTGATGTGGGTATCTACATCTCATTGATGAACTGCACACTGACAGATTACTCAGCACTGAGTTTGAAATTACTATTGTTTATACACCTCTTCATTGCCAAATCATATAGGCTAAATAATGAGGTAAATAAACGCAATCCTGAAAAGAGTGCATCACTACGGTGATCAAAGTCTTATGCCCTCAACTAGCAATCAATTTTTTTCATTAGGCGTACAGCTCCTAATCATGACTTTACAAATTCTAAAGTGACGTCACCAAAACCAAAAAAAACACTCCAGTGTAGATAGTCGAATGTGCACTGAACACAACATGCTAAGAAGAAATAGCAATATGAAACTGATTCTGACATTATTACTGCAGCTATTGTGACGAGGTGTCACAATATGAATGAATTTATTGGAGTATTGTCAAAGTTTTATTCCTAAAAAGTTTTGCACTCATGCAAACCTGTTGTTGTTTACGAGCCACTGCAAACGTTTCGTGACAG
>Ga0210059_1013782_pt1 | contig 12047 bp, 6 predicted proteins | sample Ectturendosymbi2_FD_188042 | JGI IMG/M metagenome (GOLD analysis project Ga0210059, IMG submission 188042) | Ecteinascidia turbinata endosymbiont from Florida, USA - Sample 2 (SPAdes) (version 2) | ecosystem: Host-associated > Tunicates > Ascidians > Unclassified | place: Key West, Florida... | reverse complement strand
AGGAATTTGAGAGACCGTTCTCCATTGATGTGATCTCAGGTCACTATATTTTGAGAGACCGTTGGAGGAATTTGAGAGACCGTTTTGGTCCCTCAAAACACCTTAAAAAAAACACTGCACACACCGATAACTGATATTTCCAAAAAATTTTTATGTTGTTTTCTGCTTCATTATCAAAAATGTAATGTGTTGTATGTCTTATCTTTTTTTCAAAAACTTCGAAAATCAGGATTTATGAGCTAAAATTTTTCAAATTGCAGCAATTTCAATATTTTGCTATGAATTTTAATTAATCTGATTAATGATGATGCTTTTGTTTCTAATATGATGGCCGACGTGTGCTTCATGCTTCATTTTGTCTGCCTGTTTATGAAAACACACCTGGTAGCATTGCTGCAAGATAACTGTCGTGACTTAGTTCATTGTGCTTTCTTATGCAAGTTTTCTGGATGTGTGAGGAATATAACAGCATTTTGTCAACACCCACTGAGGCTGATAAAATCGGCCAAACGGCCGATACCAATATTTCATGATATTTCAGTGAAACCCAAATATCAGTCTATCTCTAGTAAAAATGCAGTGTATACCAAGCAATGAGATTGCCCAAAAGAATCAACAGGTTGGGCACCGGTATGTTTTTGGTAAGGAAAGTGCAAAGTGGAAAATCATGTGAAAACTGCAAGGAATCTGTTGCTTTTAAAGTTCATCATACTGTCTGAATCTAATAGATCCCAAGAAGCCAAGTGTGATATATTGGATTATTGGTGATCATCAACATTAGTTTTGTCAGTATAATTGATTGTCATCTTAAACAATATTCTTCAAAGGGAGCACTAGAATGTAGTGAAATGCATATAGCACTTTAACTTTATAGCATATGACATACCTTCACAATTTTTATTGTTTTATTCTAATGCTGTATGGTGTGGTGTATATGTGACATATCTGTGTTATGGTTTATTTTGCTCTTTTGCAGGCCAATCAGGTGTGCTTGATGGAATAGGTTTGTTGCTCAGCATGACTGCTGACGCACTTCATGCATGCTTTTTAGTATTGTATGTGCTTGCTGACAATGCTTCACTTGCTTTCCTGACCTTCAGGCCAGATTTGGTCTGTCATGCCTTTCAGTTTCACAAATCATGGCATATATCAGGGGTCGGCAACCATCCAATAGTCGCAGGCCAAAAACAAACTCTGCAAGGTATGACAGGCCGTACTAATTTCCACCAACAATTCCATTCCCTTAGCTGTTTATGATGTTGTTAAAACTTGTGAATTTATCGAATTTTAATCAGGTTAACTCTAGATTTTCACAGTTCACAATGGAAGCACAAAATATGATATACAGTATATACATTTATGGCACAGTGTGATTTCTCATAAGTCTGCAATACAAGATGTTGCAAGAAGGGCAGATGCATGAAATATAATGCCACTAGTTGGGCTACACAGTTACTACAATTTGTAAAGGGGGTGCCGGGCAGATGATTTTGTTTATCAGGCCGGATCCTGCACTTTGGCCGTAGGTTGCCGACCACTGACATATATGGATCATGTTATTTATCTGACATAGTTGTTTCAATGGTAAGTTATTTTTAGAAATTCAATCAAGATAAGTCTCAATGTTTTGCTAAAATCTAAAAGAATATGTCTGTGACTGTTCAGTGCATGAATAACTGATGGCTTTTGATACATATGTTTATTAAAATTTTTGCATCTTGTTGCATTTAAAAAAGAGTTGATTTAGCATTGTGTCATGATCTTTTCAGAAAAACAAGGAGATGCGATGTTTATAAATTTTTGGAGCATAAAATCAAGATAGGCTTATGTTCATGTTTTTGAGGTTTTATTTTTTGAATGATGATTGAGCTTGGAAACAAAATAGCACATTAGGTAGTGGCTTATAAATTTCTGTTATCACTTCAAAATCTTTAAAATTTTATATCCGTTCCAAAGATTTTATTTTGTTGTATAATTTTTATTGCTCTTCTTACAACTTTGTGGAATTTAAAAATAAAGAGATAAAAATCCTATTGTTCAAATATACTTCCAAACAATTTGTTTTTCCAACTTTTAAAATAAATTTGTCTTTCAAGTACATCATCAAAAGACTACAAAAGCAACTATCTGTTCTATCAGTAGTATTCTCAGCAGTGGTCTAGTATTATCATCAGTCCGTGCTACCCACTTCGTAGGTTTTGTCATGGCTTCATTGTAAGTGGTATAGAATTTGATATGGAAAAAAATAGGGTGTCATGCATTGGTTTTTCAAATAGTATTTCTGTTATAGATTTGTCTGTGCTTTTCATGATTTGGAAATTGCAAATGGTTGCAATTGTGCAAGGATACTAGTGAAGCTTGTTGACTTTAGACCAAATGTAGTATTTGTATATGATTCTGCGACAGCTATAACCATGATACGTGTTACTACAATTGTTCTGCCACCATGACATCTCATAAAAAAACTGTTCACCAAAACACCTCTTGCCACTAGCAATTTGTTATGGTGCCAGACTGTTTCTGGCGATGGATGTTGTGGTGACAATTTCTTTCTGGTGAAGAGTGTCATTGGTGATATGATAGATAACATTATGACTATTTATTTTTTATGAAACGTGTTATGTTGGCAAATTGCAAGGGATGCACCCTTGATGAGAAACTGTCTTTGGTGATGTGTTGTATGTAACAGTTTGATGTTAACAAATGTCTAACAGATGTTCTATGGATCTAATGCAAAATGTGCCAAACAGTTTTGTTGCAATGCTTTCATTTGCTTATTGTTTTGTGGAAAATTTTTTAGGAATGCTCACTTAAGTCAAATATATTGTGCAAAAAAATTCCAAGTTATTGCTTTTTCCAACCACTTGCCATGAAGATTCTTCTTGGCAGTTCACTCTTGCTCAGAAATTGGCTTCTTGTTTCATGGTCAAGAAGTCAAGTGGTTAGCGTTTTTAACAAGCTCTTTCCAACTTTAAAACTTGTGTGGTGCTAAGATTAATGTATTGTGTAAAGCAATGCAGTCTGTCAATTGAAAGCACCAGCATTCCACGATATTATTCACACTATATCATCAGTTCTACCGAAACATAGTGCATTGTTGGTAGAGTCCTGCGTGGGGTGGTTTAACCGACATGGGTTGCAACAACCGGCATTTGCAAGGCAGGCACAGGAACCTGCAGAGCTATGCATGCAGGTGCAAGGGAAGGTGTGAGTTGAAATTGGTATGGGGCGGGCATGGGATAAGAAATTCCTTATGCAGTTTGCTGAATGATGACCCAATGCATGTGAAAGTGACATGAGCAAGAAATTTAATGCTACAGAGAGCTTGCAATGCAAGGGTGTAGCAACATTCTCCAGTGGTGGTGAGACCACAAATTGGAGTTTGCAGCTCTTAGTGATCTTGCAAGAAATAATTCTGCATGATGGCAACTAACACTGCTTGTGAGCGAGTGTTTAGTATGTCTGGTCATGTCGTGAATATCAAAAAAGTAAATTTAAAGAGTTTGTCAGTGAATGGCATATTCTTTGTTAACAGTGCTCTTAAAGCTATGAAAAAGGTGTTCAAGGTTTACTGAAAGATTTCACAGTTTTAGTTTACAGTGATTTTAAGAGCTCTTCTGTTGGGTTTGAAATGAACCACTGAATAAATTGCCACTAGCGATGAAACATTGCATGAGTTTTTAGTGGTTTTTAGACACACAATGACAGGTGCTGGTTTGGGACAGAAACAGTGCAGGTTGGTGCGGGTGCAGGTTAGAAGTCTGCGGGGCGAGGCAGGTGTAAATTTTGCAGGTGCAGGGTGGGAGTGCACAAAAAATTTCAACCCACGGAGGACTCTAATTTTTGGTGAGCTTTTCACTGTCATGGGAAATACTTTTGCAGTGGTGGTAAAGCTAAGTTGGAATTGACTCTAAAACTCTACTAGCTATTACCAGAAAAACTCAAGCAGATAAGTTTCCGTACTGCAATTTGTACTGTGAAAGAACAGCATCACAAGTTTGTGATGCTGTTAATTGTCTGATCATGCAAGATATAAAATTAGCTTTGGAATAATAAAAAATGCCACTAATCTTCTAATTTTGGTTTCCTCCAAGGAGGTCAACCTCAGCAGCACCTGTAGAGATGTCAAAATACTATTGATCATGAAAAATTGTTTAATGCAAACTGTTGCGCAGCAGACTTAAGTATTATTTTAAAATCCTCAAACAAAGCATGGATCAATGTAGTTGTGTTTGCTATGATTTATAATGTTCGATTTTTCATCAGTGCCTGGATGTGAGTGATCAAGCACATTTTTTTGATGATTAACCCCAATCAAATCCACCAAGATGTCTATACAAATATTTTTTGTGCTGCTGAGGTATTTAAGAAATCCAAAGTACTATAAGCATTTCTTAGAAACGAGGCATTTCCAGTATGTTCAGAATTCAACTTTTCTCTATTTCAGTTACTGCAAATGCATGCATGTTAACTGAGGCAGGTGATAACTTTAAAATCCTTACTACCAGACTCATTAGCTTTCTTGGCATCATTTACTTCTTGGTATGAAGGAGTAAAGCTATGCTGAAACCAAGTACAGCAATATATCAATTTTGGCATGTTCATGCTGCATGCACTTCAACTTACAACATATGTATGTTGCTTTTTCCATGTTAAAATATTCATTATGCTTTACTATTTGTTTGCATTGGTGTACTGCAGAGCAAGGTCTAATGGCTCGACAGAGGAAACAGGAAGCCAATATTTTGAAGTGGGAGCAAACACAGGAAGATAAGAAAAAAAAATTAGAAGAAAGTAAGCAAAAAGAAGAAGAAAAGAGGAAAGAAGTTGAGCAAAGGAAGAAACAAATGCTTGAGGAAAATAAGGTAAGTGTAAGTCTGCTCCAGGATGTTGTTTATCACGTTAAAGACCGCAAAGCCACCATAAGGGCTCAAACTTGGTCCGGTCATAACTTGCCAACCAATAGAGCAAGAGAGCGGTTCAAACCCTCTAAGAAAGCAGAAAGTCTCCAATCCATGCTTTGATTTAAAAGATCTGGGTACTCTAGCATTTGCACTTATTTTGACTACTGTCAAGAAATTTTGGATGACATCACCAGGGCCTGAAAATAAAGTTCAAGTGGATCCATTTTTTCTTTCCAACTCTTCTTTAAAAACCAGGTAAAAATCTGTGTCTTTAGAGCCCTTAATTGGCCATCCAGTGTTAGTGGTTGGCAAGTTGTGGCCAAAAGATGATAATTAACTAATTAACACTTTGAGAGCCGGTCTACGATATATTCGTACTTTGATTTCAGCCTAAAAAACAGCAGTTTTCGGTTGCCTTACCAACGCCATAGCTCCTCTGCCAATTGCGCTAGAGAGCTGTTCAGTTCTAGTAGTCGATTTAGTAGATTGCACTCGAAAAAAAATTTTTTGGTTGGGGGTTGTGGATTTTTTGTGACTGACGTCATAAGTGAAGTAGTTTTAGGGTCATTTTGGCTCATTTTCCCTGGCCTAGGGCCCAACCGCTAGGCCAAAGTGTTTCGCTGAAGTTTTCATTAGAAACTAGGCTCGAGTCCGAGTCTTTTGAGCCTTTGATCGACTTTCTAGCATTTCTGGTTCAAAAGTTATGATCTAAAATAAACAAATTAATGAATTAGCTAATTAGTCAAATATTTTTACTAACTTACATCATAACTTTTGAACCCGAAACCCCAGCAGGTCATCCAAAGTATCAAAAGACTCGGATTGTAGCCTAGCTTCCAGTAAAAACTTTAGCGAAATACTACTACCTAACGGTTGGCACCCAGGGCCAGGCAAAGTGGGCCAAGGTGGCCTAAAAGTCCTCCACTTATGACGTCACTCCAAAAAAAAACACCCCCCCCAAGCAAAAAAATTTTTTTCGAGTGCAGACTAGAAGACTTGCCGTGTCTTTTGAGATTTTTACCGAGTCTGTAGAGCATACCGGAGCGGAGAAATTCCTGTGCAAAGCCACGTGCATGTAGGCGTTTTTTTCCGAAAATCCCCGAATCCTAGCGGACGCCAAAGAGTTAATCCCCTGGTAAATCCCTGAGAAAATCCACAAAATAGCTTACACAAAATTTCAGTAATAACATTGTGAATGTAGAAGTCAGGGGGATGGTTGTGTGAACATTTGCAGAAGTGTTGTAGGTTATTGGAACTAACTTATAGAAGTGATTTAAAAAATTTATCCATTTGTATGTTCTGCTGCGATTTTCAGCTCAAAACAAGATCACTTCTGATTTTTTTATGTAACACCTATGCTACCAGTGTCCGAATATATCATACCTAAACATCACGGATTCAGCCACTTATTTCACGCCACGTTGCAACTCCATAACTCGCCAGTTGATTGTTCTAAATAACTGTTCAAACGCTCAAAAGACTCAGCAAGTCTTTGAGTCTGTAATGAAAAAAAATATTGATTTTGAATAGTTTTCAAACCAAGCTTCCGACTATACCACTTTAAATGACACTTGTTTCCAGTTCTCTTTCCAATGAAGTAATCTTCCATTTTCATATAATTATCGTGCAACAACTGACAGCAAAACTTGAAATACAAAAAAACAATCGTACCTAGATTTTGGCCTAAAGCCAGCAGTTTTCAGTTACTTTACCAACGCCATAGCTCCTCCGCCAATTGTGCTAGAGAGCTGTTCAAGGGCTCAAATGGATCAGCCAGTCTTCTCGTTTGCACTTGAAAAAACTTTTGTGGTTAGGGGTTGTGGATTTTTTGTGAGTGTCGTCATAAATGAAGTAGTTTTCGGGCCATTTTGGCTCATGTTGCCTGGCCTAGGGCCCAACCGCTAGGCCAAAGTATTTTGCTGAAATTTTCATTGGAAACTAGGCTTGAGTCCGAGTCTTTTGAGCCTTTGATCAACTTTCTAGCGTTTCTGGTTCAAAAGTTATGATCTAAAATAAACAAATTAATTTGTCTAATTAGCTAAGTAGTAAAATATTTTTATTATTTTAGATCATAACTTTTGAACGTGAAACCCCAGCAGGTCATCCAAAGTATCAAAAGACTCGGATTGTAGCCATGCTTCCAATAAAAACTTTAGCAAAGTACTACAATCTAACGGTATGAGCCCAGAGTCAGGTCAAGTGGGCCAAGGTGGCCTAAAAGCCCTCCACTTATGATGTCACTCACAAAAAGTCCACATCCCCCAACCAAAAAATTTTTTTCGAGTGCAAACTCCAAGACTTGCTGGGTCTTTTGAGCTTTTGACCGGGTCGGTAGTGCTTACCAGACCAGAGAAATTCCCGTGCAAAGCCACATGCGTTTCAGTGTTTTTTCTCAAATCCCCAAAAGCGCTGGACGCCAAAGTGTTAAAATGCACCAGTGACTTGCTCAACCAGCATCAGAAAATTTTCTTGTTTATAAACCAAAGTTTTTTTGAAACTACAAAATTGTGCCTTTGCAATGTGCTGTAATTAAAAACATTAGGTTTGATCATGCTTTGCCTATAAAAATATGCAAATAAACTTTGCAAGTAGTAGATTAGCTACTGCATACAGATTACCATCACATTATCAAGCTCTGCGATTGAGAAATCTCATCACTAACCAGTGCAAATTAGTGGAGGGTAAAATACTCATAGAAAAAAAACATAGTTTCATTCAATCTAAGATAAAAAAGTTTTGTTTAAAAAACCTATCTTAGGTTTCAAGTTATAATTGACTATTCATACTTCATCACAAACAAAAAAATTTTGAATGCTGTTGCAAACACAGTTTTTCAGACCTGTTTATATGGCTATAATTTTTTTCTGAAAACATTTCACTAAAAATAACATCATATTTGAAATCAGCATGTCCTAAAATGATGGAATTGATCCTTTGATCACATCTCTAGCATCAGTGCATGAAAAGAAACAACATTTTGTTTTTTGGAACACTCTATGCCACCTAGTGGTGACCAAAACTTTAAACATCCCAATCTTGGAAACCGATGGACCAAATTCAAAAATTTTTTTTCTTAGATTTTTCCAGTGAATAACTTATCTGCAAATAATGAAAATCTGAAAGTATGTGTTACAAAATTGCTAAGTATCTGTTGAAGGTCCTGGTTAAGGTAGTAGCATAATTTTTGGCTCAGTAAGCAATTTCGGTTGGATATAGCTGTCTTAAAACCTGCCCTTAGCAATATGTAACAAAGTACCAAGATGTATTCTTCTGCAGAAAAGGGCTGAAGCTATTGTTGCCCGCACTGACCAACAGGCTGCTGTAGTTCTACGGCAAAAGCGAAGTTCATCTGCTGATCGTACCAAGCGATGGTCATGGGGTGCTGGAGGTACATTGCATGTGCATGTTGATACCAAACTGATTTTTAATGCATGATGCTAGTTAAAAATGATGCAGTTTGTCCAGCAGCGCTTGCCTGTTGTAAAAATATTGCATGCATGGATTTCTGAAGTCTTAAATCATAACACTTAACAGGGAATTTTTAGCACAAAGATGTCAGTAAACTAGGAATTTTTTAACTCAAAGCTCTCTAGTAGTGTAAGTTTATCTTCCTTGATACTGCGTCTTGATATTGCACAAGCTGTGACTTGACTGAGACTTCCCTTTCTTTCTTATGATAACAACTTTTACCTTAATTGGAGGAGATGTTTCCATTGCTTATTGCCAAACAGCTATTTATTGTGTTATAATGTGGAAAATTGCCACTTCAATGAACTTCCACACTATGTGTGCAGGTTCAACTGCCACATACATTGTTTCTATTTGAGGCCTTAAACCAGTGTATAAACAGTAAGAAGCATATTAGGTACCTTCGACATTCTTGTTCATAAATAATGAGATCATCTTGGCAATTAATGGTTTTCTGACAATTTGGTAGCAAGCAATTTGATGTCTTGTTAACTTACCACACAGCACTTTGATTTCATGTTAATTTACAGTTGGTGTAACACATTGCCCTGTTCTGAATTGTTATTCTTCAAATTGTCAAATGACCAAATTATTGTGTTGCTGAATTATCATGGCAACTAATTTCCTTGTTGCCAAGATATTGAATTGTTTGTTAGCAACATCCCTAAAAAGTAACTGATCTATATTAGCAACAATTTTGTAATAGCTGTGTTTGATGTAGATTTAACAATTGGAATGACAGTGTTGGATTGGGAGAAAATGATCCATTGTTTGGCAATTGCAGCATGCCCTTGTATTTTTAGAAACTGCTTTCACAGTTGCACGTGAAGAAACTAAAGTTTGAATTTGCATGTTTATTTCATGTTGATATTAACAAAGGCTGTGGGGGAGGTCTTGGTGAAGTTGCCTTCTCTACACTTGATTCTTCTTGTGGACCTTTTCATTACTTTGATCCAAACCGTTTGACGAAGCGCATCTCATTGACTGGTAACAATCACACTGCTTTTTGTTCACCCATTTCCATTAATTATGGATGAAATGAAAAGTTATCAGTTAGTTTACCAGCATGTATACCAATTAAAACTTTTGTGTTGATTCCATAATTAAAACTCTTAACTTTGGTTTTAATTTTCAAGAAAACTTCTAGCTTTTTTTAAGAATGGTAGAAGTCATGTATGTTTATTTTAATTTTCCAATGCAACATTCTCTGTCAAATGCTTTGGAATTTTTGAGTTTCTTGCATGTATCCTTTTTCTTTAGTAATTTATAGTAACAATACAATGTATATTATTTTTGCTTTTTTGTTGCAAGGTAACTCATTAGGATCTTTCAAAATATAACATTTGGTGTTGATGTCTGTTGTAAGTGATAACATTCGGTTTGTACTTGCCTGGTATGGAGCTTGTGGTCACATCTTGCCTCTCTTTCTGCATACTAAAAACGTAACTGAGTAACAGAACACAATACTGATCTGTCTTTTTAAATGTGCTTTAAATTTTTATTTTATGAAAATAATGTTTTAGCATGTGCTTTGAATTTTTGTTGAACTGTTTTTTGTTTTAATAGCATTATTGTGTTGCTAACACTGCACTGCATGATAGGCATGCTTTTACTTTCATGGACAGGTTTGTCTGATCTCCAACACTCGCATTATATGACCGGTAGTTGCCTTGATTTATCCTACAGATCGTTTGGTAAGTAATATTTCTGCATCTTCTATGGATGCTCGTAGCTAAATTTTTCAATACGGAGAAAGCTCTTTGAACAAACTTTTAGTGAATGCAAAATTCATTAAGTGAAAGAAACTTTTTGATCTTCCAATGCATGTGTCTAAGTGTATGTCAACATTTAACTTCAAATTGCATGAGGGAATGGGTTGTCTTTTTGTGTGTCTGAAATGTTTTTTGCATGTTATGCTTTTCTTAAAACTGTCTGATGATTACATGCTTTTTGCTGATTATTAATGTCAATATGTATGCCTTGGTCCAGTTTGGTCAACATAAAAGTTGTGTATGAAAAAAACATAAGTCTCTTGATGAAGTGCTTGTGTATTTGACAGAATGAAATAATTAAGTGATAAGAAAAATTGTGATTAAAAACCAGATGGGATTTCCCTTATTTCTGTTTTTGGTCAAATAGTACAATTTCAACATCTGGTATGTACTGTATACAAGGTAGATGGCCACCTTAAGCTTTAGCAGCATAACTGTCATGACCAAAATTTCAAGACCAGTATGTCAATCATCAGATTGATGGTGTGTTATTAGAGTGTTTGTGGTACATTTTTGACTGATTTTGGGTGTGTTGTGATGATTGTGCATTCTTTAGGAGATGGTTCAACTAGTGGTGACAAAGTTGTTTCTGGAACATTCGCATTTGGTTAGTATGATGTCTTTGTTCTGTGATTTTAGTACATATATAACATTTACCAGTATGATTAATGAATGTTGTTCTTCTGTGGGAAAAAAGTGTTAACATAAAAATGGTCCAGATGTTTTCGTTGAGTTTTACACAGCACTGTGGAATACTTCTGGTTTTTCAGAAAAAAAAAATTTAGATTTGGCAAGTGATCCTTCAAACGTTCATTTATGCTCTTTCAAAAGCTGTAATGACCTTGAATGGTATACTGGTTTTTGCTGTTGGCACTGATGAAATATTGTACCTTTTTGTAGACTTGTGTTCACCATCCTAATGTTCCCAGCCTGTCTGTAGTAACATGGAATAGTAGTAACAAATGTGTGATGTGGATGTGGTAAAAAATGTTTGTGTGGTGCATGATTTTTTGTGTTTTGGGTTTTATAATTTAATGTGTCCTTGGCAATACCTCCAATAGGGTATTGCATTTGTAGTGAACTTCTTATGCCAAGGTTTATGAAATACCTGGGTATTTTTGATAGTGTAGACCAACATAACAGATGTACTATCTATGATGGATAGTGCTTTTGGTAGCTGTATATTTTGCAAAAGTTGTAGATGTGTTAATCTTGTAAGTACATATTTTGGCGCACTTACATATTGCGTGTAGAAAATAAATTTACCCTGCTTGTGCACACAACCATTTGCCATGAAATAATCCTACTTCAGATCTGCATGGTATTTGTAGACTATACCTACTTGTATTATTTGGGCTTGAAATTACTTCCACTACTTTTTTCAAAAGTCATCACAGTGTTTTTTGCTTCTGGCTGTCACCAGCTTGCAGTAGTCCAAGCAAAGGTTTTTCTAGTTTTTGCCTCAGTTTTGTTGAGGGAATCAATTAAATTAACCCTAATCTGTGTGATCAACACCATGAAAAACCATGTGACAAGGATAAAAATTCAAACTTCTTGTGCTCAGGAACTGTTTGCTAGTTTTTCCAGTGGCTGCTTTTCATGTGCAGAGACTTACTTCAAATGCATATTGTAGTGTTACATGGTAATAAATTACCATATCTATGTTGCAATGTAGCCAGTGTGGTTGTGATTTAATCTTGGTCACTACAGTCGTTAAGACAGACTTATTAAAGTCCTTGCAACATTTTATCAAGATTGGACTGTTTTATTTTGGTACACGAAAAGCGGAAGTGCTAAATAGCCTTATAATAAATACTACGGCCAAAGCAAACGATACAACTGACATCTTGCAAACGTTTCGATAACAACTGTTATCATCTTCTGTGCATAGCAATAGAACTGC
>Ga0210059_1013781_pt1 | contig 12048 bp, 8 predicted proteins | sample Ectturendosymbi2_FD_188042 | JGI IMG/M metagenome (GOLD analysis project Ga0210059, IMG submission 188042) | Ecteinascidia turbinata endosymbiont from Florida, USA - Sample 2 (SPAdes) (version 2) | ecosystem: Host-associated > Tunicates > Ascidians > Unclassified | place: Key West, Florida... | reverse complement strand
CGGCGTTCGACCGTAAAAATGTTGTGTCAATGAAGTCATTTGAGACAGTATGTCCGAGCGCGTTTGTCAATCGTCTTGCGCAATATGTTCACATGCACACCGGTAGGATGCATACATTTTTCAATTTTACTTGCTTACTGATATCGTTTACAAGGTAGGCTGTCTGCTTTAATCGATTACCAGCCTTCTCTAATAATTTAAATTGTGGCATTTTTAGATGAGTATTTTTTCTGTAAACTTAAAAGACTAACTCCTGCTTGATCATATTTTGTAAAAGTGAGAGATGAACGTGCATTTACATCGATTTAAAACAAGTTTCCGTATTCTTGGAAAGTGCAAGTAGGGTTTATGAATTCATCTGAAAAGAATTATCACTTTAACTAACTAATACAGCTGAAGGTCGGAGTCGGTCCGGAGTCGGAGTCGGAGTTGGAGTCGGTGTCGGATAATCGAAATTGCCCGGAGTCGGAGTCGGAGTCGGATGACGGGACTTCCGACTCCACAGCCCTGGTTTCCACCATGCTTATACTATTAGTTTTTAGGTTAGGTCACTTTGAGTTAAACTAGTGAACAACGCTGTTGAGACAGAAACGGGCGTACTTGCTGAAAAAACATATTTGGTAATGCTCAATAAACACCAAGATGTTGCTCTGACCTATTAAGGAATATTTCAAAAACGAAACATGTTTCATCTGAAAAACGACGGGCTGCGTCATAATAATTTACTAAAATCATGCTATCTTCACACATTTCCAACCAAATTGTTGCTTGGGGTGACTCCTCCTTCTGAAGGATGGGATCCCGAGCGGCAGATAATATTGGATTTCAGTGAAATAAATTATGAAAGTAGATTTTGACTAGTATGATTCCGAAATTTTGTAATTTTTCCTCATACAACTATTATTCCATATCAAGTTTTTTTGCATGGCTGCAGTTTAATCCATTTGGATAATCCGGATCCGGTTGAAAGGGATTAAGGGAAACGATATCCAATCCGAATCCAAAAACTAATCGTAATATCCGCCATGATTAGACTCCGGAATCTGGACCCTGTACACCAGCACTGACTTGGACGGGCCAAGAAGACATTGATATGACTGACTACCGTATTTCTTTGATTGTAAGTCGCGGCTTATAATGTTTTTTCCATCACTTCGTGATGCTTACAGTCAAGTACCGCTAATATTTTTTTCTGTACCTTAACGAGAGGCATAAATAACGCTCAGTTTTTCATTTTCTGCGTTTTGTCAACCAAACTCTCTTTTCGCATTCTATTCTCTTCAACATTACGTGCACATCCATCACAGGAGGGATATGATGAACAGAAGGCAGTAGTATTGGTGTAAGCATCATTACTAGGGATGCCAATTAAACGCTAAACGTGCTAGTACGCGAAAGAATTTCAGAGGCTTAGGTAACCTATGTTCAAGTGCGGCTTACATTAATTTTTTAACATATTTTCTTGCGGTTTACAATCAAGGGCGGTCTACAACAAAGGGCGGCTAACAATCGAATAAATACGGTAAATACTGAACCCACTCTAATGCATTGTGTCATCCATTATAGCGAGAGGAGATGGAAGAGTAGGGAAGGCTATTGTCTTCCCACATCCGAAGAAAAGTAAGTCGAGAAAATTGTGATGAAAATCAGGAGCGAATTTCGGAAAAAACGTGTAAAATTATTTTTGAGAATGTGTGAATCGTTTCAAAAGTTTATAAAACTTTGAAGTGTGGGAAAATAGCTCCAAAGCGGGACAAAATAAATGTGATCTTTGACCAAAAAACTTTCCATACAACTTTGCAGCATGCAAAACTTGCAAAATGCTGTGCGTGTTCTTTTACCTTCCCAAACTTCTTTACTTCTCAAAAGCTATGATGTGCATTCTCTACCACTTCTTTGACTTAGTAGACTCTTCTAAAGAAAGGTAAGAAAGCTACAGGAAAGCTCCACATACAACTTTGTTTGATGATCAATATTTTTCTTTACTTTCCCAGGCTTGCCGGAATTCACATCTTCTTATTAGCTCTATACAACTTTAAGCTGGTTCTGTTGGTGTGTGTGATGTCCTATTGAATTATTGGTTTTGCAACGATTGCGAAAGTATTCGCTTGACCGATTACGTAGATAATTACACTTATCCGATATTTGCGACTCAGAACAAAGTCATTGAATGGATAAACTCTGCATGTCGCTAATTTACGATCAATTAAACTGTCTTTTATGTTAACGTAAACTGTCTTTTATGTAAATTTTGTGGAAAATCTTTTTCCAGTATAAAGTTTAAGCAAAAAGTACTTTAATGCCAGGTAATAAATATGACAGGTTAAAAACTTTCAGTTCAGTTTTTCTTTAAAAATCGGAAACGAATTAGGTTCGAAAAGTTGCGCAAACCAAGCGAACATATCTCTATTACGTAATGAAGCGAAGGGCCCACGTGTCATTCGCTACGTGAAACGTCAAAGCGTGAATAGACACACCGTCTTTCGAACGTGACAATTAAACCGGCAGTAATTGACCTAGTGACGTAGAATATTACCACTTGCGTCGCGTTACAGCACATCAACGCGTTTGCAGCGTTATTCTGTACTTTTTTGTCGGAATTAGCTATTTACTCTTAAATCTCAAAATGTTTTCTGTTTAGTTGCTAAAGACTGGGCTGCTGAAAAGGTCGAACTTTATTTGCGCGGTCAGAGTTTAGTGCGAAGAATATGTTTCACCCTCGAAGGATCAGTTTTTCCGGAGTATCAACGCCGCTGTGATCACTTGAAACTCAATAAACTTTCCAGCATGTTGGCGTTTACAAGTTTGCAGGAAAAGCTAACAGCGAGGTTAATACAACACAATTCCGTAACTAAGTTGTCAAGTTCAAAATGTCCCGAGCAGTTAGATAAACCAAGCTAGTATATCGCGCGTCGTGGAGAAAATCTTATTCTCAAGACTTGTCTTCAGGCATCATCAAGTGGTTTGAGTCCTGGAAATAAAGTGCATTTCTGGAAATTTTCTCGTGCGTGCAAAAACTGCAGATTATTATTTACTTGCATTATCCAGCAACTGTAACACAATTGTAAATTATTTAATCAACCTGTAGACAAGCATGACTAACAGCTAAATATTAGATTGGCGGAGAATGTATTTTTGCATATATTTTCTGTCACGAAACGTTTTGTTCACCCACAGAAATTTATAAAGATATGTCACTGCATTTCCAAATACATCAGATGAAAATCAAATTTGCTTCACAAAAGTCATCTGAAATTTCTTATGAAATTGCTCAATTAATTTTGTATTCTGAAGTTGACGCACATTGCATAATAATGTTCGGGCAAGTTGCTTTCAAGTGAACTGCTATTCGTTAAACTGCAATATCTTTATAACGCAGAGGTAAAGATGAGTTAGCCACTGCTGTTGTCAGTTGTTACGAAAAGTTTTATTGACAACCTCGCTTAAAGACTACAGGCTCACCATAGCGCAGAATGCAGTGGAGCCCCAACATTAGCACAGTTTGTCAACAAACATTAGACTTACAACGTGTAGATAGGACAAGCAAATGTGATCGAATTGAGGGAACTGTCAGCATCAACGTAACTTAATCCACAGGAGGTCATCGCAGAAAAGATTGGTAGAGTTCGTTGCAGCGTTCTTCCTACAGCACAGAGTACACATCGTTTGCAGATGTCTTCTCGATTTCAATGTTATTTACCTTCTTTCAGACTAAAAGAAACTTTAGCAAAATTGTTTATCACTACTGCCGAATATACATTGTACCAACTAGCATCTTCTTCAACAAAACTTGATAAGAAGCACATGATTAGTACAATGTGCCAATAGAAATTTGTAAAAATCTTCCGTGATTTTCCGAGTGGCCAAGGTGACAGTGCTTCGAAATGACTGACAACAGCATTTGCTTACAACAATTACTGAACTCATTTCAAGACACTACGTTACCGAAGAGATCTGCTTTAGTTACTGAACTGTACAATGGTGTTTTTTTCTGTTTTGCTTTGTTTTGTTTTGTACCTCATTAATTAGTTTTTGTAACTTTTTTACTTTTTTTATTACTATTTTTTAATTTCTTTGCATTGCTAAAAATACTCTAACCACACCAAATGGAAATTCCTTCACTCAAATTCGATCCACTCATCTTTGTACATAGGCATGCGCTTTCACCTGTACATTTTCTTCACCATGTTCTGCGTTCATTCGTTTTTTGTTTTTCTTTTATTATGCCTATTCGATCTCCAACTGTTGTTTCTCAACACTTGTCAAAAAGTGAGAAACGGGATGGGTTGACTAGATGACCGCCACGGTCTTTCGCCAATCCTATGTGACACAGCGCCCGTCTTTGTTTACACTGATCAGCTATTGTGCCATTGTGTTTTCATTTGCTCTAATTTTCGCTAATGGTTGGTTTACTACATGCGATGGCTTTTATGGTGCCTCTACTTCTTGGCTGGGTTATATGAAACAATAAAACATTACCATTACCAGTGGCATCTTCGGTTTCTAAGGCAAAATACAATGGCATCGTCGGTTTCTACGGCAAAGCAACCGAAAGTCTTTTCTTCTTTTTTCTGTATTTACGCAGCACACCGTCAACAGACGTTCACTGAAGTAAAAATTATTAGTTAAGAATAAAGGTTATTATAGTTTGTTTTTGGTTTAAATAAAACCACCCGTACTTCTTCAAACAAAGCACGTGCTGTAATGCATCCAAAGAACATGCTTATCTGCAGCTCCAATGTTGTTCCAAGCGTTTTTGTTGCTTTATTAAGTATCACCTGCTGTCTTCAATCAGTGTTCTCCTTTTCCACTCCATTCTCCCAGTTGTGGACCGTTTCGCGTAAGTATGACAACATTCAACATAGAAATCAGCGGATTTTTGGGAGTCTACGCCAGTGTTTTTCAACCGGTGTTCCGCGGAACCTCAGCGTTCCGCGAGTGGCTGCAAACGGTACCGCCGAAATACAATAAAACATAGATGCTACATTTGTACCCATCTGGTTTATTACAGAAAATAGGATAGACACTTGGATCATTGCATAGGGTTCCATGAGCAATGCAAACATTTCCGGAAGGTTCCGTTGCAGCAAAAAGGTTGACAAACACTGGTCTAAGCCTAAAAATCGATCAAAAAGCTTGCAAACGTCGTGCAAACTGATGATAATGTTGAACTTTATAAATTTCCGAAAGCGCTTTTTCAGTTGCTGGCTTTCCCCACGAGACTACAGCCCTGACCACTTTGTTTCAAAGTGAATGTGTTTATCAGAATATGGTATGCTTTTAAAAAGTAAATCGAAGAACAGTATGGCAATAGGCTACTCGCAAATCCCGCTGGAAATGTTGAAATACCAAGTCAAACTTAAAATATCCGTTTATTTTGCGGATGAACATAATATCCGTCGTGGCGCAGATTTAACTTGGAGATTTAATTCAAAATCTAACGGATGAAAAGTATTTGATGAAGTACTTAACCAGTGTTGCACTCATACCAGATTACGCTGACATTTTCTATCTGATCATGACGTATCAAAATAATACGTTTCTGCGTTTCTCATGCAGTGTATTGCAGCATCATTAGATGTAGCTCCATATCTTCTTGTGAAAAGTGATTCAGCCTGCACTTTTGAAGGTAGTTAGTTGCTGACTATTAATTCCAAACTATTTACGTTTCGTAACTTATAAAAATTGCCCGTCTTCACTTTTTTATTAACTTTCCCATCATCTGTCGCAGGAACATTCGCAAATGGAGGTTTTGAAGGCGATGTTAACGTTCCAGTCAAGCAAAAGACCCGTGGTGGGTGGGAAATGACCTTAACTTTTAATAAACCAGTCAAAGGATTTCAGGTAAGTGGCCATTAAATAAAGTTCTTTCGTTGCTTTGAATTATTGAATTGCTTGCATTTTCCCGGAATGGCCGAGAGAATAAATTGCTCCTTCTGCTCTTCCAATTACACTTATTACTTCGTTTATCAGTCGGAATAAATGCTGTATTACATTTTGTGTTTTTTTTATTGTTTTTCAAAGCATAAAATATTATTTAGTTTTCCAAAAATTTACTCAAGATATCTATATCTGCTAAATACTGTAGTAAAATAAAAGAATATTTTCAGACATTTCGACAACCTGCGATTAGCATTTTACCAGCATTTGTACAAACTTTCTTCATGTAAACAGCAAAACTTTCAAATATTGTACAAATTTGAGCAGATTATTCTAACACAATTTACAGAGAAGCGTTGTTGGGGAGGAAATGGGGGTGGGGGAAGGTGCATGTGGCTAAAGACTAAAAAGAAAAATATCAGAGGCACCAATTGTCATTAGCGACCAGTCACCACCGAACTCCTTAGTGGCAATTTCTTTGCTTCTGTGAGATGTGTTTCGCTCTTCCAGCATGAAAACCCAGCATCAGGTCTCTAAGCTTGTACCGTATTGCGGTGAGTCAAAAAGACTCAGCTGCGAAGTGTTAGATTGAGTGGCAATAACATTTTTACTTCCAACAACTGACCTCTGTTAGGTATGTTCAGCTGTTCGTTAGGATGGCGTTTCGCAAAGAACTACTAGCGATTTATCCAAGACAGAGCCAGACCACAGCTTGTATGGCTTATAGCGTTAAAGGTAATTTGGTCTTGTAGTACGACAGAGGTATGATTTAAATCGAGGTTTGTACAGAATTTTTTTTCAGTCGACCAGTACCTCCACATGCAAAGCTATTGCGAAGAAGAAAGTTTTGAATTATGTCGGTTACTGATACTCTTGATCAGGGTTTATGTAAGGTCTGACCTTGCTGACCGCAAAGACGTTTTGATAGACCGCAACTACTTTGTCCGAATACCGAGATGACTGCAAAGCAAAATTTTAGTGTATTTTGATAGTGGTAATAAAGGAAGCTTCCACAGTATTTTATTTGAGAGACTATTGGAAAAAATTTCAGAGACAGTTTTGGTCGCTCAAATCACCCTAAAACACTGCTCTTGATCGTAACAAAAGGTTAAACAGTTTAGAAGTACACTAAGGGGAAATGAACACATCGCTCTTTTGAAATGTTCCAAAAACGTGACCAACAAAACTACTTTTTGAAGCTTGCTTGAGGTGGGCAATAACTCCAACGATTCTTTTTATATTTAGATGTGGAAGGGAAAAATATCTGACGTCGCTCCAGACTTTACTTATTACGTCATAAAGAACCAGCCTTGGAATGCCGAGCTTCATGGCGCAACTTTTAGTTTTCGCGTGTTAGGTTACTCCCAAGAAGGTCTTCCCTCTTTGAAAGTTAATTTTCAAGGGCAAGTGCATGGGGAAAGGCTAAGTCAGAAAGCGGCGGTGAATCTCGACAGCGAAACCAGTAAGTAAATCGTGCGATTGGTAATTGTTTTTTGTAGCATCGTGTCTGCAACAAAGATAAAGTAATGAGAAACATTTGCCTGTGAATATATACGGGCCACGTATATACTTCCCTCGTGTGGACACGAACTAAGCGCTCGTCAAAGTATTTATGCTGAAGCATTAATATCAGCGGAAGCAGCGGCACTCGATTTGGGTGAGTAAGTTTCACATAGTTTCTCTTTCTCATAGCTATACATCCATACTGTTCAGTAAAAACACTCTGCATGCGACAGAAGCTTAAATCTGTGCTAAATGCAGTAATGGCGATTTCCCAAGCCGTTGAAAGGTTACTCAATAATCCCTGTTCATCTTAATTTTGGGCTAACTGCGCTCTATCACAATAAAGAGTTGACAATTAGGCACGATCATGAACACTCATGTGTCTGATTGCTTTTTTTTGGGAGGGAAACTTGGTATATAGCAGACTGCTTGTTGTAAACACTAAGTTCTTAGAAATATGCAACAAATTATCTTTCACTCCCAGATTTTGTAGTCGACTACAAATCAGTCATCAACCTATCCCTGACGTTCTTTGAGGGTCAACGTTCTGGCAAAATGCCGCAAGACAAAAGACTTAATTGGAAATTGGACTCGGCTCTTTATGATGGAGGTGCAGAAGGCATAGACCTCACGGGCGGTTATTACGTTGGTAAGTCCTGCGGTTGCAGTGATGTTAGACCAGCTATGTCGAACACGCGGCCCAGTCGAAGGATTTGTGTGACCCAGTTTAGTTTTTCGCTGCAGTATCCTCACTTTGATAATCTTGGTATTGACATTATTGATGCAGGTGGTCCTCAGTGCCACATTATCACGTCTGTACTGCGTGCTGGGAGATATCCATATGTCCATTGACACCTTGGAGCAAAACGTTTTACTAGTTTTCTGATTTTTTCCTTTGTTCTATTGGCACTAAAATTGCCTACGAAATCACACTTACAGAGTGGTTAGAAAAGGTACCAAACAGACGTTACCATTGCAGTTAGAATTCGAACGTTTTCAGTGCATTAGATAATCTAATGTTAGATTGATAAGATCAAAGTAAGTCATTCATGGTGCGGTCCTGATTAATATGTCATTCAATGTGCGGCCCTGGTTAAGATAGTGACATAATTTTTGTTCCAGTAAACAATTTAGGTTGGACATAGCTGCGTTAGACAAAAGGGATAGACAACAAACAACAACCGAGTGAAAACCAAAAGAATACTGGGTACCGAAATATCAGCTGAGTAGACGCCCGATTTTTACATTTAACTTTCCAGGGGGACGGCTCGCACCTTTGCTCCCGTCAGTTACGCGACTGGGTCTGTGAAACCCTAAGGGGCACGTGAAAGTGATTTCAGGGGTTCATGGATGTGATTTAAGGGTAAATAGGTTTGCTCTGACATTTCGGAAAGGTTAATAGGCTTGGCAAACATTTCGCTTACTATTACGATGATTAGGACCTTATTTCAAATATTTATTGCGAAGTTGCTTCTTGAGGGGTCCGTAAATTTTATTAGTATATACCAGATGTCCGCAACCAACAAATGTTTAAGAAAGGCTACTTTAGAGCAGGGTTTCCCAAACTTTGTGGGTTATGGACCCCCATTTGCGAATCTGTTTTTTCTAAGAGGACCCCAATCTTATGTCACATCAATTTTTCCGTCCAACTAGCGCGAAGGATAATAAGAAACGAAATATGTTTTATTGTACAAATACTGGATACTGTTTTAATGACACTGGATAATGTTTTAATATTTTGACAGGGTACATACTATGCAATGTTCAGTACACGTTCGACTTTTAAATTTTTTGTCATATCTTCTCACTGACCCCCAGTGTCCCCGGACCCCAGTTTAGGAAACCCTGCTTTGGAGTGATCGCTATGCGTTGCTTGTTCTATCACAGTGCTTAAAGCTTGCCATGGTGGTTGGCTTATCAGAACTGCTGTGCTTGTTTTCACCCTCTTAAATTACATAAAATTTTCATTATTTGGGAAATTTTTGAAAAAGCGCTACTCAATCGTTGCAAAACTGCAGTGATTTAAATGCTGTGCTGTAAAAAGTATACTTCACATTGCCTAAAGCGTTGTTGTGCAAACAACGGAAAAACATAACAGTGTACCGATGTCGATGTCTGTAGTATTTTACCTGGTTAGCTGAGTTTGTTTTCATACGTATTTTTTCTTTTCCTTGCCTCCTTCGTTATCACAAGCTGCTAGAAGTTAGTTTGATGCGGTCGCAGTATTTTACACGTCACTAAAAATCGCTTGTGACCAAGGGCGCAACGGGGGGTTGGGGATAAAATCCTCCCCCTTGAGCTTCATATTTTACAAAAACGTTATTACCTGCGCAAAGGGAATTTATTGTTTTCGCAATACTTTTTGCTTGTTAATTTGTCGACTTAATGGAAACACCACGGAATGAATTTGCATGCAAATTTTAAGGAACATTGCAAATGGGCCAAAAAGTAATAATTAGGTTTTGGTGAGAATCTGGGTTATCGTCTGCATCTAGAAACCATCTCACCACTTTTTGCAGACCTTTCGCCCACTACGCATGTTTAAGATTGTGTTCCGCGATAGTTCACTTTATCCAAAACAATTTTCTTTATTTTGTCTGCTATGGCTGATCAGCGTAAGCGCTGACTACACTGGTTACATTACCAATGTCTGTGGCATTATAGAACTGTTGCACGAGCTCAAAAACAGCAGTTGTTAACATAAAAGCATTCAGGCATTTGACAATGTCTCAGCAGGGAAAGAGGAAAACTAAAAGTTTGCTGGAGTTCTGTACATAACAAAATATTGAAAATTTTCTTGCGTATGTTATGCGCATTGTCAATTCTTGTGTACTTTAGCAAGATTCGATCTTGCAAACCGGGGTAAACTCCAGCCATTCCAGCCGCACACTTTCTATGCTCGACTGCTCGTATTCGACACGACATTAGCGCAGCCTCATTTTGCAGTTGTAAATTGCTCTGATGGATTCATGAGCGTGTTTTACTCCCTGTTTTAACGCGCAGCTTGATATTTTTGCAGTTATGAACTTCTGTGTCGTAGCATTGAATTTATTTTCTTCCTATATTCCAGCTTGGAGCGCTGATAAGTCTATACTTAGCTAAGGGAAGTGCGTGTAGAAGCATATGCACATTATGTCAACAAACTTCGCCAAAACGTTGGTTTGGAAACATGACTATATGACGTCAAATTGTGACGTCATAAACAGCGCACATCAAATACAAATGACACCCTATACAACTGAATGAACGCCCCCATGAAAATTTTCTGCGTACGCCACTGCTTGTGACGTAGAGTCAATCTGAATCTACTGACCGATGTGGCATTTCAATCCAATCATAAAAATGCATCTGCTACCCACAGACAATTCGTTAAGCGCAGATTGCGAGCAAAGCAGCAAAACCGCGTTCGCGCTACACCAGTGACCAAGGTTGCACTGTGCCTGAAAGAAAAAAGAAAAATTGTTATTAGTGTTTGCAGGAGGTTGCCTTGACTTTCTTTTAACGAGGATCTCTGAAGTGCGTTGTCGCAAATCTTTACCTATAATAGTATGGGCGTTAGAAGGGGGCAGAGGGGACCAAGACCCTCCTGGATTTTGAAATTATTAGCAAAAGAAGGTTGTTTTTTCAATTTCGATGGGTAAAAAACAAATTTCACCACTTTGCCCCCCCCCGGAAAAAAAATTTGGGAAAATCCCCTACTGCCCCGCCCCTGGAAAAAATCCTTCCGACGCCCATGTATAATAGATTTTGCCGTTGAAGGAATGAAGTCAGATGGGCTTTCAATTGCCATTTTCCGTACTGGCTGTGCCTATGCTTCAACTTTACTGCCACCAATTTTCAGACAAACTTTTAACAAAATTTGTGGAACGCCGCGAAACCAATTCATGTGGCCCGCTATGAGGTAGCAACGATCGTGAGTCATTACAACTTACTACGTAAAATTATCTGTTCTAAAATCTGAACGGATATGTGACGGTTGCTGCGTATAGCAAGAAGTGCGGGAAAGTGCATTTATCACGTAATCGTAGCTTCGTAGCTGTTTTGAATAAAGTTTAATTTATTTAATTTATTTGTTTATGACCACACACGAAGTCCATAATATGAACACACACACTCTGCAGAACGCAGGTCGATAAAAACAGACAAAACAGAACGTAGTACAAGGCATTGAAGCCGGAGGAATCACACACAGGGTGACACAAAAAAACGGTCATCACCAAAAATCGAATAACTTCCAAAATTTTATTTAGATTAACACAAAACTTCTGCTGCATTAGGTCAAGCCTGTGTAGCAGACATCTCCAAAGTTTCAAGTCTGTACTACAAAAACTCTTTGTATCACTGGCGCTCAAAAAATGTGCTCCAAGTGAGCTCCACGGCGCTGCAGGCACATTTGGATCGGGCGGGCAAAGTTCTCGATGACCCTCCCGCATTCCTCCCTTGGGATCGTTCTTATTGCTGCTGTGGTTGCTGCCTTCAGGTCAGGGATAATCTGGGGGTTGTTGCCATACACCCTGTCCTTAAGGTATCCCCACAGATAAAAATCTGGGGGGTTCAAGTCCGGTGAATGCGGCGACCACTGCGGGTCACACCTGCGGCTGATCAGTCGGTCTGGGAAACGCTGCTGTAGCCATGCCAATGATTCGTTTGAGGAGTGGGGTGTGG